>Ga0134099_1001203_pt1 | contig 25706 bp, 29 predicted proteins | sample 10_taG_2_FD_105482 | JGI IMG/M metagenome (GOLD analysis project Ga0134099, IMG submission 105482) | Switchgrass degrading microbial communities from high solid loading bioreactors in New Hampshire, USA - 10_41_5_180_A2 metaG | ecosystem: Engineered > Bioreactor > Semi-continuous > Anaerobic >...
GAAGCTGCTCTTCACCACCCTGCAGCAGATTCCCGCCGAGCGGGGGTGCGGCTGCCACCGGAACAACACAGCCCTGAAGGTGTAGGAGGTGACCCGCGTGCAGAGCAAGGTTCCGGTCTCGACGCTGCGGGATCCGTCGCTGGCGCCTGCCGGGCACCAGAAGATCGACTGGGTGCGGGCGCACATGCCCATCCTGAACCAGCTGGAGCAGGAGCTCGGGCGGCAGAAGCCGTTCGCCGGCCAGCGGGTGGCGATGTCGATCCACCTGGAGGCCAAGACCGCCTACATGGCCCTGGTTTTCGCCGCGGCCGGGGCGGAGGTGTTCCTCACGGGCTCCAACCCGCTCTCGACGCAGGACGACGTGGCGGCTGCCGCGGCCGAGCGCGGGGTCACCGTGCACGCCTGGCACGGGGCCACCCCGGCGGAGTACACCGAACACCTGGTGCGCACCCTGGAGGCGGCGCGCCCCACCCTGCTGCTCGATGACGGCGGCGACCTCACCTACCTGCTGCACACCAGCCGGCAGGACCTGGCCGCGGAGCTGATCGGCGGCTCAGAGGAGACCTCCACGGGCGTGCAGCGGCTGAAGGCCATGGAGGCCGACGGGGTGCTGCGCTTCCCGATGGTGGCCGTCAACCACGCCCGCATGAAGCACCTCTTCGACAACCGGTACGGCACGGGCCAGTCCACGCTGGAGTCGATCATGCGGAACACCAACCTCTCCGTCGCCGGCAAGCGGGTCGTGGTGGCCGGCTACGGCTGGTGCGGAAAGGGCGTCGCCATGCGGGCCAAGGGGCTCGGGGCGCGCGTCATCGTGTGCGAGGTCGACCCGGTCCTCGCCAACGAGGCGCTCATGGACGGCTTCGACGTCATGCCGATGGCACGGGCCGCGGCCCTGGGCGATATCTTCATTACGGTGACGGGCTGCGAGAAGGTGATCCGGCGCGAGCACTTCGAGGTCATGCGCGACGGGGCGATCCTCGCCAACGCGGGCCACTTCGACGTCGAGATCTGGAAGCCCGACCTGGAGGCCTTCGGCGGCAAGCCGGTCCGCGTACGGCCCAACGTCGACGCGTACACGGCCCCGGACGGCCGGCGGCTCTACCTCATCGGCGAGGGGCGGCTGGCCAACCTGGCCGCAGGCGACGGCCACCCGGCGGAGGTCATGGACCTCTCCTTCGGGGTGCAGATCCTCACCCACCTCTGGCTCCTGGAGAACCGGGGGAAGCTGGAGAACCGGGTGATCCAGGTGCCGGCCGAGATCGACCGGCGCGTGGCCGAGACCCGGCTCCGGGCCCTGGGTGTCGTGATCGACCGGCTAACCCCGGAGCAGGAGCGGTACGTGCGGTCCTGGCAGGTGTAGGCCATGGCGCAGCTCTTCGTACCGCTGCAAGGCGCGTTCGGGCAGATCGCAGGGTCGGGCAGGAACACGTGGGGCGAGTCGCTGGAGCGGCCCCACTGGCAGGGGGCCGAGATCGGCCTGTGCGACACCCTGCCGGACGTGCTGGGCGCCGTGGCGGAGGCCGAGTTCTACGAGTGGGTGATCGGCGCACACCACCCGACCCACCGGGAGGGCGGGCCGGCGTGGTGCCGGTTCCTGGACCCCGACCGCGCCGCGCGGGAGGAAGCCCTGGAAATCGCCTGCACCGCCGCCCGGGCGGTGCACCGGCTCGGGGCGCGGTACATCGTGTTCCATTTCCCCTGGCCGGCCCTGCAGGTACCCGGCGTCGACTACCGCTCGCTGGGCTGGGAGTTCCGGGACGCGGAACCGGTCCCGCTGGAGGCCTGGCCCCGGGGGGCCGACCTCTACGACTGGTGCCGCCGCTGCTTCGACCGGCTGGCGGAGCTGCAGGAGCAGGAGCGCATCCGGGTCGTGCTGGAGATCGACGGCCCCAACCCGCACTTTTTCGGCGACGACCTGTACAGCCGGCTGTTCTCCGAGTTTCCCGAGCTGTCCCTCTGCATCGACACGGGCCGGCTGGGGCTGCTGGCCCGCACCCACGGGCTGGACCCCGTGAGCCTCGCTGCCCGCTGGCTGCCGTGGGCCCGGTACCTGCACCTGCACACTTCGCTGTGGGATGAGCAGGGACGGTTCCGCAGTCACCTGCCCACGGGAGGCAGCCACACCGCGGACCGGTGGCCGCAGGTGACACCGGCTGCGGACATCGCCCGCATGGTGGTGCAGGCGCATCCGAACGCGGTGGTCGTGCTGGAGCACGACCCGCGGACGGTGTCCGCCGAGGAACTCGAGGCCAGCCACGCGTGGGCGGCTTCCCTCGTGAAGCAGAGCCCCGGTGGCTGAACACAGGGCCGGGTGGCAACAGCACCCGGCCACATGACGCAGGCAGGCCCCCTCGATCGACGCTGTCCCTTCGTTCGCCGATAGACCTTTGGTGCCATATGCACCGACGAGGTCTGTTGGTAACGTCATTGGTAACGGGTCGCCATCGGGGGGGTTATCATGCGCAACGACGAGTGGAACGCCGAGCAGGCTGCGGAGGTCCAGCGCGCGCTGAGGCGGTCCGAGGCCCGTCTGGCCAGCATGCTGGCGATCACCCCCGCCGCGACGATCGCCCTGGACGCCGATCAGCGGATCGTCCTGTTCAACGAAATGGCGGAGCGGGTGTTCGGCTACTCCCGGGATGAGGTCCTCGGCAGGCCCCTGGACATCCTGCTCCCGCCAGGCACCGCAGCGCGGCACCGGCAGCACGTCGCGGCGTTCGGGCTGGGGCCCGTCAAGCAGCGCACCATGGCCGAGCGGCAGGAGCTGACCGCCCGGCGCAAGTCCGGCGAGGTGTTCCCCGTCCAGATCGGCATCGCCCGGGTGAGCGTGGAGGGCGAGACCATCTTCCTCGCCGTGGTGCAGGACCTGACGGAGCGAAAGGAGACCGAGCGACGGCTGAGGGAGAGCGAGGAGCGCTTCCGCCTGGCGTTCGAGCACGCCCCCATCGGCGTGGCCCTGGCGGACGCGCAGGGCGTGTTCCTGCAGGTGAACCGGGCTCTCTGCGCCATGCTGGGGTACGAGGCGGCTGAGCTGACCGGCCGTCCGCTGTCGGGCTTTGCTGCGGGTGGCGAAGCCCTGCCGGAGCTTGCGGAGGTGCAGACCGGAGACGGCGCCGGGGCGCTGCAGGAGGTGGCGCTGCGCCACCGGGACGGCCGGACCATCTGGGTGCTGCTGAGCTGCGCCGCCATGGAGGGCCCGCGGGGCGAGAGCACGTACATCCTGCAGCTTCAGGACGTAACCGACCGCAGGCGGCAGAAGGAGGAACTGATGCGCCTCGCCCTCGTCGACTCGCTGACCGACCTGGCCAACCGGCGCCGGTTCCAGCAGGTGCTGGAGGAGGCGCTCTCCGAGGCCGTCCGCACCGGCACCCGCGGGTCGCTGTTCTTCATCGATCTCGACATGTTCAAACACATCAACGACACGCTCGGCCACCAGGCGGGCGACGAGGTCCTGCGGCAGGTGGCCGCGCTCCTCAGGCGCACCCTCCCGGAGGGCGACTGGGCGGCCCGGCTGGGCGGCGACGAGTTCGCGATCGTACTGCCGGGGGTGGACCAGGCGGAGGCCGCCCGGCTGGCGGACAAGCTGCTTGCCGCGATCCGCCGCACCCGGTTTGTCGGGGAGGAGACCCCGGTGTCGCTCACCGCCAGCATGGGCGTCGTCCTGTTCCCCGACCACGGCACGTCGGTCACGGAACTGCTGAGCAAGGCTGACATGGCGCTCGCCGAGGCCAAGGAGAACGGGCGGGACAGCTGGTCCATGTTCACGCCGGACGGGCACTGGCAGCGGGAGATGGAGGCCCGCTTCCTGTGGCGGAGGCGCGTCAGCGAGGCGCTGAAGGAGGACCGGTTCGTGCTCCACTACCAGCCGATCCTCGACCTCCGGCGGAACGTGGTCACGCACCACGAGGCGCTGCTGCGGATGGTGGGGGACGGAGGGGAGCTGATCTATCCCAGCCAGTTCCTGGGCATCGCGGAGAAGTTCGACCTGATCCAGCAGGTGGACCGGTGGGTCCTCGACCGGGCGCTGCGGCAGCTTTCCGACCTGCGCAGGGCCGGGCGGAGCCAGGTGCTGGAGGTGAACCTTTCCGGCCGGACCCTCTCCGACCCGGATCTGCCCGGCCTCATCCGCCGGGCGCTCGCAGACCGGGACGTGGAACCGTCCAGCCTGGTGCTGGAGATCACCGAGACCGCGGCGATCCGCGACCTGGACCAGGCGGAGCGGTTCATCTGCGAGATGAAGGGCCTGGGGTGCCGCCTCGCCCTGGACGACGTGGGCGCAGGCTTCGCCTCGCTCTACTTCCTGAAACGGCTGCCGGTGGACTTCATCAAGATTGATGGCGCGTTCATCCGCAACCTGCCCCACGACACCGCGGACCAGCACCTGGTCCGCGCCCTGGCGACCGTGTGCCGGGAACTGGGGAAGCGGACCGTCGCCGAGTTCGTCGAGTCCCCCGAGAGCCTGAGGCTCGTGCGGGAGTACGGCGTGGACTACGCACAGGGCTACCTGATCGGCCGTCCGGCACCGGGGCTCTGCGCAACCCAGGCGCCGTGTCACTAGGCAGGGGTCGATGATAAAACAGGCCAGCACTCGGGTGCTGGCTTTGTTTTTTCCAAAGAAGGAATGCGACAGGTCAGGCTGAAATAATAGTCACACAAATCATTCAGGGAGGGTCTGCGGCTTGGAGTTCCTCGTCTTCCACAACTTCCAGCTCTTCGCCCCGGTGGAGATCGCCGGGCGGAAGCGCTGGGCCCACGTCGACTCCGGCGCCACGCAGGATACGGCCTTCGGCGTTTACGACGGCGTCGAGGCCTGTGAGCAGGAAGTGCTCATCCGCGGGGCCATCAAGGACATGCACCACATGAAGGGACGGGTGCGCGACGTCTGTTTCCTCGGCGATGCGCTGGGCGATCGGGATGTGACCATCACCGACGTCCCGGAGTACGCGGATGCGCCCTTCCCGGTCAGCATGCGGATTGGGGCACCCACGTTGCTCTCCCGCCCGCTGCTGCTTGATTTCAAGGCCCTGCGCCTGGGTCGCGACCGGCTGCCTGAGCACTACCCGCGGACGACGGTGCCGTTGGAACTGTTCCGTGGGATCATGCTGGTGGAGCTGGATCTGGACGGGCAGAAGCTGCGAACGGTGGTGGACACCGGAGCAGGCATGAGTGTCGTGAACACGGCCCACCTGGCCGAGTGGAGGACGCCCCCGGAGCAGGTGTATGAGGGGGAGATCACGGACCTCACCGCAACGACCATGCCGGTTCCCGTGGGTTGCACGCGGCGGCTCTCGCTCGGCGGCCTCGTCCTCGAGAACTGTGAACACTATATGGTGGACCTGAGTCGCGCCGAGGCGGGGCTGGGCACCCGGATCGACGTGGTCCTGGGCCTCAACACCCTCCTGGCCTCGTCGACCGTCTGGTACATCGACCCGGAGGCCGGCCGAATCGAGATCACCACCCGGGGCCTGCCGGGGTAGAAGGCGCAACAGGAAAAGCCAGCACGCCCGTGCTGGCTTTCGTCTTGACGCCGCTTTGCGGCTTGCCATATCTAGCACCCGTGCCCTCCCAGCCGCTCCTGCAGACGCCGGATCAGCTCGGGCGTCTGGGCCTTCCGGTCCCGGTCGTCGGTGAAGGTCAGCGGCTCGCAGACGGTGATGGTGCGGGCCTCACGGTCAATGTAGAGCGGCACGAAGGGGATGTGCTGCTTCGTCGCCCTGTGGTAGAACCGGTCGACGCTCAGGAAGCCCTCGTAGAGCTCCGACACCTCGCTGTCGGTGCTGGCGTACTCCTTGTCCGGGAAGATGAGCAGGCTTTCGCCTCGCTTCAGCGCCTCCGTGCTCTCCCGGAAGGTGGTGAGGATCTGGGCTGAACCCCGGAAGACGGGGATGCACCCGGCCGACCGGTACAGCGCCGAAAGACCGAAGGAGGCCAGCCAGGCCAGGACGGTCGCCTTCCAGCGCGGCCAGCCGTAGCGGGCGCCGAAGGTGATGTCCCGGAGGTGCCTGTAACAGGCCTCCCTCTCGCCGAACTGGTGGAGCCCCCAGGTGCGCACGGGAACGGGCAGCCAGAGCAGGTTCAGGACGATGCCGTAAATGTCCGCATGCCGGCACAGGTAGACCGCGGGCTGGACCAACCGCTCCGGGTGGACGACCGTGTAGCGCGGGGTCAGCAGGCGGAGCACGGCCCGGCAGAGCCGGAACAGGTTTCCGTAGAAGGGCATGTCAGACTCCCTCGATTCCGCGGTGGGGTTTGAACAGCCAGCGCGGGTGAATCTGGTACCCAACCACCGCCAGCACGATGTCGGCCACAAGCTTGATCCAGACGGCCGTCCAACCGGTCAGCAGGTGCACGGCGAGCACCGCCAGGTAGGAGGCGAGCATCTGCCCGGCCACCAGCAGGTAGTACTTGGCGGTGGCGTCGGTCATGTTCCGCTCGGTGTGCACCCGGAAAAGCCAGTGCAGCAGGAGCCGGACGACCGACCCGACCGCGGCGCTGGCGATGCTCGCGACGAAGAGCCGCCCGGCCGGGGCCAGCGCCTTCAGCCAGACCAGGTCCACCCAGGCGAACGCGGCCAGAGTCGCCAGCGAGGAGAGGGCGCCGGCCAGCGCATAGGCGCCCAGGTGGCTGATCAGGATCTTGAAGATGGGCCAGGAGTCGCGCAGCGTGTGGTAGTGCGTGCCCGCGTTCTTGTTGAAGTAGAGCGTCTGGATCGGCATCTCCGCCATGGGGATGCCCTGCTTCATGGCCTGCACCAGGCAGTTGGTCTCATACTCGAAGCGATCGCCTGAGATCTCCGTCGCCCACTGCCAGAGGCTGATGGGCAGGGCCCTGAGCCCCGTCTGGGTGTCCCGCAGGTAGCGGCCGTAGAAGAGGTGGAACGCCCCGCTGGTCAGCCGGTTTCCGAAGCGGCTGCGGGCGGGCACGATCTTCTGGTTGAAGTCGCGGATCCCCAGCACGTACGCCTCGGGGTTCTCGTGGGAGGCCCTGGCCATGCCGCAGACATCTTCCACTGCGTGCTGACCATCCGCGTCCACCATGATCACGCGTCGATAGAGCCGCTGCCATCCCTGTTGCAAGCAATGGCGCAGGGCCGTCTTCAAAGCCGCACCCTTGCCGCGGTTCACCTCGTGCCGGAGCACCACGCAGCCCCTGAGCTCGGCGAGGCTGTCGAAGATGGAACGGCATGCGGGGCTGCTGCCGTCGTCCACGACGACGATCCGCTCGAAGCCGCGCTCCATCAGGGCCTGCACGTACTTCACCAGGGCTGGCGGCGGCTCGAGGGCCGGGATGATGATGATACTGCTTGCGCTGTAGGGGCTGGCTGCCTCGGCAGGATTCAAGTCCGTTTCACGCTCCCGTTCGGTTCGGGCTTCAGGTACTACTATTCCGCCTGAGAAGCAGGCGTTCCTGCCTGTCCCTTGCCCGGCCCCGGGCTTCTCCCAATCAGCATCCCCGATTCTCGGGATCGTCGTGCCCGCAGGGAACTCTTGCCGGTGCCCGACGGGTCAGTTAAACTAATCCTAAAATTGGACGGGCCTGCCGCGCCCGCCGATCGCTGGACGAGGAGGATTCTTTCATGGAACGGCTGATGATCGAAGGCGGAACCGTTCTTCCCATGACCGGACCGGCAGATGTCTACGAAAACGGAGTCGTCCTGGTCGAGGCGGGCCGGATCGTCTACGCCGGTCCCGGGGCCGGCGCCCCGGAGTTCCCGGGCGCCCGGCGCATCGATGCGGCGGGCCGGATCGTGATGCCCGGCATCGTGAACACGCACTGCCACGCAGCCATGACGCTGCTGCGCGGCTATGCGGACGACATGCGGCTGATGGAGTGGCTGCAGACGAAGATCTGGCCGGCCGAGGCGAAGATGACGGCGGAGGACGTCTTCTGGGGAACGGCGCTCGCCGCCTACGAGATGCTCTCCGGCGGCATCACCACCTTCCTCGACATGTACTTCCCCGCGGACGCGGTGGCCAGGGCCATCGAGGCGACGGGCATCCGGGGCATCGTGGCGCGGGGCATCATCGCGGTGGGCGGCCCAAGCGAGGCGCTCTCCCGGCTGGACGAGAGCAGAGAGGCCTTCCGCCGGTGGAACGGCAAGGCCGGCGGGCGCATCACCTTCATGGTCGGGCCGCACGCACCGTACACCTGCCCGCCCGACACGCTGCTGGCCTGCGCCGACCTGGCGGACCAGCTCGGCATCGGCATCCACATCCACCTGTCCGAGACGCAGGGAGAGGTGGAGGAGGCCCGGAAGGAGTGGGGCAAGACCCCCATCCGGCACGTGTACGACCTCGGCCTGATGAAAGGCCGGCACGTGGTGGCCGCGCACTGCGTGCACGCCGATGACGACGACATCGCCATCCTGGCCGAGACGGGCACCGGCGTCTGCCACTGCCCGGTCTCCAACCTGAAGCTCGCCTCGGGCCGCACGCCGGTCGCGAAGATGCGCCGGCAGGGGGTCGCGGTGGGCTTCGGCACCGACGGCGCCTCCTCCGAGAACATGCTGCACATCCTCGGCTCCGAGATGCGCATCGGCGCGATTCAGGCGAAGGAACTGGAGGGCGATCCGGCGGTCTACACCGCCTACGACGCCGTCGCCATGGCCACCATCGAGGCTGCCCGCGTGCTCGGGATGGAGTCCGAGATCGGCTCCCTGGAGCCGGGCAAACGGGCGGACATCGTCCTGATCGACACCGAGCGGCCGCACCTCACGCCCAATCACGACGTGTTCGCGCTGATCGCCTACTCCGCCCTGCCGGGTGACGTGGTCACGACCATCGTCGACGGCCGGGTGGTCTATGAGAACGGCCGGATGACCACCATGGACGGCAGGGAGATCATGGCCCGGGTCCGGGAGGCGGCGGCCAGGCTGGTCGCGAACTGAACATACCCGACGGCTGGAAGCACCGGCGCAGCGCCGGTGCTTCTTTCGCGTCCGTCGCCGGGCCATTCGCTGCAGGATAAAATTTTCCACACTATCCGAATCCTTATGTGCAAAAACCGTTTCCGCGGTTATGATGTATGGGCGGAAAGGAGGTGGCAGAATATGGGTCTCTCGCGGCGGCTCATCAGCGGGTTGCTCGTCGTCGGCGCAATGGGCCTGGTCATGGCGCAGTCGGCCGTGCACCCCACCGTCGTCGCGGCGGCGCCGGTGGGAGGGGCCGATGCTGAGCTGGTCGCCCCGCAGTGGTGGTCTGAGGCCGGGCAGGCCGCCTTGGGCCGATTCGCCATGGGCCTCGCCTCCAGCGGGTTCACCACCGCGGGCGGGGCGATCGGCGCCGTGCAGGGGTTCGTGGAGTACGCCGCAACCACCACGGGGACTGCGACGGTCTACACCATGGCCACGGCGTGGACAAACACGCTTGCGACATCCGAACCCCCGGCTGCTGTCAGCGAGGCGGCAGCCCTGCTGAAGCAGGCTTTTGATCACTAGAAACCGCGTTGGCAGGAAGCGACGGCGCTGCACCGGTGCCGTCGCTTCCTGCGCTTCGCGGCGCCCGTGGGCGGACAAGGAGTCACGGAACTACGTGGGAGTTTCGCTCTGAGGTGGAATACGTGCAACTATCGGAACACTTATGTACAAGATCTGGGCGGGCTGGTATGATGGACGGGCAGAAAGGGGGTGACAGAAGAGGGGTCTTCGGCGCCGGCTCATCAGCGGGCTGCTGGTCGTCGCCGTGATGGGTGTGGTGACGATGCAGTCGATGGTACAACCCACCGTCGTCGCCGCCGCTCCTGCAGGAGGCGCAGCCGGCGAACAGGTCACGCCTTCCCCGGGCACCTTCGCGGCGTGGGTCACCGCCCCGCTGAGCGAGACCGCGGCCGCCGTCGCGGGGTTCGTCGCCTGGCTCGCGGCGGGCGTGGCCGGGGGGAGGGGCGAGGTGGCCGGCGACCCGTCCGGTCTCGCAGACCTGTCCCTGGCCTTCGATCACCAGGATGCCGGAACGGATCCGGGTGTCAGCCCGGACGGGACAGAAAGGAGTTGAGAAGCATGTGCCTTCGGCGTCGACTCATCAGTGGGGTGCTTGTCGCCGCAGTGATGGGCATTGGGATGATCCAGTCGGTGGTTCAACCCAACGTCGTCGCGGCTGCTCCCGCGGATGGCCCGGCTGCTGAAGCGGTGACGTCGGCTACGTGGATGTACTGGGTCCCTACTGCACCTGCGCCCAGCTTCGCGCCCGCGATCACCGGATTCGCCAGCCGGTTAGCAACGTACTTCTTGGCCAGCAGCGAGATGGCTGGTGCTGTGCCCGATCTGCTTGCGGTGTCCGGCGCGTTTGACCACTAACCCGCAGGCGGTCTCCCAAGCCGCGCTCGGGGGCGTCCTGGGGACCGCTTACGCCTCGGCGGCGGCAGCCGGCACGCCCGCAACGACACTGGCCACCGTAGCCGGGTTCGCGACGGGCGCCGTGGCCGGCTTCTCCCTCTACGCCTCATCGACGCTCGGCGGCAACTCCGCCGGCGTCGCGGGAGACTGGTCGGCCCTGGCTTCCGAAGCCTTCGATCATTAGAGCCCGGGGATGTGGGGCGATGGCAGCGTCTCGCTGCCATCCCATGGTCAGTTCCGGGCTTCCTTGGATGGTGTTTCGCTCCGAGATAAAATGACACAACTATCTGAATACTTATGTACAAAAACTGGATCGGCTGCTATGATTGTCGGTGCAGAAGGGAGGTGACAGAAAATGGGCCTTCGGCGTCGACTCCTCAGTGGAGTCCTCGTCGTCGCGGTCATGGGTCTCGTGGTCATGCAGTCCGTGGTGCAGCCGACGGTCGTCGCTGCCGCTCCGGTGGGCGTTGCAGCCGGCGAATATGTCGCGCCTCAGTGGTGGGCTGAGGCGGGCGCAGCCGCTGTCGGCGGGGGCGTCTCGGGCGCAGTGACCATGGGACTCGGCGCTGCGTTGATCGGAACCCCCGCCGCCACGGTGGCGGCTGGCGCCGGCTTCGTGGCCGGTGCTGTGGGCGGTTTCGCCGGGTACGCAGCGTCCACGGCTGTGTCTGCTCTGCTCGGCAACAACGCAGCCAGCGATGCGGGGGACCTGTACGCGATGTCGTCCATGGCTTTTGACCACTAGAACAGTAGAGGAAGGGAGCGATGGCAGCCCCCGCGCTGCCATCGCCTCCTCCATTTCACATCAACCTGTGTGGAGTCCACCGGAAAGGGGGGCTGGGGGCGTTCGGCCCCGTGTGGATGCGATACACCGTGCGACAGCGAACCGCCTTGCTGGCGGCATTCTGTATCCTGTGCCCCTTGCTGATCGTGCACTTTGTCATCACGTATCTCCACCTGTCGCCGCTGAACCCGCTGAAAGTGGCGGCCTATCCGCTCGTGTCCTGGTACACCAGCGATGTGTTCGCACAGAACTGGTCGCTCTTCGCTCCCAACCCGATCCACCACAACTCGACCCTGTTGGTGCAGTGTCGGATCAAGGGCGGCGAGGAGACCGCCTGGTTCAACATCAGCGAGGGCATGAATGACGGCCACGACCGGAATCCCGTGGGCCCCTATGGACGGCTGGTCCGCATGCACGTCACCGCCACGCGCACCTACAACGCTAACGCCGATATGACGACGGAGCAGTTGCGGGAGACCGTCTGTGAGCGCGACCCTGACTCCGAGTTCTGCCTGCGTCAGGACGAGCACAGCAAGCGCATCCGGGCGGTGGGAGAGGAGATGCTGACCGGTCTCGGCTCGGCGGCCTGCAGCCAGGTCGTGAGCCCCGGACAGGAGGTGGAGGCGGTCAGGTTCCGCATGCTGACGCACACCGTGCGCCCGTGGTCGAAGCGGAACGATCCCGACTGGCAACCCACGGTGACTGGCACCGAGACCGATTGGCTGGCTTACAGGAAGGTGGCTCCCATCAACATGCGCCTGGTCGAGGCAGGTGAGTACGATTGAGCGGGTTCTGGGATAAGGTCGATGCGTTTCTGGAGTGGGCATCCACCCCGCGGCATCAGTACGGTGCACGGGTTGCTCGGGTCGGACTCGGGCTGGTCATGCTGTACATCTACTCGGCGAACTTCGCCCAGCGCCATTACCTCTTCGGTCCGAACGCCGTCTACGTGAGCAAGGGGGCGTTCAACCCGTTCGGGAGCGTGTCCCCGGCGATGTTCGACTTCCTCTACGTGCTGGCCATGGTGGCCGCGTTCGCCTTTGTCATGGGGCTCGGCGGCAGGCTCGTGACACTCCTGAACTTCGTGCTCTTCTGGGGCTGGACGAACGCAGCGCTGCTCATCGGCGACGGCGGCGACAACGTCCTGCGCATCATGCTGTTCTACCTGCTGTTCGCCGACCTGCACGGCAGCCTGAAGCCCAACGAGCCGTCGACCTGGCGGAAGGTGCTGGGCATCGCCCACAATCTCGCCCTTGTCGCGGTCGGCATCCAGCTCTCGGCACTGTACCTCACGGCGGGGATGCAGAAGGTGCACGGGGACATGTGGCGGGATGGCACGGCGCTCTGGTACATCCTGCAGGTCAGGGAATTCTCCCATCCCGTCGTCGGTCAGTTCCTGCTCAGCATGCCCGCCTTCACCATCGTGTTCACGCACCTGACCGTGTTCTTCCAGATCGCATTCCCCTGGCTCATCGTCCATCCCACGCTGCGCCGGTACGCCGTCGCCATCGGAGCGGCCATGCACCTCGGGATTCTCGCGGCCATGAACATTGTATCCTTCTCCCTGATCATGATATTCCTGGATCTCATGATGATTCCGGACGCCGACTACATCCGGCTTGGCAAGCGGATTGAGGCCGTGGCCGCAGCCTTCAATCGTCTGCGGCAGGGTTGGGCAGTGCGACCGTCTGTCGCCGAGGCGGAGCGGTCATCGTGATGACCGCGGCGCTTGCGCTTGAGGAGGTGCGGAAGCTCTTCGGGGGCCGGGCGGTTCTCGACGGGCTTTCCCTGGTCGTCCGCACGGGGGAGAGGGTGGCGCTGCTCGGCCACAACGGCGCAGGCAAGAGCACACTCCTGCGCGTGGCCTCCGGCCTCCTGCCCTTCGAGGCGGGCCGGGTCATCGTCGCCGGCCTCCCGATCCCGGCACGCCACCGCGAGGCGAAGGAGCGCATCGGGTACTTGCCGGACGTGGCGCCGCTCTACGAGGTGCTGACGCCGCTGGAGTACCTCGAGTACATCGCCACGCTGTGGCGTCTTCCCGCTGCCGCGGCCAGGGAGCGGGCGGTCGCCTACCTGAAAGAGTACCAGCTCTGGGAGGCCCGCAACTCCTGGATCCAGACGATGTCGAAAGGGATGCGGCAGAAGGTGGGGCTGATCTCCGTGCTCATGCGGGAGCCGCAGATCCTCATGCTCGATGAGCCGTTCTCCGGCCTTGACGCCGAGGCCATCGACCTGACGGTCCGCATCCTGCGGAACCTGAGCGACGACCGCACCCTCATCGTGGCCAGCCACGACCTGGAGCCGGTGGAGCAGGTGGCCCGGCGGGCGGTGGTGCTGCGGCAGGGCCGCGTCATCGCCGACTTCCCGGTCCGTCCCGGCCGGCTGGCCGGAGATCTTCAGCACGCGGTGCGCGTGGCGGCGGGGGTAAGCGTGTGAAGCGCGTACTGTGGGCCACCTTCCTTCAGAACCTGCGGTGCCGCTGGCGGCTGGGGCACGGTCACCCCCGGCGCCGGGTCCGCACCTCGCTCCTGCTGGGCGGGGTCGTGCTCCTCCACGTCGCCGTCCTGCTCGGATGGCGGCCTGCGCCGGGGGAGAACGTCGGTCTGGCCGGCGTCATCGGGTGCGCCGCCGCGGCGTACCTCTTCGCCAGGGGCGCACGGGGCCTCATGTCGCTGATGGATTCCGCCACCGACCTCCACATGCGGAAGATGGCCCCGTTCTCCCAGCTCGCTGTCCCGGCGGGCACCCTTCTGGGGGCGTGGGTGTACGCTGTGATCGAGGTCCTGCCCCTGGCGTCGGCGGCCGTTCTTGCCCTCGTTCTGTCAGGGCAGCCGCAAGCCCTGACGGGATATGTCGCCCTGCCGCTGCTGGGGCTGCCCGCCGCCGCTCTGGGCCACCTGTCTGCGGCGGTGTCGCTGCGCTGCATCGGGCGGAGTCTCACCCGCCTGGTGGTCAGGATCCTACAGTACGCGGCGCCTGCGGCTCCTCTCTACGCCGCGGTGGCCGGGATGGACATCACCGGTCTGTTCGGGTGGTGGGCGATTCGGGGCCGGCCGGCGGCCGCGGGCTTCCTGACGGTCCTCGCGTTGGGCCCCCTGCTGGCGTGGCTGGCGGCGCTGTCCACGCCGGCGGGAGAGACCGTGGCTGCCGGAGGTGCGCGGCGTACGCCGGAAGGCGTCACCCTGAACCCGGGGGGCTTCAGGTCTCTGCTGCGCAAGGAGCTGCGGCTCATCGTCAGGGATCCGCGCACATGGGCCCGGTTTGTCGGCATGCCCATCGCCGTGGTGCCCACCGTCTGGATCATGCTGAGCGCCGTGCCCATGCTGGCTGCGGTTGCGCTCGGGGTGATCGGCGCCGCCCTGACCGGCCTGTCGGCCGACGTGCTCACACGGAGCGAGGCCGAGCGCGTGCCCGTGCTCCGCCTGAGCCTCACCCCGCTGAGCCGGCTGGTCGCGGCCAAGACAGCGGCGACACTGCCGCTCGTGGTGCTGGTGGCCGCCGGCGGCGGTCTCTACCTCCTGTCCCAGGGCGTACCCCATGCGCCGGTGCTCATCGCCGCCGGGTCCGCCACGGGGGCGTTCAGCGCCTGGTTCAGCGCGCAGGATCGCTTCCGCATGTTCACCACGCCGAACACCTTCCTGAACTGGGTCGGCTACTTCCTCTGGCTGCTGGTCTTCCTCATGGCCTTCGTCGGGGTTCTGGGACACATTCAGAGCGGGCCCGCGGTCGGTGTCGTGTTCCTCGTGCTCACCTGCCCGCTGGCGGCGGGGGCTGTGCTGATCATCCGCCGGGCCCGGTGGTGATTCCGCATCAACTGCTCGGAGGTGCAGGGCGTGTCTGCGACGCTTTTCTACGATGGTTTCTGCCCCTACTGCACTGCGACCGCACGGGCGGTCCGCCGGCTGGACCTGCTGCGCAGGATCAGGGTTGTCTCGTTCCGGCACAGCGCGGAGTACGCGCAATACGGCATCACGGCGGAAGCGCTGGAGGAGGCCATGCACCTCGTCCTGCACCACGCCGGCGGCCACACGGTGTACAGGGGTTACGCGGCCGTTGTGGGCGTCGTCCGTCAGCTGCCGCCGCTGTGGATCTCCCTTCCGCTGCTCTGGCTGCTCGGGGCCGTGGGACTCGGGGACCGGGTCTACCGCTGGCTGGCGGCCAACCGGATCATCGTGCCGGACTCGCAGCACTGCGCAGACGGGGCCTGCCCCCTGCCATCATCCAACAGGGAGGAGTTGCTGTGAACCCCACTCCGTCCACACGCCTGCCCTGGATCCGTTCCCTCTCGCTGCTCGCGTTTCTGGGCCTGTTCTTCTACTCGGACCCCATACTCCGGCTCTTCCTGTGCTTCGGCGGCTTCATCGTATGGGGGAGTGATAACCCCCTTCTCAGGGCAATCTCTTACGTGGGCTTCCTCGGCTTCCTCGGCGTGATCGGGTTCTTCGTCTGACGCGCCGACCCGCTTCCGGGAACCGCCGGCCCGACGGCAGGAGCTTTCCAATCCCTGCCGAACGCATACGGCAGAGGTGAGACGCGTCATGGAATACCGCAATCTTGGCAGGAGCGGGCTGAAGGTCTCGAAGATGGCCCTGGGCACCAACGCGTTCGGCACCCGCAGCGACGAGGCGACCTCCGTCCGGATCGTCCACGCCGCGCTGGATGCCGGCATCAACCTGATCGACACCGCCGACATGTACGGGCAGGGCGAATCCGAGCGCATGATCGGCATCGCGCTGAAGGATCGTCGCTCCCGCGCCATCCTCGCCACCAAGTGCTGGTTCCCCACCGGCGAGGGGCCCAACGACCGCGGCACGTCCCGGAAGCACATCATGGATGCCGTGGACGCCTCCCTGCGCCGGCTGCAGACCGACTACATCGACCTCTACCAGATGCACAACTGGGACCCCGAAACTCCGATCGAGGAGACGATGCGCGCACTGGAGGACCTGGTCCGGTCCGGCAAGGTGCGCTACATCGGCTGCTCCAACTTCGCCGGCTGGCAGATCGTCATGGCCAACGCGGTGGCCGACCGCCACGGGTGGGCCAGGTTCATCTCCAACCAGCCCGAGTACTCGCCGGTCAACCGGCGCATCGAGCAGGAGGTGATCCCGGCCGGCCTGGCGGACGGGGTGGGCCAGATCGTCTACTTCCCCCTGGCCGGCGGCCTGTTCACCGGCAAGTACCGCCGCGGCCAGGCGCCGCCCCCCGACTCCCGGGCGGCCAAGCAGGGAACGCGCTTTACCGACCGCTGGTTCACCCCGGCCAACTTCGACCTCGCGGAGGCGATGGAGGAGGTGGCCGGCGAGGCCGGCCTCACGCTGGCACAGCTCACCCTCGCCTGGGTGATGGCCCGCCCGGGCGTGACGTCCGCCATCGTCGGGGCCAGCCGGCCCGAGCAGGTGGCGCAGAACGTCACGGCCTGCGAGGTCGAGTTGCCGCAGGAGGTCATGGACCGCGTGACGCAGCTCTCGGAGCCGTTCGTCCGCTGAGCCGCTCCACCGGCCGGGTCACGCCCGGCCGGTTCGCTTTTCGGGCCTCCGTGGTGCCGTGCCGACAGCCCCGGTGCACCGGTCAGGATTCACTCCGCCCGCAGCCGGTGGAACAGCGCCGCGAACAGGATCGTCGCGAAGAGCAGGCCGCTCAGGCTGGTGAGCATCGCCAGCACCTTGCCCAGCGGGCTTCCCGGGATCACGTCGCCGTACCCGCCGGAGGCGAAGGTGAGCAGGGTGAAGTAGGCGACGTCCAGGGCCGAGGCCGGGATGTCGCGCCACTCGAACGTATGCGGGAAGGCCAGCTGGGCCGAGAGGTTGAGCAGGACGAGGTTGGCCAGGGTGTTCAGCAGCCAGCGGCCCGTGGTGCGGACCTGCGCCACGGGCCCGGTGCGGCTGACGGGCGCGGACATGAGCTGGTAGGCGCCGGTGTAGCTCTCCCACAGCCCCACGGCGGCGGCAGCCGCCGCCAGGCTGTACGCCCACAGCTCAGCCTCGGCCAGGAGCACGAGGAGCAAGAGGCTCAGCAGGGCCATGACCGCCGGGCGGACCAGGGTGTGGCTCAGGCGGTCGGCCCGGTCGGCTCCCAGCCAGAGCACCGCCGCCACCAGACCCACCGCTCCGGCCAGGAACAGCAGGTAACCCATCGCACATCCTCCTGCTGTTCCATACGCCCGTCCACCCGTGGATCATGCCGGGTGTACTAGCCCCCCGGGAGGCTGAATATGCCAGAGAGGGACAGGGGGGCGACGACGGATGTACAGCAGCCATTCGCGGCAAGAAACGGCCGGCGGTCCGGTCTACGTTTTCCTGCTCCTTCTCGGCCTGTCGCTGTTGCTGGGAGGGGTTCTGCGGAGCGGGCCTGCCGCCGTGCCCGCGGGAAGCGTGCCCGCCTCGGCCGGCCCGGACGGGGCAGCCGGGGCCCGGCCCGAGGCGGAGTGGGCGGCCCGGCTCACTCCGCTCACCCAGACGGCGGCGATGGACGGCTTCGCCGTCTGGTCTCCCGACGGCCGGTGGATCGCCTTCATGCGGGACGGGCAGATCCTGCTCACCACCCCGCAGGGCAGGCCGGTGCGGGTGCTGACCACCCAGCCCGGTGCGTGGGACGCAGGCCCCGTCTGGCAGCCAGACGGCCGTGCGCTGGCGTTCGTGCGTCTCTCCACAGTCGACCGCGGGTCGCAGGTGATGCTGCTTTCGCTGGCAGCCGACCTGAGCCCGGCGGAGAAGCCCGGGGCGCTGGCCGCCGAGCCGGGGGCCATCGGCTATCTGGCGTGGGATCCCTCCGGCGACGCCCTGTACTACACGACCAACGACCGGATCGTGCGCATCGCCCTGCCCTCCGGGCGGAGGGAAGAGGTCTTCCGGGCGCCGGAGGGGTGGGAGCTCATCTCGGGGGGGCTGGCCGTCTCGCAGGACGGACGGTGGCTGCTCTTCGGCGGCGGGCCCCGCACGGCCACGGGCGTGGAGTACGAGCTGTACCGGCTGCCCGCCGGCGGCGGCGAGCCCGAGCGGCTGACCACCGGAGGCGGCATCATGCCCGGGCTGCACCCCGGGGGCCGGCTGGTCGCCTACCGCAACCCCCGCACGGATACCGGCATCTACGTTCTCGACCTCGCCACGAAGACAGTCCGGCGCGTCCTGCCCGACGACTCCAGGGCGATGTTCTTCCACCCGAACTTCTCGCCCGATGGCACGAAGCTGCTGGTCTCCCGGCTCTCGCTGACGCCGGCCCAGCAGCGGGCCCGCGGGGGCTTCACCTCCAACATCTACGTCTACCAGTGGGAGTGAGGCCGGCCCGGGAAAGGCAGGAAGGGAATCGCTGGCAGCAGGCGAAAACTATCCGCTGGGAGGTGGCGCCACGATGGTCAACGTCTACGACCATGCCCACAGCCTGGCGCGAGCGCTGAAGGAGTGCCAGGAGTACCGGACGTTTCTGGCCGCCCGGGAGAAGATCAAGGGCAAGCCTGCCGCAGAGAAGATGATCGCGGACTTCCACAAGCGCCAGATGGACCTGCAGACCGAGGTGCTCCAGGGGAAGGAGCTGACCCAGGAACAGAAGGAGGGGCTGGAGAGGCTGTACAACGTGCTCATGCAGGACCTGGACATCCGGGAGTACCTGATGGCCGAGCAGCGGCTCGGCAGGCTGCTGAGCGACGTGTACAAGATCATCGGCGAGGCGGTCGACGTCGACCTGCCGTTCACTAAGTAGACGTGTGAACCGACCCCGCAAAACGCCCACAGGCCGGTGCGCCTTCACGCACCGGCCTGTAGCATGACACCCGCACAGCTTTCACTGTCCCTCCGGGAGGACGACCTGTCCCTCCGTGTAGACGGGCAGGACGGTCATGGTGCCCAGCTGGGCGCAGAAGATCAGGTCGTCATGCAGCCCCAGCTTCAGCAGGTTCTGACCGTGGGACGAGAGGTGCAGCAGATCGGCCAGCCGGCCGTGGTAACGTCGGAACAGCTCCCGGGCCACCAGGCCCATGTCGTTGGTCTCCACCGGCTGGTCGGGCCCGGCCATGAACTCCAGGATGGCCCCGGCGCAGGCCGTGTCCTCCAGCGAGAACTGGTCATGGGTGCCGGCGCAGCAGATGGCCACGTCCATCTGCAGGCGGGCCAGTTCCTTCGCCACAGCCGGGGCGTTCAGCAGGCTGGCGATGTACACGCGGTCGGCGCCGGCGGCACGCCGGATGGCGCGGGTGCCGTTGGTGGTCGTGAACAGGATCGGCCGCCCCTTCACGTGCGCCTCGGTGTACTCCAGGGGCGAGTTGCCGTAGTTGAAGCCGGGGATGAGCACCGCCTTGCGCTCGCCGCCCAGGAGGAACTTCCTTTCCGGGTTGTCGCGCGCCACCTGGAAGGCTTCCTCCGGCGTGAGGATGGGCACCACCGTGTCGGCCCCGTTGGCCAGGGCGGTGCAGATGGTGGTCGTCGCCCGCAGGACGTCGATCACCACTGCGACCTTGCCGGCCAGCTCCTCCGCAGGGGGGATGTTCACCACGGTCGGGTACACGTCGGCACGCATGTTCAGGCCTCCCGCCGAAGCAGATACTGCCATTATACACCCGGCGGGCCGGTGGGACCAGTTGCCGGGCGGCGGGTGGCCATCCGGGCCCCGGCCTTGGTTGCAGTTCGGGTTCCGCCCTCGTACTGCCTGGCCGGTGCGCGACATACCCTCATCGGGGAGGTGTCTGTCCATGCCCCGGTGGGCCCGTTTCCTGTCGTGCACCGTGACCGGCGCTCTGCTCTCCCTGGGCGGCGTTCTCCTGGCCGCCGCGGCCGCGGAGAGGCCGCCGGAGTACTGGCGCGCCCTTCAGGCCTTCGCCGTGACCCCGGCCTTCCTGGGCCTGGTGTTGTTCTTCGTGCTGCTGGCTGCGGGGACGGTCGCGACCGCACGGGCGCTGGCCGGCCTCTACGGCCTGCCGGCGGCCGCCGCAGGCGTGATCGGCGGTACCGTGCTGGCCGCCTGCTACATGGCCGTCCTGGTCTCCGCCCACCTGCCCGCATGGGGCGGATGGGAGGGAACCCTGCCGAGGCTCTGGCCCTCGGCACTCTGGGTGGCCGCGCCCTTGGCCGCATCCGGCGCCGCGGCGGGATGGCTCTGGGAGCGGCTTGACTGAGTTCGGCGGCTGGCCGGCTCCGGGGGGAGCCGGACTCAGCGCAGCGCATGCCGGAGGAGTTGTGAGGGGCGAACTCGAAAGACTAAGGGACGGGTATGCATGAAGAAAGGGGGTACAGCCCGCATGGGGCTGCGCTCCTTCGTCGCAATAGACGTCGAGACGACCGGAACCTCGCCCGAGCACGACCGCCTCATCGAAGTGGCGGCCGTCCGTTTTGAGGACGGCCGTGAAACCGCGTGCATCTCCCAGCTCATCGATCCGGGCCGTCGCGTGCCGCAGCGCATCCAGAACCTGACCGGGATTCACCCGGCCATGCTCGAGGGCAAGCCGCGCATCGAGGAGGTCGTGCCCGCCCTGGCGGAGCTCATCGGCGACCTGCCGCTCGTCGCGCACAACGCCCCGTTCGACGTGGCGTTCCTGGAGGCGGCCTTCGCCCGCTGCGGCCGCAGCCTGCCCAACTGGAGCTACGACACGGCGGAGCTCGCCCGCATCGCACTGCCGCTGGCGCGGAACCACCGGCTGGCGACCCTGGCCGAACTGCTGAAGCTGCCCCTGGAGCACCACCACAGGGCGGAGGATGACGCGCGCACCTGCGGGCGCCTGTTTCTCGCGCTCTGCGACCGGTTGGGGAAGATGGATATGGGCCTCCTGCAGTTCGTGCTCGCGGTGGGCGAGCCGGCGGGATGGTCCCTGGCGCCGCTCTTCCGCGCCGAACTGGCGGTGCGGGAGGCCCGGGGCGACCGGCCGAGCCCGCTCACCGAGTGGATCAGGCCCTTCCCCGGCCCGCTGCACCGGCCGGAGCAGGAGTCCGAGACCGGTGAGCCGGAGCCGATCGACCCGGACCTGGTGCTCGCCGTGCTCGACCGGGGCGGTGTGGTCAGCGAGGCCTTTCCCCACTACGAGCACCGGCCGCAGCAGCTGGAAATGGCGGAGGCCGTCACCCGGGCGTTCAACGACGGCGCCCACCTGCTCATGGAGGCCGGCACCGGTACCGGCAAGTCCCTGGCCTACCTGGTGCCGGCCTTCGCCTGGGCCCGGACCAACGGCGAGAAGGTCGCCATCTCCACCCACACCATCACCCTGCAGGAACAGCTGTGGGAAAAGGACATCCCGTTCCTCCAGTCCGCCCTCGCCGGCACGCCGCTGGAGGGGGTGGAGGCGGCGCTGGTGAAGGGGAGGAGCAACTACATCTGCCTGCGCAAGTGGGAGGAGGCGGCCGTGGGCGCCGACTTCGTCACCTCCCCGGAGGAGCGCCGGTTCATGATCCGCCTCGCTGCCTGGCTGGCCGAGACGCAGACAGGCGACAGGTCCGAACTGAACCTGCTGTCCGACGAGGAGCGCTTCTGGCGCACGGTGGAGTCGGAGACGGAGACGTGCCTGGGCCCCAAGTGCAAGTGGTTCCGTCACCACTGCTTCGCCTTCCGCGCCCGGCGCCGGGCGAAGGACGCCCAGGTGCTCGTCCTCAACCATGCCCTGCTGTTTGCCGACATGGCCACCGGCAACCAGATCCTCCCTCCCTTCCGGCAACTGATCATCGATGAGGCGCACCACCTGGAGGCAGTGGCCACGCAGAACCTGGGCGTCAACCTGGAGAACTGGGACATCACCGCCGCCCTGCTCTTCCTGTTCCGGGCGCCGGGGCAGGGGCTGCTGCCGCAGCTCAGGCGCAAGCTGCCCAAGGGGGAGGTCATTCCCGCCCGGCCGCCCGTGGGGCTGCCCCACGAGGACCTGATCGACAAGCTGGTTGGGCTCACCCAGCACTGCCGCGCGGCGGCCGACGAGCTGTTCCGCCTCTGCGCGGACCTCGTGGACGCGCGCGGCGGAAGCGACGAGGAGGGCGGGGCCAGGGCCCTGCGGCTGACCGACACCGTGCGGACCGGGCCGCTGTGGGACGCCCTCGAGGAGGCACGGGCCAACACCGTGCACCGCCTGCGCACGCTGTCCGCCGGGCTGGCCATCCTGGCCGAGGCGGTGGAGATGCGGGACCCGCCCCTGCCGGATGTCGACGGGCTCTTGGTTGACATACACAAGCAGAATGGTATTCTAATTCAAAGTACCAAAGCGATCGACAGTGTGCTCCTGGAACCCGCAGAGGGCGACGTGACCTGGATCGAGTCCGCCCAGCGGGGCGACCGGCTGCGCGTGGCGCTCCGGTCGGCGCCGATCAACGTCGGCGACGTGCTCCGGGCGGAGCTGTTCGGCCGGCTCCGGTCGGTGATCATGACCTCCGCGACCCTCGCCGTGGGCGGCAGCTTCGCCCACCTGAAGCAGCGGCTGGGGCTGGCGAACCTCCCGCCGGACCGGCTGCGGGAAGGCGTGCTCTCCTCGCCGTTCTCCTACCGGGAGCAGGCGCTGCTCCTGGTGCCCGAGGACCTGCCCAACCCGAAGGAGGGCACCGGCTTCACCGAGGCCACGGTGGCGTTCCTGCGCCGGTTCCTGCTGCAGGCAGGAGGGCGCACGCTGGTGCTCTTCACCAGCCACCGGCAACTCCGCCAGGTGTACGGTGCCCTGAAGGAGGATCTGGAGGGCGAGGGGATGCTGCTCCTGGGGCAGGGGCTCGACGGGTCCCGCAGCCGCCTCGTGGCCGAGTTCCGCGCCGGCGAGCGCACGGTGCTCTTCGGGTCGGCCTCCTTCTGGGAGGGCGTCGACATCCCCGGCGAGGAGCTTTCCTCCGTCGTCCTGGTGCGGCTGCCGTTCAACCCGCCGGACGACCCGGTGATGGAGGCCCGAATCGAAGACCTGGAGAGCCGCGGCCTCTCCAGCTTCGTGCACCTGAGCCTGCCGCAGGCGGTCATCCGCTTCAAGCAGGGATTCGGCAGGCTGATCCGAACCCGCAACGACCGGGGCGTGGTCATTGTGCTGGATAACCGCCTGTCGCCGCGGGTCACCCGCTATGGCCAGCAGTTCCTGCGGTCGCTGCCGGGCCCCTCGGTCTTCCGGGGCAGCACCGACGAGGTGCTCCGCCGGGCCATGGCGTGGCTCAATCTGGGTGACGAGGGGTAAGCGCTGCCGGAGAGACTACGGGAGTACACATGTCAGACGGAAGGAGTAGACGGATGGCGCTGGTGCTCCTGACCAACGACGACGGGATCTACGCCCCCGGAATCAACGCACTGCGTGCACGCATGGAGCAGATCCCCGGCCTGCAGGTGTGGGCGGTGGCGCCCGACCGCGAGCGGTCGGCCAGCGGGCACGCCATCACCATGTACCGCCCGCTCTTCCCCGTGCGGGTCGACATCCCCGGAGCCGTGGCGCCCTGCATCTCGGTGACGGGCACACCGGCCGACTCGGCGAAGCTGGCCATCGAGGCGATTCTGCCGCGGCGGCCCGACCTGGTCATCTCTGGCATCAACCGGGGCGCCAACCTGGGCACCGATATCTTCTACTCCGGGACCGTGGCCGCGGCGCTGGAGGGGCCCATCCTGGGCATCCCGGCCATCGCCGTGTCGCTGGACTCGCACACGTCGCAGGACTACTCGGTCGCGGCCGACTTCACGGCCGAACTGGCCCTGAAGGTGCTGGAAGAGGGGCTGCCCGAGGGCACGCTGCTGAACGTCAACGTCCCCGCCCGGCCTCGCAGCGAGATCAAGGGCGTGCGGGTGACCAAGGTCGGCCGGCGCATCTACCGCGATCAGTGGGTCCGGCGCGTCCACCCGCACGGGCGCGAGTATTACTGGCTCGCCGGCGAGCTGGAGGAGGTCAGCAATGACCGGGAGTCCGACGTGGCCGCGGTGGAGGCCGGATACATCTCGGTCACGCCCGTTCACCTCGACCTCACCCGCTACGACCAGATGGAACGTCTGCGTGGGTGGAACCTTTCCTTCTGAGGTGGAGTTGCCGAACACCTCAGCCATCATGTAATTCATATAGAAGAGAGTAGTGTTTGGCATGAGACGACCAATCATCGCTCGTGAAGGTTGGCCATTTGTCGGCACGCTCGCCGTGCTTGCCATACTCGCCCTTCTGGTGCACTGGGGCCTGACTCTTGCTCTCGCCGTGCTCGGCCTGTTTGTCATGTGGTTCTTCCGGGACCCGGAGCGGCCGATCCCGACGGAGGACGGACTGGTGGTCTCGCCCGCCGACGGGCGGGTCATGTTCGTCCGCGAGGTGGAGGAGCCGCGGTTCGTCGGCGGCCGCGCGGTCATGGTCTCGATCTTCCTGTCGGTCTTCGATGTGCACATCAACCGCTCGCCGGTGGCCGGCGAGGTGACGTACCGCGAGTACGTGCCGGGCAGGTTCCTGGCGGCCTGGGACGAGTCGGTGGGCGAGGTCAACGAGCGGTCCTACCTCGGACTGGTGACGGCATGCGGCCGGCGGGTGCTGGTGAGCCAGGTCGCCGGGCTGCTGGCCCGCCGGATCGTGACCTGGCCCTCGGTGGGCGACCGGCTGGAGCGGGGCGAGCGGTTCGGGCTGATCCGGTTCGGCTCCTGTACGCAGATCTGGCTCCCTCCGGACAGCGAGGTTCTCGTGAACCGCGGCGATCGGGTAGTAGGTGGCGAAACCGTGATAGGGAGGCTTCCACAGTGAACGCATCGGCTGCCAGAAAGCGACATAAGCCACGGTGGCGCGTTCGCGCCATACGCGGCGGCAAGTGGTTCAGGGAGAGGGGGCAGAAGGGCCTTTCCAGCCTGCCCCACCTGTTCACCCTGGCCAACCTTTCCTTCGGCGTCGGGAGCCTCCTGCTGACCATGGACGGCCAGTGGCGCGCCGCATCGCTGATGGTCGTCGGCTCGCTGATCGCGGACGGGCTCGACGGCCGGCTGGCCCGGCTGATGAAGGCCGACGGAGCCTTCGGCCGCGAACTGGACTCGCTGGCCGACGTGGTGGCCTTCGGCGTGGCCCCCGCCGTGCTGCTGTACCAGATGAGCCTGCGGGAGCTGGGGTATCTGGGCATGGCGGTCACGCTGTTCTTTCCGCTGTGCGGCGCCCTCAGGCTGGCACGGTTCAACATCCTCGCCAACGAGGGCTACTTCCTGGGCGTGCCCATCACGGCGGCGGGCAGCCTGCTCTCCACCATGGCCTTCTACTTCCTGCAGGAGTCGACCGCGCCGCCCCCGCCGCACGTGATCCCCGGCGTCATGGTCCTGCTGGGGTATCTGATGACGTCCTCCATTCCGTACCCCGACTTCAAGAAGCGCACGAAGGGGGCCGGCCTCCAGTTCTGGCCGGTCGTCGGGCCGGTGCTGGCCCTGGGGGTGCTGCTGTACGCCGCGGGCTGGAACCCCTGGGCCGTCATCCTGATGCCGCTCACGGCCTACGTGGTGCTGGGGCCGTGGCTCGTCGTGCTCAGGAAGTGGGACGAGAAGGTTCAGCCCTGGCTCGCCGGCGCCAACCGGCGCTGATCACCCGTCACCAGGAGGCCCCGCCGGCCGGCGGGGCCTTTGCATACCCCTCAACCGGCACCCATATAAATGGGTCAAGCCCTTCGAGGGGGAGTGTGAGGAGACGTGCGCCGTGGAGAAGGAGAGGAGGCCCGTTTCGAC
>Ga0134099_1001204_pt1 | contig 25700 bp, 15 predicted proteins | sample 10_taG_2_FD_105482 | JGI IMG/M metagenome (GOLD analysis project Ga0134099, IMG submission 105482) | Switchgrass degrading microbial communities from high solid loading bioreactors in New Hampshire, USA - 10_41_5_180_A2 metaG | ecosystem: Engineered > Bioreactor > Semi-continuous > Anaerobic >...
CATCTTAATCATATCCTTTCCTCCTGTACGATGATGCTGTCAACATAATCATACAGGAAATTTGATTAAGGTGGCCTAATTTTTTGCCGGTATATGGTACAATTTTAGAGTAGCACTAACATGCAGCGCACATTGCTTTATCAGTTTACCATGAGTTAGGTGGTAATAATAAGGTTGCAAAGGGATCTACTTTGTTGGAAAGATTACAGGATAAATTCAAGCAATTAAATACCGCAGACACATGATGATATATTACAAAAAAATAGTTCTTTTTCAAGAGGGACTGAATTATCAGATTTAATGCATCAGAATGAAGACAAAGCTCACCTAATGGTGAGCTTTGTTGCATAAATTTGTCCTTAAAGTCCTATCCAATGAACGCATTAAATGCGCTAGCTATCCAGTTTAATTGAATATTATTTAGCATTGTAATTCAAACTCTGGAACCGATATATATAGAATGTTACGTTGCCATGCTTCGTGAAAAGCTTCGTCTTGCTGAGTCAAGCTACGCTATCTCCGGTGTACATTTATCCTCATAAAAACTCCGCTCCTCGAGGCTTACTTTTCTTGTATTACTCGCTTTTAATTTTGCATGCCCAGCCCAGGGCATACAAGTTTAAAATTATATTATTTTTATACACCTGAATATGCCAGGAATCCGCCGTCAATTGGCAAAACTATCCCGTTTACGAAGCTGGCTGCATCCGAGCATAGGTAAATTATACCTCCAACCAGCTCGATTGGCTCACCGTAACGTCCCATGGGAGTCTTGTTCAGGACTTTCTGTCCGCGTTCAGTGGATGAACCATCTTCTTTACATAACAGATAATAGTTCTGTTGAGTCAGGAGAAATCCCGGCGCGATGGCATTAACCCTGATTTTTTTGCTGTAATTCTGGTTCATGTGGGTTGCAAGCCATTGGGTAAAGTTCGAAATAGCTGCCTTTGCAGCGCTGTAGGCAATTGTATTGGTCAGGGGAGTAAATGCGGCCATGGATGATATGTTCACAATTGAGCCTGAATCCTGATTCACCATAATTTTGCCAAAAACCTGTGAGGGATAGATGGTTCCCAACAAATTGAGATTCAATACCCACTGAAGAGCATCTTCCGGAAGATCGAAGAAGGATAGCTCGCTGCTGGTGGTAGCTGCAGGTTTGTTTCCTCCGGCACCGTTTATTAGTATGTCAACACGGCCGAAACGTTTCATGACAATGTTACATGCTTCCTGGATACTGGCTTTTTCCAGTACGTTCACTTTAACACCTATCGCTTCGCCTCCTGCCGCATTGATTTCTTCGGCTATTTCTTTTGCTTTATCCTCTGCCATATCGAGGAGGGCGACTTTCACTCCCATTTCTGCAAATTCACGTCCTACGGTCGAGCAAATAATCCCTGCTCCCCCTGTAATAACGGCTACTTTGTCTTTCAGACTGAAATTAATCATGATGTACTCCTTTCACACAAGTATATTTTACTAATAGATATTTTTCATTATGTACCATAACAGTGGGACTTCCACAGTCTCACTACGAACCATACGTGGAGTTCTCCGCAAAACTCCGGACATATTGTTATTAATATCCTTATAATTCCAACACTAAGTCCGCTTCACGTTATTATTAAATCAAACTGAAGCAAACCATCATATCCTATGATAAAGCTGTTGATTTTTTAAGTCAAATCAAAAAGGAGTTTCGGCTCATTTATTTTAAGTATAATGCTGATATCTCATGAGATTATAAAACATATTAAAAATTCATTTTACATTTCAGGGAGAAAAATCGACATTTCAGGCATATTTTCGACAAGTATCTATATTTTTATGTTAAGCTTTTCCTATTAAATAGGCAACATGGGACTTTATATACAAAAAATGTCAGGAGTTATATACAACTCAGAGGACATTTTAACACAGATTTTAAGAGGGTGACCTAATGACAGAATGGCAATTGCAATTGAAAAACGCGATTACAGAGCCGCAGCAACTTGCGGGCTATCTTAATCTGAGCCGGCAAGAATGTTCCAATATATCAAAAGTAACGGAACAGTATAAAATGGCGATCTCGCCTTATTATGCCGGATTGATATCAAAAGAGGATGATTACTGCCCCATAAAAAAGCAGTGTATTCCTCAGTTGGACGAGTTGACCAACTCCGACAAAATGTCTGAGGATCCATTGCATGAATCAACATATTCGGTAACGCCTCATTTGGTGCATAAGTACCCGGACAGAGTAGCTTTTTTTGCCAGCAACATGTGTTTTATGTTCTGCAGGCATTGTTCACGAAAAAATACTGTTATAAACAGAAATGATTCTGTCAGCGACAGTGAATTTGAAAAAATCCTGGATTATATCAAAAACAATAAGAATATCAGGGATGTTTTGATCACCGGCGGTGATCCATTGACCCTGACAGATGAAAGATTGGAAAAATTCATATCCGGATTCAGAAAAATAGAGCATGTACAGACAATCAGGATCGGTACCAGGGCAATAGTTACCTGTCCCATGCGCATCACTGAAAAATTGGCTGACATGCTTATGAAATACCATCCCATATGGATAAATACGCATTTTAATCATCCCCGTGAGATCACGGCTGAGGCTGAACAGGCATGCAATATTCTGCTGTCCAGAGGAATCCCTCTCGGAAACCAAACAGTATTGCTGAATGGAATAAACAATGATTTAGAAACCATGGAGAAACTGTTTTCAGAGTTAATAAGAATACGAGTGCGCCCTTATTATCTCTACCAATGTGACTATGTTAAAGGAGTAGAACACTTCATTACGCCATACACCCAGGGCGTTGAAATTATTTCGGAGCTTCGGGGAAGGATCTCCGGTTATGCCATACCCCACTTCATCATAGATGTTGCCGGAGAAGTCGGCGGGAAGATAGTTGCGGAGAGAAGCAATATTGTGAGTGATGACGGAGAGACACTTACATTGAGAGGACCTAAGAATAATCTTATTCAATGCAAGATTGGGAAGGGCGACATATGAAGATTGGACTGACTTTTGATTTACGTGAAGATTATGGGATAGAAAATACCAGCGAGATATACGCTGACTTCTGCAACCCAAATGAGATCGGATATCTGGCTGATGCAATAAAGGAATGCGGTCATGATGTGGTTTTGATCGGTAACATGTACAAGCTTAACAGAATGATACTGGATAAGCAATTTGACTGTGATCTGGTATTTGTAGAGGATGAGGGGATAAATTCAAGAAACAGGGAGGCCATTGTACCCGCGTTGCTGGAGCTGAACAAGATCTCCTATGTGGGAAGCGATGCCTACGCAATGGGACTGTCCCAGAATAAATTCCATACAAAGCTGATAGCCAAGCATTTAAATATTAGAACGCCAAAGTGTATTTATGTACCCTATGGGCAGAGAAACCTGGATGAGTTCCTAAACCGTGAAATGGCCAGGTTGGAGCTGAGTTTTCCGCTTATCGTCAAGCCAAACTACGAAGGATACAGTATGGGTGTATTTGTCGTCAACAGCATAAGGGAAATGGCTGAAAAGGTAAGCTGGAATATGGACACATACCACCAGGAGGTACTCTGCGAAGAATACATTGAAGGCAAAGAGGTATATGTACCCATCGTGGGTACAGGGGACAAGGCTTACGCTTTGGAAGTGGGTGTCTGCAAACATGCGGACGGTTCGGACATAGATGTATTTACGCTGCATCATAAGTGTTTCGAACCGGTATTGGACGAAGTCTTCGTATGCGAAGAAACGCTGAAAAATGAATTGATATCAGCCTCCTTAAAAATTCACAGGCATTTAAACTGTTACGATTTTTCCAGACCTGATTTTAAAATTGATAAAAACGGTGTTCCATACTTTCTGGAGATCAATCCAAGACCCGGTCTTACACAAAACGGACCCTATGAGACCTGCGCCAAACATATCGGGAAAACATACGCTCAGATAATAGGCGAAATAATACAAAGCGCTGCTGAAAGATATGGGATATAGGAGGTGTGCGCAATAGAGCACAACAATTTTGCAAGATTCAAAACAGGGATAAGGAAACTTGTCGCAATAACGATACTTCTATGTCTGGCATTTCAAATTGCGGGCTGCAGCAGCGTAAGAGATCAACGTTCGGAAGATAAGCGGCTTAATATCGCAGTGATGGGTTCGAAGCAGGTATATGATTATGATACCAGCTTTCTGAATGGCGTTGAGATGGCTGTAAATGATTTTAACAAACAGTATTCACAAAGTGGATTCATCGCAAATTATGAGATATATGACGATGAATATGATTTTGAAAAAGGTGTCGTCATAGCCAAGCAACTTTCCACAGATCCTGAAATTACGGCGGTTATAGGATCCCATAGCTTTAATATCCTGGATGCGTCGGTTGACTTTTTTGAAGACTCAGGAAAGATCCTTATTGCAGCTAACGGGATGATGGATAAATCAATCACCAATAAAAAGTACAAGTATATTTTCAGAAATACATTCGGGGAGACCGAAATGGGCGCGTCTATGGCTGACCATGCCGCCAAAGCAGGAGCAGACCGTATAGCCGTATACCATAGTGATACCGAGTATGAAAACAATATGGGGATGGCCTTTGGCAAACGGGCATTGTAAATGGTCTGAAGGTATTGGATGATGTCTCGGAAATCGGCTCACAAAAGGAATTTGACAACATATTCAAAAGGTGGGATACCATCGGGATCAACTGCGTGATGATAAGCCAGGAGGCCATTGCTGATGCCTTCATGCTGGCAGAGAGGATTCGTAGAAAGTCAGACAGTATCAGGATATATGGAGATTTTTCCTTTGACGCCGAGGAAATGTTAATGGAAAACCAAGAATATGTTGAAGGCATTATTATTCCGGCTCTGGTACCTGTAGTCCAATCTGAGGTATTGGTTGAGTTCAATGCCAGATATAAAGAAATTTACGGCTCGGAACCTACATGGTGGGCGGCCCATACATATGACACGGTGCGCATGGTACTTGACACCGCAGTTAGGTTGGACACTGATTCCCCTGAAAAGATAGCCGAAGGACTACATTCGGAAACAGGATACCAGGGGATCACGGGAAAAATAATGTTTGATGAAAACGGTCTTTTGACAAATGTAAATCCTGCATATTCGATCGTTAAAGACGGAAAGCTTGTCATTTTAGATGAATAACCAACTTTAGGCGTTACGATCCCAAACAGGCCGCAATAAAAGCGGAGCGGCGCATAATGACGGATATTTTGGAGTGATATATGGAAAAAGGAAAAGTGCGGTACAGGGAAGAGGCTATTAACGCAATATCCTCCCCGGAACAGTTGGATCAATATACGAAAGTGATCGGAGCACCGATGTGGATCCTGCTTACAGCTGTTGTGCTCCTGGTGATTACAGCATTTATATGGCTGTTTACAGGTAATATATCTGACGGCATCAAGGTTAAGGGGATTATTTTCCCGCAATCAGGAGTTACAGATATATATTCCCGTTCATCAGGCACTGTGACCAGTGTTCTTGCCAAAGAGGGAGACTATGTGGATGAAGGGCAGATAATTGCTGTTATGCCTGACTATGCACTTATCGGCAAGATAGAAGAACTTAGAAAAGAAACCGGACAAGCAGCCTTTGATACCGGAAACAGTACGAATCAAAATATCCCGGAGGCCGTTTTGGAAGAACTGGTAGCTGAATATGAACTGAACTCCGTAATAAAATCATCAGTTTCCGGGATAGTTCAGAGTATCGTGTCAAAAGATCAGACACTGTCGAACGGAGATAAGATTGCCACCATTATAAATGAAGATAAATACACAAACGACAGAGAAATAATCGCATACGTTCCTTTAACCATTGCCCAAAGCATAAAGTTGGGCATGGAAGCACAGATTTCTCCTACATATGCTCCCAGAGAAGAGTTTGGATATATGAAAGGACATATTACAAAGGTAGGCAGGGTACCTGTTACTGAGGAAATGCTGAAAAAGACGTTCGGAGATTGGGAGCATCAGAAACATCTTATTGATGAAGAAGGATGTGTGGAAGTCCGTATTTCAATAGGGATAGATCCTGATTCCGGGAACAATTTCCAATGGTCAAACAAGAAGGGACACGATTTAAGTATAGATATCAGTACTATTTGTAATGTTGTGATCGTATCAGAAAACAAACGTCCTATAGATTTATTGCTGGGTTCAAGGTAGCCGATTTTGAAATAATGTTATGGAAGTGTGATATGCTGACTAACCGGAATCGTATAAAAAAAGTACCTACTATTTTGCAAATGGAAAATGTGGAATGCGGCGCAGCAAGTCTGGGTATGGTTCTGGCGTTTTACAAGAAGTTTATTCCTCTTGAACAATTAAGATCTGACTGCTGTGTTTCAAGAGACGGCTGCAATATGAAAAGCATAGCAAGAGCGGCTATACACCACAAAATGAAGGTCAGGGCTCTGAAAACGGATATTGAAGGTCTAAAGCAAAATGTCACCCTTCCGGTCATAATACACTGGGACTTTAACCACTTTGTCGTAGTGTGCGGTTTTAAGAAAGATTCTGTTTTAATAAACGACCCTGCATTAGGCAGGATCAATGTAAAACTGGATGAATTCAGCCGCGTGTTTACAGGAATAGTCCTGGAACTTGTGCCAACTGAAGGGTTTGTTCCTGAAGGGGAGCCAAAAAACATAATCAAGTTTTTAAGACAAAGACTTAAGCACAGTATAGCTCCCATTATATTCATACTTATTGCAGGTATTATATCTTCAATTGTCTTAGCGTTGACACCATTGTTTTCAAAGATATTTACCGACTACATACTGTTTGACAAATCAATAGACTTGCTGCTGCCTCTTTTAGGAGTTATGGCAGCGGCTATGGCAGTGAATTTTATAGTGGAAGCGCTGCAGGCCGTGTACCTTCTTAAGGTAAGGGGCAAGCTTGCTACATCGTCAGGCACTATGTTCATATGGCATGTTTTAAGCCTTCCCGTGGAGTTTTTCGCGCAACGCTATGCCGGTGATATAAGCGAAAGACAGGAAAGCAATGAAGAAATGGCGGAAATCATTTGCACAAAGATAACGCCTGTTTTTTTGAATGTAGTTATGATCGGCCTTTACCTTACAATATTGATTTATTTTGACGCCCTTATGGCTTTGGTGGGTTTAATGGTCGCCATAATAAATATCACTTTTGTTACCTACATATCAAAAGTGAATGCTGATAAATCGCGGGTCTTAATGCGTGATATGGGCAGGCTTTCAGGAATGACACTGGCCGGGATAGATATGATAGAAACCATTAAATCCAGCGGCGCGGAAAACGGGTACTTTGAAAAATGGATGGGATACCAGGTAAAAGTTATTAACGGAAACAAGGACATACAGGAAAAAAACATTTATCTGAGAGTAGTTCCCCAAATCCTTCAAAAGCTGCTGGACGTTTTTGTAATAGTCATGGGCGTTTATAACATTTTGAACGGAAGTTTCACAGTGGGCATCCTGTTATCCTTTCAGGGATTTATGTACGAGTTTCTGCAGCCGGTCAACATGCTTCTGGAGCTGGGAGAGGCAATGCAGACCGTAAAGGCCCAGGCAGAGCGAGTGGAAGATGTAATGAACTACAAGACGGACAGCATATATGGAAACAGCCTGCCGGAAGGTAATGAAAGCAGTCAATCGCAGCCGGATGCGACTTTTGAGTATCGTCAGCTTAAGGGAGACATAGAACTGGTTGATGTTACATTCGGTTATGGACGGCTGGCTGAGCCGATAATAAAAAATTTCAGCCTGAAGATAGAAACCGGGAAATCTGTCGCCATCGTCGGAGGGTCAGGCAGCGGCAAGTCAACATTGGCAAAACTGGTATCCGGTCTCTATGAAGTAAGTTCGGGAAAGATCCTATTTGACGGGAAATCGCGATCGGAATATCCGGAAGAAGTCTTTACAAATTCCCTTGCCGTGGTCGATCAGGCGGCTACGGTATTTAACGATACTATAAAAAACAACATTACCATGTGGAACGAGCTCGTAAAAGAACAGGATATCATATCTGCCTGCAAAGATGCGTGTATCCATGAGGATATAGTAAAAAGGACCGGAGGATATGATGACATCATCCTGGAGGGCGGAAGAAATATGTCCGGCGGACAGAGGCAAAGGATAGATATTGCACGTGCCCTTGCGGCAAATCCTTCAATACTTATTTTAGATGAAGCTACCAGCGCGCTGGACACTGCCACTGAGAAAAAAGTAATGGATGCTGTAAAAAACAGGCATATAACCTTGATTATAATTGCCCACAGATTATCGGCAATACGGGACGCAGACCAAATAATTTTTTTGGAAAAAGGACAAATAATCGAAAGAGGCACCCATGAAGAGCTGATGAAACTCAACGGAAAGTACGCCAGGCTGGTAACAAATGACTAGGAACGGAGGTGGTGATTTGAAAAGCTTCAACAAAAAGATAACAGCGCAAAAAGAAAGAGACGAAGAGCTTTTGGAGCAGTCATACGGTAAACTGCTGCACTCTTTGTCATCTTCCAAAAAAGGCTTTTTAAGTTACAGATCCTCCAGGAATAATACCAGAACTGTAATCAACAACATTGCAGAATATTTTGGTTACGACGGTATCAGCATACCTGTGGAAATTGAAGATATCAATAACCAGTTGGAATATATGAAAACTGCTACAGGAATAATGAGCAGGAAAATAACCTTAAGAGATAACTGGTGGGTTGAGGCTGTAGATCCTATCCTGTGCAAAACCGTCAATGATGATATTTATGTGCTCCTTTATCCGAAAGGATTGGGCGGCTATGAATTTGTAAATCCTCAAACCCGAAGATATGAGAAAGTAGACGGAAAAAACAGCAAGCTGTTTGACAGGACCGCTATAGCCTTTTACAAGCCGTTTCCGGATGAAAAAATATCATTCAGAAAACTAATAAAGTATATGATCGAGAGCATATCCAAAGCCGAAACAGCCTATGTAATCTGCATTTCTGCAGCCATCGGCCTGGCTGGGATGATACTGCCCATGATAAACGGGATCATCTATGACAGAGTAATACCATCCGGCACGATTGCTGATTTAATGCCTATAGCGGCACTGTTGATAGGAAGCTTTTTAAGCATAATAACTGCAGGATTGCTGAAAGATCTATTGATCGCAAGGATCAACAGCAAAGTCATATGCAAAGTGCAAAGCGCTGCCTGGGCCAGAGTTTTGAAATTACCGGCTTCATTTTTCAAGAAATATACAACAGGTGAAGTTTTACAGAAAATCAAAGCGCTTGAACAGGTATCGGCTTTACTTAGCGGAAGTACATTGGCGGTATCGTTGTCTGCTGTTTTTTCATTCGTATATTTGTACCAGATAGCTGTAATTGCGCCAAAACTTATGTTTCCCACGGTTCTGATAATAATTGTTCTACTCTCGTTTTCATTTACTGTCAGCATGCTTGAAGCCAGGCAGCAAAGAAAGCTTTCGGATAAATCGGCAGAGTTATCGGGAGTAGTATACCAGCTGTTGCAGGGTATTTCAAAAATCAAGATAGCCGGAGCCAGAGTAAGAGCATTTTCAATATGGGCGGACAAATACAGCAAAAAGGCTAATGTGCAATACAGCCCAAATATTATTTTGACAATATCAAATGCAATATATAGTTCCTTCAGTATAGCCACCAATATTCTAATATACCTGTTAGTTGCCCGAAGCGATATGACACCTGCGCAATACATAGCTTTTAATACGGCTTTCGGAGCGTTTATATTATCCCTGACCCAGTTTCACAGTATCGTAAGACAAATATCCCTGATCAAATCCAACTTTAATATTGCAAGACCAATATTGGATGAGCTGCCTGAAGATACCGGGGGAAAAGCAAGGCCGGGAAGCTTATCAGGAAATATAGATGTACATAATATCAGCTTCAGATATACCGAGGACGGACCCCTTATACTGGATAACCTGTCCCTTTCCATAAAGCAGGGGGAGTATGTGGCCTTAGTAGGCGCTTCCGGATGCGGCAAATCGACGCTGATGCGTATCCTGCTGGGCTTTGAGAAGCCTCAGAAAGGCGCTGTTTATTATGACAACCAGGAACTTTCAGGGTTGGATATCCATTCGATCAGACAGCAAATCGGCGTTGTCATGCAAAATGCCACATTATTTGCAGACGATATCTTTTCCAATATAGCAGTCTGCGCCCCCCAGATTACCATGGAAGAAGCATGGCAGGTGGCTGAAAAGGCCGGCATGGCTGATGATATAAGGGCAATGCCTATGGGTATGTTCACTATACTGTCGGAGGACGGCGGAGGCATATCGGGCGGTCAAAAGCAGAGATTGATGATTGCCAGGGCGTTGGCAAGCAATCCCCAAATCATAATGTTTGATGAAGCGACAAGCGCTCTGGATAATATAACGCAATCCATAGTCGTAGAAACATTAAACAATATGTCATGCACTCGAATCGTCATAGCCCACAGATTATCTACAGTAATAAACTGCGACAGGATCATCGTATTGGACCAGGGGAAAATCGTGGAAGAAGGAAGTTTTAAAGAACTTATGGAGAAAAAAGGCCTGTTTGCCAGGATGGCAGAAAGGCAGATTGCATAAGAAGGGATAATAGAAATGAAAAAAAAGATTTTGTTTGCATTGATCGTCAGTATAACATTGGCAGGTTTGCTGGCGTTGACATCGGTACTTAATACGGTATCGTTCAACAACAACTATATCCAGTCAACTGCCACCAATAATGCCATCGTTGCATCAGGGGTCGTAAACAAGCTGGAGTATTCATTGAAATACGGAAAGTCCCTGCATAATTATTACGGGATAGAAGACTTGTTCGACCAGGTCAAGCAACTGTGCAGTTATGTTGACGAGGCATATATCGTAGATATTGACGGTGAAATTCTGTATAAGAATCCATACAACGGTTCAGAGTTCATCCTACCCGACGAAATCGGTGACAATGTGGAAAAACTGGGTGATACCCAGGGTTTTCTGGCCTGGACGGAAAATGATACACAACATATTTTAATACCTGTCAGCGATAACACAGGGACCATAGTTGCCGGTTTTGGTATTACATATAACAACCAAATCGCGACAAACAGCACGCAGCAATATGTCTCGGGCGTAATATCCTACACTGTGATAACTGCCCTTGCCGCAATACTGCTGTTCATAATTCTGTTTTTTGTAATCAGGCATGACTTTGCTTTCAGGAAGCTGCTTTTGATTGTAATACCCATTATTGTCGTTTCAAATCTGTTTTTAGGCATGACATCATTCAATATATATCGGAACGGTTATACGGCCCTCACAAAGCAAACCGCAGATACTATCAGCATGAAGATCGAAGGAGATATAAAAAGCGTTGTAGACCGGGGAATATATTATTCAGAGCTATATGAGATGGAAGAGTACTTTAATGATATCATCAATAATACTAATCAAATCAGCGTCATCGAACTGAAACCCGCCGGTGAAACGTTTGTTCCAAAGGCAGAAAGCGGCTTTAAATTCTATTCCGATGATATCCATCATACATATGCTTTTGCTCCTGACAGCGAAGGTAATGCGATGGATCTGCATATAGAAATATCCGAAGCATACCTGAAAGAAAAACTGAATGCCATCATTGTGGAAATTTTAGTGTCAATTGTCACATCATTAATGATCGCAGCCGAAGTCATTATTTTTATAGTTGCACTGCTTACAAGCCTTAAGAATCTTTTGGATAAGAGAAATATACTTGTGACCAAGGACATAGATGAAGACTTACAGCCTGTAGGGACCATAAGAGGATTATTCTTCTTTTTCGCAATGTTCCAGTATATGGCCATGGCTTTCATTCCAATCGTAATGGCGTCCATATACAAGCCGATTTTCGGGTTGCCATATGAAATAGCCATGAGTATTCCAATGACCGCACAGATCCTGACATCGATCTTTTCAGCCTGGATCTGCGGCAAGATCGTTGATAAAAAAGGCTGGCGGCCCGTTGCTGTAACCGGGATACTTATAATGGTAAGCGGTACTGTAGTTGCAGCAATTGCAAAAGAGCCGATCCTGTTTATACTCGCCCAGATAATAATGGGATTGGGATTGGGCTGCGCAAAGACTTCCTTTGATATATTCAGCGTCCTTACTCCCTCATCCCAAAAACTTGAAGAATATACTTCAAGTATAAATGCAGGCTTAATAGTTGGAATGAGCTGTTCTGCGGCCATCGGAGCTATAATAGCGGACGTCTTTGGATTCTCCGGAGCTTTTTTGGTGATGGGAGGCTTTGGATTGATGGTAGTGATCCTCATCCTTCTGTTCTCGGTAAACATTCGTCCCGGAGCAGCCAAATCGGACACTGACGAAGCCGGAGAAAAGAATGCAGCGAAATTCAAATTCGACAGCAAATTCTTTACATATATATTATTCCTGGTAGTGCCGTACTTCTTTATCTCGATGTACTTAGACTATTTCTTCCCTGTGTATGCCGACACCAAAGGAATGTCTACGGCAAGCATAGGGCATATATTCCTTTTATATGGGATCTCAACATCATATATAGGTGCGTTTCTATGTGGTTTCCTGTCAAAGAAAATAAAAAATATTGTGCTGATGTCCTCGCTGTTGGCTTTGCTGGGCGTTGGCATGAACTGGTTTGCTTTAAGCGACAGCGTCATATTCGCAGTTGCGATGGTCCTGTTGATAGCGGTGATTGACGGGATCATGCCAAGCCTGCAATACAGATATGTATATTCACTCGAACTATCAAAACAAATCGGGATCAGCAGGATTATCGGTATTGAGGGCGCATTCAGCAGCGCTATTCGCGGAGTTGCGCCTGTTGTATTCGGTTTTGTGATGTTATACGGGAACAGAGGCTTATTGATAACCGGCATCATTGTTGTTGCCTTTGCACTATTATTCTTTTGCATCAACAAATTTTCCGCCAAGGGGGTAATAAATGATGAAAAGACGGTTGATATGTAAACTTTCAGTGCTTCTGGCACTGGCAGTGATATTAACATGTACACTGACAGCGTCAGCTGATCCGCCTAAAAATTCCAGCAAGAAAATATTAAGGATAGGCTATTGTGAAGGAGAGTCATATTATGAGTTTGATATGGCTTTATACAATCTGATATACGGACTTGAGGAGTACGGAATTATAAAAAACCTGCCTGAAGGAATGCCTATTGAATCCAACAGCAGGGTCATATGGGAATGGATTTGCTCGCAAAACCCGGAAGATTGGGATGTAAGGTTCATTAAAGATGCGTATTTTTCACTGACAGATAGTGAATATCTCCAAATGGAAGAATCAGAGATAATCGAATACATGGACCAAAAAATAGTTGAAAATGAAATAGACTTGATTATAACCATGGGCACCATGGCCGGATTGACCACCAAAGCACTGCCCAGCAGAACACCGATGATGAACTTTGCAGCCGCAGATCCTTTAAAATCAGGTATTGTAGCAAATGCGCAGCAATCGGATACTCCCAATGTGTGGGCACAAATGGATTCAGAAGGGTTTATACGTACAATCAAGGTTATGAATGATATATTTCAGCCAAAAAAAGTTGGCGTTGTTTATGCCGATTTTGATGATGCCTACATATACAGCGGTGTGGATGTATTGGACGAGTTTGCGGAAGAAAACAATATTGAGGTTATCAGAGAATTTGTTGATGACCCCGAAACATCCGAGGAGTATGACGCCTATTTGGATAATTTAAAGACCGCTTATGAAAAGCTGGCAAAAGAAGTTGATTTGTTCGTACTGACTACTTCCCTGATTGGCGGAGATGATTTTAAAGATGTGTTGCGGCCGCTATATGACGCAAAGGTGCCGGTATATTCAATAAACAGTACAGAAGATGTTAAATTCGGAGCACTGATGGCTGCGGAAATAACAGACTACAAGAACGTGGGACGTTTTGGCGCAGATATGATAAGGCGGTTCCTCAATGGGGAAAAGCTGGAGGATCTGCCGCAAATCTATCAGACAGCGCCGTTCCTGGTCATAAATTATGACGTGGCAAGATGGATCGGTTATAGGCCTCCATTTAATTTATTGCTTTCAGTAAACAAAATATACATCGACAGTAGTGATCGATAAGCGGGAGATTTCTGCCTGTTTAAAGAAATAAAAAAAATCAAAGAAAGGATTTTGAAAAATGGAGAACAAGAAAAAAAATGAAGAAGCAATCGAAAATTCAACAACAGGTAATGTAGAGGAATTGGACCTTGATATCCTTGACGAAGTAACAGGAGGTTCTTTAAGAAATGTTTACAGAACACCCACGCAGGATATCAGCGGAGACACAAAGGCAAAGATATGATGAGGCAATGGATGTAACCCACTCAACAAGATGCTGTCTTACAAAAGTATACAGCGATGTTTGCTAAAAAGGAGAGACATGATGAAAGCGAAGATGAGAAAAGTATTGGCCATAATATGCATGATGGCGGTTTTCGTTTCATCCTTCCCGACCTGGGTGTTCGCACAGAACGCCGAATTTCAAAATGAGCTGAGAGAAGCCATTGAAGGCGGAGAAGAGATGAAGGCACTTTTCCCTAACGGTGCATTTACATTCATAGGTACCAGGTTCAACATCAGCGAGAATAAAGGTACTTATGAAATACAGATAGCCAGACAGGGAGGAACCCAAGGCGAAGTTACAGTGAACTTCAAAGCCATAGACGTTTCTGCAAAATATGGAAGCGACTATGTAATAGAAGTACCAGGTTTTCTATGGAACGAAGTGATTCCTGAGAATCCGGATTCAAGACCACTACTGGAAGATGCGATCAAGGAAGAAAATGAGCTTGTAAATAGTGATGATTTGGGAATAGTAGCCGAAGTATCGACGTCAGACCAAAAAGATGAGGTGGAGAAGGTACTGGAAGACAATACAGATGAAGAGATTGAACCGGTTGTGGAGGAACAACAGCGGGAAGTTCAATCTGAACAGACTTCGGAAGGACCGGGGCAACAAATGAGCCAACCCGAGCAGACAGAAGAGGAACAACAGCAGGAATATCAGCCAGGGCAGACAGAAGAGGAGCCTCAACAGGAAGCTCAACCTGAACAAATAAACAAACCGGAGCAGCAGGAGGATCAACCTGAGCAGACAGCCGAGGAACCGAGAGCAGAAGAGAACCAGCCTGAGCTGACAGAAGAGGAGTTAGAAGACCTTAATAAAAGCAAGGCCTCTACTGAAGCTACCCAGGGGACGGTAAGCCGTGCAGGCAGACTTAGAGATGCGGCAAAAATGCTGACCGGAAAGACCTATAACGCTCCCAACTGGAAAGAACTAGACATCAGACCAACTGAGGCCGAAGCTCTCAGGGAAAGCTATGAGGAATATTTTGACCAGATCCCGGGTATGGAAACCACCCTCACGTTTAAAGACGGTGAATACCTGAAGTCTATATACATAAGAACTATAGACGATGATCTGCCGGAAAGTGAAGAACAGTTTATTATCGTTCTTTCAAATCCCACAGGCGGAGCCGAATTAGGGGAGTTCTACAACGGATGGGTTAACATAATAGACAACGAAGAATTTGAAGTTTCATCATTCGAAATGGAACTGGACAAGCTTATTGTTGAAGCAGGGATCCCGCAGGTATCGGTCAAGGTCAGACGTACCAAAGGGATACATACATTGACCTATGTAACGGTTGGAACTTCAGGAAGTACGGCAGAGCCGAATGTGGATTACATACCTGCATCCAAAAGGCTGTTGTTCTTACCCGAGGCTACAGAGCAGACCTTTACGGTGGATTTGATAACCACCTATACTGATGCGGACAAGAAGTTTGCAATCGTTATAGACGATACCAGGGCTGCCTTTGGCAAGGAAAAAACCGTAATAACATTGGCCAAGGCTCCAGGTTCATATCCGCTTTACGAAAACAAATCAGCGAAGCAGTCATCAACCGCGAAGAACACGATGCTTGCGCTTGAGTATTCGGTCAACAGCCAGTCTTCAGCCCTTGAGAAAATAACTCCTAATGGCAAAATGGAGGCTGCAGGAAGATACATGGTAATGCCTAATGACTTTACCTTAAGGTACGGCAATAATGCTTCTAAGCCTGTAAATTCAGGCGCTTATGGTATTTCCATGAACCCGTATAACGGATACAGCAGTGCCGGTGTTCAGGCTCAGCTTTCACTTGCAGGAGTAAAAGAATTGAACTTTGTCTGGAGCAATTCCGGTGCCGGCAGATCATATGTCGAACATCATGATTTTTTGTGGTGGTGTACCAGTAAATGTAAAACAAAATACGAATATGATTTTGACTCCAAATTTGCTTTAAATGGGCTGGCAGCTTCCCCCTGGAACAAATGGCCAAACAATCAGTACATTGTAAAACAGATACATGGAACTTTTGGCAGCACGGCTCAGTCTTTGACAATACAGCCTTGGATGTGGAGTTTATCAAATATAGAATTTTGGGCGTGGAACGGCAAAAACAATACCGCCAATATTCTGAGTGCCAATGCCGTATATCTGACATTGCAGGAATATAAGCTGAAAATCGAAAATACACAGGATACAGGTGTAACGGCCAGGACAATAACGGGTATAAACTCATCAGGCGAGCTTGTGGGAACAGACGGGACTCCTGTAAATGTAGGCTCAATTAAAATACGCAATGTATCCCGTGACGGGAATCATAGCACAAATATTGAAAATCCGCATGAAAAATCTGTATACCGCAGTGATGTCATAACCTTTGAAACGGTATTCAATAATGATCCGGAAACAGGCAAAAGCTATGCCGATGATGTTTACTTCTGGGGTTATAAGGTTCGGGACAGACAAGGAAACTGGAAATATTTCGAAGGAAATGTCATGAACTTAAATTCCCAGTGGTTCAGGGAAAATGCGGCGGTACACCAGAATGAGACCGGTGGTCTGTTTGCCAATGCATTGTTGAGAGACGACGGTAAAGGCAACTGGTTCATAGAAGTGCGCCCTGTGTTTAAGACAAAAAATGAGACATTCATTAAATTGGATATTGACAGCAGCAAGGGCAATATTGATGGTTTTCTGAATAATACAAACAGCAGAGTGTTTGCAATCAGCAGATTTGACACTCTGAGGCTCAATGTGGTCACCAAAGGCAGCGCCACTGTTTATGACTGGTATGTTATAAATGACAACAGCAATATAAAAGTAAATTCTCTGGCAGATGCTACTACCTACTTTAACAATCTGAATGTAGGCTCTTCGGGGAACTTACCAACTACCAGCTCATTTTTGGCAAATGCGAATAAGGTTACGCTTGACAGCAGCAATGTAAATCCGGCAGTCAAAACACAACTGACATACAAGCCAACTGCCAGATTTACAAATATCATGCCCAGCTTCGCCGTCAATGCCATAACCGTTCAGGAGAACCCTTCTAACCCTACAAAATACGAACCCTACGATATAAAAATAATTTCGGAGGGTGTGGATATCAGATCACGCTTCCTGAATGATGATGAATCAAGGAGCTTCTTTGAAAGCGAAAGAGTGGCCAGGAAGGCATATACTTTCCAGTATAAAATCCGTCCGACAGGAAATGACACAGTTCCGACAACAGTGTATTTCAATCTGTATAAAGATACTGACCTTGTCAAAGCTCAGCCGGTGGAAACCATAACATTGACCAGGGACAGCTCGGGCGTATACAGCTTTACATTAAACTACTGGGATGACAAATACTATGGCAGCTATGCGACCATGACCATCAATGGTATTGAACAGCCCGTTGATTTTATGCATAAAAGCGGCGCATTTGTAACATTACATGATGAAAGATATAACACCATTACAGCAGGGAATGCTTTTAACCCTATTGTATATGAACAGGTTACCAGGAACGATGTATATACAATAACCGGTTATTCGGAAAGCAACTTCACCATCGAATGGATGAATGCCACCGGCGATCTGGATAAGGATGGAGTCATCTCCCCATTTGAGGATTCACTGTTTAAGGAATATCGTATGATAGACAGAACAAAAACAGTGGGAGACTCCTATTATCTGAAGGCAAGCTATGATATGCCAACGGTTTATTACAACTTTGTCAACATCGATCCCAACAGAGATACAAGAGTAATTTCAGGAAATATCTCTTTGGCTGACAAGACTTACTTCAATCAGAATGCCGTTACGACTACTCCTCTGAAGGGCGTGGAAATAACGGTGGCCGGGATCCAGACAACCACTGATAAGGATGGAAACTTCCAAATAACATCCAACAAGTTTGAAGCAGGCAAGAGCTATAGCTGTGTATATACCTATCAGGGTTATAAGTATACCGGTGTAATGATGGTCGGCCAGAACAATATCATCATAGATCTGTTCAAAGACCCGGATATTGAGCTTATAAACATGAAGGTTTATAAAATACCTGAAGAAGGCGGAGATGAAATGAAGCCGGTCAGTGGGTACATAAGCCTTTACGATGAAGACAAGGTCTATGACTATGAATTCGATTTAAGCGCCGGAAGATTGGCAGCGACAACTGTTGAGGCAGCCACAATCGTAGTAAGGGATAAAGATGGCAATCTTAGAAATGATAACAAAACAATCTTCAAAGAAGAAGGAACATCTGGAAGATTTATAACACAGATAAACCCGGACGGCTTAGAACTAAGCATGTCTGTGGGGGACAGCATTTATATACGCCCGATGGACAATAATGGCACGTCTTATCCGGAAATTGCCATCGGTATACGGATAGTCCAGGATCCGTCAAAGATAAGGATACATTTTGGTGTGAATGACGAAGGCCAGGTTCCTACAGTGCCTCTCTTCGGTTCAATGATGGCTAAGTTTGACTTAATGGATACCACTGCGGATAAAGCAAAGCCAATGACAGACGAAGATAAAGCCAACCTTGAATCTCTGAAAGGCAGCGGCAATACTAAACTACTGAAGAGTGCCGCAGCTGACGATGAAACAATAGACGAAACAATAATAGACGATATGGAGAGGAACCTGTTTACCATTGCTTTTGGATTTGACAGTGACATATTGAAAGAATTGACAGACCATGAAGAGGAAGCAAAGGGTGCGGTAAACGGGGAGGCTCCTGAATTCTCATTTGGTGTGTCATTTATCTTCGTCTTTGAAATAGGCGCAGACGGAAAGGCATATTTCAATCAGCTCGGCTTAACTGCGGAATTAAACTGGGGTGCGGGTGTAACCTTCATGTATGTAACCCCCATTGGCATTCCCGTATACTGTACTTTGAGCTTTTCAATAGGCGGCAGCTTTTTTGTGGGCGCGGTGGTCAAGGATGAGGATAGAAATCCGCCCATGAGCGATTGGAGCGATGACCAATGGAAAGATGAAGATATACTCGCTGTAGAAGTAGAAATAACAATAAGCATAGGAGTAGGTGTTGAACTGGGAATAGGCGTCTCGCTGATGAAAATATATCTGACAGGATCTGCAGAGGTTGATTTTACATTTACCTTTGTTGATTTAAGTGCCAGCGTTTCATTTTCATTAGAGGCTGCCGTAGGGTTCAGGTTCCTGGTCTTCACAAAGGAATTCACCATAGTCTCAAGAACCTGGGGCAAAACCACCAAGAGAGCCATGAGAGCCACAGGCAGCGGGCTTTATGAGGAATTTTCCGGTTTTGATGAGCTTACGAGAGAATATCTCAGCAACAGAGGCGGATGGACAGGAGGTACGCAGCAAAGGCGGTTCAAATCCTTTATGGCGGCAGCCGGAAGAGGAAGTATAGAAGAACGTTTTGTTCTGGAAGACGGAGCATATCCATATCCTTCAAATAAGCTTGTGAACCTGCCCAACGGTAAAATGCTATGGGTATTTCTTGATGATGACGTCAAAAGATCCGGCAGGAACAGAACTGCGGTATATTACTCCATTGTAGATGAAAATGGAGATGCATCTTACCCGGTTATGATTGAAGAAGACGGTACGCTTGATGAAGCGCCGGACGTGATTGATTTAGGCAACGGTGAAATACTCATTACATGGTCTGATGCATCCAGAACATTTGATGAAAATGATAAGGAAGTTGATGTACTTTCCAACATGGATATAACCGCAGCATTCTTTGATGTAGAAAATGAAGAGATAACTTCTGTAACAGAGATTACTAAAACCACTAAAAGAACAGGAACTAACAGGTTTGGTTCAACAGTTACAGTTGGAGACTATTATGGCGATACATCACCAAGGGCAGCTTATGACCCTGACACAGAAACAATATTGCTCTATTATATAAAAACTGATTACTTTGATGGTATAGGCGGAGAAATACCAGACGGCTCAATAGATGATGAAACCGGAAGCGAGATAAGCAATGAAGATGCGAAGCTTCTCGTGGGAGACATTGTCAATGGATTCTCACTGATAACCTACAGATTAGCGAGAAAAGTGTCCGGGAACTGGGTATGGGATACCAGTTACCCAGATGAAGAAAAAATAACTAAAAGTATAGAAGATAGCGTTAAAGATGGCAGTGTACCTGCTGATTATACCGCAGAAGATTATATTAACGATTGGTACGGCCAGGGGTTCCTGGATTTAGGTCTAAAAGCCGAAGTAAAAGAGGTATGGACCACCGAAGAAAATGATACGGACCGCACCCAGAACGGATATAATTATTCAGAACCCGGAAAGGTGAAAGTAGAGCATAAGGTTACACCGAGTCCAAGCGAACCACGTGCTTTGGACACTGCGGTGATATCATACAACGGGTTGGCATTGTTTGCCTACACAGCTGATGCCAACTGGGATCTTATGGACGATGAGGATCAGGATCTGTATCTGCAGATTTACAATTTCTCTGAGAACAGCTTCAGCCATCCTATAAAGCTTACAGTGGATGATGTGGAAATTGACGGCGTAAAGAGAAACGAATACCTTGTTAAGGATTCCCAACCCAAGTTTGTGCGTTCTAACGGTATCACGTACCTGTTCTGGAACAGGAATGGAAGCATAGCGTATATGGACATTTCAGGTCTGGTTAAGTATGGTCTGAAATTGGAGCCGGTTGGTTCAGGCTATGTATATGTTATTGACAAGAACAACGATAACTTCGATTCTGCCGGCAATAATTTGGGAATAGGAAGCAGAAGCGTTCAGGCTTCTACAGGCAAGTGGGGAGAAATCATGCTTGCTGTTGATAAGAACATAAATCCCAGACCGGAAGAAGGCAATGAGGCAACCGAAGATAGCGCAATTACCAGCTATGATGTAGTTACCAGCGATGATGGGGACGTATATCTGGTATGGACAGAGTACAAGACGGTATTTAAGGATAATAATGATCACAGCCCTGAAAACCAGGAAAGGGAAAAGCAGGTGTTCGTTGCCCGCTGGCAGCCTGAAACCATGATCGAAAGAGTTCAGGTGGACTATATGAACGAATGGGAGGATGATGCAGCCGATGTAAACGGTACGACGTATCAATACATATACGATACGGTGGGGCATTATCCTGCGACAATTTTGGTGAATGGAGTATCAGAGCCAATCGACTACACACAAGTTGCCGACGTAAATGGTTTTGTAGGCGCGGCTAAAGCCGGAGACCCGATTATTAAGCAAAACTATGTACCCACTGGTAAGCCGGGTTGGAGCAAACCGATCCAAATCACCACAGAACCTGGAGCAAATTATGATGAATTGGGCGTTGCCGCGTTAGAAGGGAATGCCGGGGTTAAAATTGCGTTTATCAAGTATATACAAACACTTGAGGAAACCAATGACGGCAAAAAGCAATTTAAACATAACCTGACGAACAGAAAACTAGGATTCCTCACTTATTGGCCGACATCCGGCGTTGAGTTCAACGATAACTCGCTTGCATTCAGCAAAGAAAGGCCAAAGGTAGGAGACCAGGTTGTAGTGAGCGCTACCGTGAAAAATACCGGTATCGAGGCAATTCGTGATGCCAGGGTAGAATTCTATCAGGTTGTTGATGGGGTGGAGACCTTAATTGATACTGTATTCAAGGATACATACCAGGCTGCATTCCAGGATGATGAGTATTCTTCGGAGGATGACGTAACTGCTGTTGAGGTATTAAAGTCTGCAATTGTGGGCGGAGATGAGTTTACTGCCCAACTGCGCTTCGAGATACCGGAAAATGAGGGTAATGTCAGCATTAAGGCAGTACTGAAGTTTGACGGATCAGCACAGGGTATTGCAGTTCAGAAGTCGTTTACCTTTGAGGCTGTTCCGGAAATCTCAGATTTAAGGTATGAATTCACCGGTATCGGAAAAGTAGTGCTGGACGGTACTATAACCAACAATGGAAATAAGGATGACACGATGAATATTGAGATCAGTCTTGTTGACAGGTATGGAATTGAGAACACCATCGCTTATGTGCCGGTTACCTTGAAACAGGGCGAAAGCTCATATTTCGCAAAAGAAATTGAAATATCAGATTCCTATTTCACTGAAATACCTCCTCAGGCCGGATCAGCGACCGATGCAATAAAGGAAATGACCCTGATAAAAGTAGGTTCAGGAGCCATCAAGGACCAAATCGCAGTTGTGAGGAGCGCTCCGTCAAGGGCTCTTGAGGTGATGAATGAAGTTTCCGGTTTCAGCGTCAGACAGAATAACATCTCTGTCCGAAAAGGAACTACCGGCAAAATAGAATATAATATTGCCTACAACGGAGCGGCTACCGGAGAAAAAACGGCATTAAGAGATGAATTAATCGTTCGGTATACAACTTCAAATCCAAATGTCGTACAGGTAGCTTCTGACGGAACTTTATATGCATTATCCGATGGTACCGCAACAGTACAGACAGTGTTGATGCCTGCAACAACCAACAGTGTTGCAACAAAGGGAACTCCGGGCACCGACAGACTTGCACCTATGGCGCATCAATTGTCGTCATTCGCGGCATTGCCCTCCAGTGTCCTCAGGATTGAAAATGTCAGTGTCACCGTTTACACAGGATCGGCTCCTTCAGGCGGAGGCTCATCCGGTGGAGGTTCATCCGGCAACGGCAGCAATGTCGTTGTTACACCAACAGTACCGGACAGTCCTGATTCTCCTGTACAGGCTGAAATCAGGGTCCCTGCAACAGTGGACAGCAATAATAACGCTACGGTAAGTGTGACCGCTCAGATGATAAACGATGCCATAAATAAAGCGCAGGCCGAAGCAGAGAAAAACGGTCATGAGCAAAATGACATCGCTCTTGTACTGAAGATCGATACAGGCAATGAAACAACAGGCACAATCACTGTCAATCTGCCCAAAGCAGTGCAGGAAACCATAATAGAAAAGGGAATCGTCAGCACCATAATTGTTGTGGACAATCTTGATATCGTTATCAATATGGATCTGGAAACCGTTAAGGAAATCAACAGGCAGGCAAATGGCGACGCGAATATTACGGCGACCAGGGCAGACAATAGCGGGCTTCCCGCAGAGGCAGGAAATGCCGTCGGCAGCCGTCCGGTATTCGACATAAACGTGAATTATGGCAGCGGCTCACAGGTACAGAACTTTGGAGATGGAAGCGTATGGGTGACCATTCCGTACACTCTTAGAGAAAATGAGAAGGCGGAGAATATCTGCGCAGTATACATAGATCAAAACGGAAATGTATACTGGCTTTCCAACTCAGTATATGACAGTGATGAGAAGGTGCTCCGCTTCAGAACAAACCACTTCTCCTTATACGGTGTTGGATATAACGATACTGCGTCTAAATTTACAGACATTGCCGGACATTGGGCAAAGAGTGATATTGAGTTTATGGCAAGCCGCGGCTTATTCGCCGGTACGTCAAAGACCACCTTCAGTCCCAACATGGCAATGTCCAGAGGCATGTTCGTTACAGTGCTGGGAAGACTTGCAGGAGTCGACGTAAGCAAATATAAGAAGAGCAGCTTCACCGATGTGAATAACAACTCCTACTACGTAGATTATATTGAATGGGCAAAGGACAACAACATCGCATTAGGCACAGGCAACGGGGAGTTCTCTCCTGATGAACCCATTACCCGTGAGCAGATGGCGACGATGCTGCTGAACTATACCAAAGCAATGGACATTATCTTGCCAAAGGTCCAGGAGGAAAAGACCTTTGCAGATAGTGCGAAAATCAGCGGCTATGCCCGTGAAGCGCTGAAACAGATGCAAATGGCAGGCCTTATGGTAGGCAATAACAATCTTGTTGAACCTCAGGGTACGGCCACAAGAGCAGCAGGAGCAGCTGTTATCCGCCGCTTTATAGAGCTGATGTTCGATAGATGATAAAAGCCGTTGGAACGCCTGATAACTGACGGTCTGTTTAAAAAATACATAGAAAAAAGGGGTTGTCTCAATATATCCGACGTGTCATTCTGAGGCCATAAAATGGCCGAAGAATCTTGAACAGATTTAGCTGTTATGCAGATTTGATTAAGATCCTTCGCTTCGCTCAGGATGACTGTCAATTTTGAGACACTCCATTTTATATGGTTTCACTAATGGTTTGAGGACCAATAAAAATAACAGGTATACATTTACCAGAACATATGTAATACTTAATTACAGAAGGCACTTATGAAAACTTTGAAATAAGCTGTTTTCTGAAATTTTAAATGAAAAAGGGTGAGTATTTTGAAAAAAATCGGTTTTATAGGCATCGGGGTCATGGGTAGATCCATGGCTCAAAATTTAATGAAAAGCGGATTTGAATTATATATTTATACAAGGACCAAAAGCAAGGCGCAGGAAGTGATTGAGGCCGGTGCTATATGGTGCGATTCTGTCAAAGAATGCGTCTTAAATTGTGAAGCAATAATTACGATGGTAGGTTATCCAAAGGACGTTGAAGAAGTTTATTTCGGGCAGGACGGCATACTGAACTCCGCTAAACCCGGAACATATCTGATCGATATGACTACAACCAGTCCAAAACTCAGTAAAAAGATATACCAGGCGGCATGTTCCAGGGATTTATATGCTTTGGATGCCCCGGTTACAGGCGGCGATATCGGCGCCAAAAACGGGACCCTCACCATTATGGTGGGAGGAGATAAAGAGGCTTTTGATAAATGTCTGCCAATTTTCAAAGCAATAGGATCCAATATTGTTTATCAGGGGGAAGCAGGACTGGGACAGCATGCCAAGATGGCGAATCAAATTGCCCTGTCGGGGATAATCGCAAGTTTGTGCGAGTCTATCATATATGCCAAATCAGTAGGGCTTGATGTACAAACCATGTTGAAGGCAATAAGCGGCGGCGCGGCAGGAAGCTGGCAAATGGCTAATATGGCGCCAAGGATAATCCAGGGAGATTACAAGCCGGGTTTTTATATAAAACATTTTATAAAGGACATGGAAATTGCGAATGAAGAATCACAGGCGGCTAATCTGGACCTTTGTATCCTGAAAGATGTTTTAAAACTATATAAAAATCTGTATGAGAATAATATGGGAGATCTGGGAACTCAGGCACTGATTAAATACTATGAAAAATAAATATAAGTAATTGAATTAAAGTTAGAAAATAGGCTGGTCTCCATATAAATATAATTTATTTTGGTTCTACGTCAATTGTTGGGGTAGGACAAAGTAAAATGAAATAGCTCTATGTTACTGGCAGATAATCATTAAGGTTGTCTGCCAGTTTCTTTTGGTTTTTAAGATGATAATTTTAAGCCATG
>Ga0134099_1001205_pt1 | contig 25696 bp, 21 predicted proteins | sample 10_taG_2_FD_105482 | JGI IMG/M metagenome (GOLD analysis project Ga0134099, IMG submission 105482) | Switchgrass degrading microbial communities from high solid loading bioreactors in New Hampshire, USA - 10_41_5_180_A2 metaG | ecosystem: Engineered > Bioreactor > Semi-continuous > Anaerobic >...
AGAGCTAACAGTTGTACCTCTTAAGTGGGACGAAATGCTTGAAAAAATTGAATCAGGAAAATATGACATGGCATTAATGGGATGTACTGTTCCGCAAATACCTGATATTTCGTTCCTTTATGCAACACCCTATTTTGGTTTCGTTCCTTCGGAAGGATATACAGCAGCAAGGAATATCTCAGGTTATATCAATCCCGATGTTGACGATTATATTGGGAGAATATTCAGCGAAACTGACAATGAAAGAAAAAAAGCATTATTTACCAATATGACTAAGCTAATTGCAGACGATGTGCCCTACTTGGGACTGTATTTTTTAAATAATGCCGTAATGTATAGAAAAACTATAAGAGGAACAATAGATTCGCATATATGGGACAGGTACAGCGAAATAACACAGTGGTATATAACTGAAGGTTGAATTATAATAGACATTATTGTGGTGGGAGATCAGAAATATTAAAAATATGAGGTGAGTTGATAGATGTTTTGGGCTTTAATAGTTATTTTAATAGTTGTAGCAGACCAGCTTTCAAAATTTATTATCGTTAAAAATGTTGAAATGGGTGAAATGATAGAAGTAATCAAGAACTTTTTCTATATTACTTATATAAGAAACAGGGGAGCAGCATGGTCAATCTTACAGAATGGAAGGTACTTTTTTATTGTATTGACTATAATAGCTTCGCTGATAATTATATATTTACTTCTAAAATCCAAAAACAGAGTTTATAGCTTAGCTCTGTCCTTTATTCTTGGAGGAGCAATAGGCAACCTGATAGACAGAATTGTTGTAGGGAGTGTAGTGGATTTTCTGGAATTTCACTTCTGGAGTTACAGGTTCCCGGTATTTAACGTTGCGGATACATTTGTAACAATAGGGACTATACTTTTGGCATATTATTTGATTTTCATATATAAGGAACCGACCAAGGCAACAGAAATGGAAGGACGGTAGGAATGAGAGAAAGGAACGAAAAGGAAGAGACGAAAGATATATATGAAATAGACAGTGAAAAAGCTGCAGAACGTTTAATATACGTGGAGAATTTAGATAATATAGAGAATTTTGAGGATATGGAATATATTGAATATGTTGAAGGTACAGAAGACATAGAAAATTTAGAAGACATAGAAGATGAAGATATAGAAGAAACAGAAGGGACAGGAGGAAATGAAGAAATAAATATAACTCCTGATAAAAGCGGCGTGAGGCTAGATGCCTTTCTATCATCAAAAATCGAGAAGTATTCCCGTACTTACTTTCAGAAACTCATTGAAAAGGGCATGGTAAAAGTTAATGGCAAAAATGTCAGGAGCAATTATAAGGTTAAGCTTGACGATAAGATTTGCGTTGAAATACCTGAACCCCAAAAACTCGACGTAAAGCCTGAGAACATTGATATTGAAGTATTATATGAAGATAATGATATTTTGATTGTTAACAAGCCTAAAGGGATGGTTGTTCACCCTGCAGCAGGTAATTACTCCGGTACTCTTGTAAATGCGCTTATGGCTTACTGTGGTGACAGCCTGTCGGATATAAACGGGATTATAAGACCCGGAATAGTTCATCGAATTGACAAAGATACATCAGGTGTACTTGTGGTTGCAAAAAACAATGCCGCACACGAAGGCCTTTCTTCGCTTCTCAAAAAACATGATATAAAGAGAATTTATATTGCAGTGGTATATGGTGTTTTAAGGGTGGATTCCGGAAGAATTGAAGCGCCTATTGGCAGGCACCCAGTAGAAAGAAAAAAGATGGCTGTCAATACAAAGAACGGAAGAAATGCAGTAACGCATTTCAGAGTTCTTGAGCGGTTTAAGGACTGCACATATGTAGAGTTGAGACTTGAGACTGGACGAACGCACCAAATCAGAGTGCATATGTCGTATATAGGACATCCTTTGGTCGGCGATGTAGTATATGGAAGTAAAAAGCAGAAATACAATGTGGATGGTCAGGCTCTCCATGCTAAAGTGCTGGGATTTGTACATCCGAAAACCGGTGAATATATGGAGTTTGAGGCTGAAGTTCCGGAGTATTTCAATAAACTCTTGGAAGAGCTGAGAAAAACTTAGTGCTAATTCTCCAACTGATATTGACAAAAAAACATGGACAAATCTTAATAATTATGCTATAGTAAGTTTAATTTAATAGTGACCTTTTAATTAGTCCAGAGAGGCTGGAAAGGTGAATCAGATTACTTGGTTTTCGGAACGAGTTTACTATGACTACGACTTCCTGCTTTCTGGCAGGAAGTTTTGTTATGTATAAGGGTTATTGCATTAGAGTGAATAACATGGAAAAATTTAATTGGAGTGAAGGTTATGTTTGAAAAGGCCGAAATTATGGATGAGCACGCTATAAAAAGGGCTGTTACAAGAATAGCTCATGAAATCATTGAGAGAAACAAGGGTGTTGACAATGTTGCACTCATAGGTATCCAGCGCCGTGGAGTACCGCTGGCTAAAATGATCGCTCAGAAAATATATCAGGTAGAAGGTAAAATTGTAGATGTTGGCATTCTTGACATAACCTTTTACAGAGATGATTTGAGCCTTCTGTCTGAGCATCCTGTTGTAAACGGAACAGAAATCAATTTCACTGTAAATGATAAAAGAATTGTGCTTGTGGATGACGTTCTATATACCGGCAGGACTATCCGTGCGGCAATAGATGCCATTATGGACATAGGAAGGCCTAAAATGATTCAACTGGCAATACTAGTTGACAGAGGGCATAGGGAACTGCCAATAAGAGCTGATTATGTCGGTAAAAATGTTCCCACCTCAAGGTCAGAAATGATAAGCGTAAAGTTAACCGAGATTGATGGTGTTAATTCTGTTACAATATGCAATATTTAATAAAAATATAATATTAAACAAAAATTGTTAGTGTAATAATTTACAGGATTGAGTTTGAACAATAAATGCGAGGTAGAGGATGTATAAAATTCAAAGCTGTGTTAAATCAATAAAACTTAATAACAACTTTAATAAAATACCTGCTTTAGTATTGTCTCAATCCATTTACAATAAAGCAAATGTAATGCGATATTTCTATTTAGAACAGTAAGGAATGGACCTTACTGTTTTATTATGATTTCACTCAGACTGGTTACTAAGCTATAAGTTTGAAATAGAATTTCATAAAGGTGGGAAGCTTAATGTATCTTAAATCAAAGGATTTACTCGGACTTAAGGATATCACTGCGGAAGAAATTCAATACATCTTAGATACTGCAAAGACCATGAAGATGATTCTTGAGTCCAAGAACAAGAAAACTCCACATTTGGCAGGAAAATCGATTGTTACCCTGTTTTATGAAAACAGCACCAGGACACGGCTTTCCTTTGAACTTGCATCTAAGTATATGGGTGCCAGTGCTGCAAACATTTCAGTTGCGGCAAGCAGCGTTGCAAAAGGTGAAACGCTTGTAGATACCGGGAGAACAATCGATGCAATGGGTACCGATGTTATTGTAATAAGGCACCCTATGTCCGGAGCCCCTCATTTGCTTGCCAAGAACGTCAGGGCTTCTGTTATAAATGCAGGGGATGGCATGAATGAACACCCGACACAGGCGTTGCTGGATATGTTTACGATTATGGAAAAGAAGGGACGTATTGAGGGACTAAAAGTAGCAATTATTGGTGATATATATCATAGCCGTGTTGCGAGAAGCAATATCTGGGGGTTAACAAAGCTGGGGGCTGATGTCAGCGTTTCAGGGCCTTCGACACTCCTGCCGCCTGAAATTGACAAGGCAGGTGTAAGAGTATACAACACAATTCAGGAAGGGCTCCTCGATGCTGATGTCATAATAGGTTTGAGAATACAAAAAGAACGGCAGCAAAAAGGGCTTTTCCCCACATTGAGAGAATACTCAAGATTTTTTGGCCTGGATGACAAACGGTTATTGCTTGCAAAGGAAGATGCTATTATTCTTCATCCCGGGCCGGTAAACAGAGGAATAGAGCTTTCCTCAACAGTAATTGACGGTGACCGGTCCTTTATAAATGAACAGGTGACCAATGGTGTTGCTGTCAGAATGGCGCTTTTATACCTTTTGACAAGGAGGGGCAGAAATGAAAATATTAATTAAAAATGGACATGTTGTTGACGTTAAGACAAAGCTGGACGGTATTTATGATATTTTTATAGAAGACGGTAAAATAGTAGAAATAGGGCATGACCTCGAATTAATAAACGGAGATGTCATTGATGCTACGGGAATGTATGTTTTGCCGGGATTTGTGGATGCCCACTGTCATCTTAGAGATCCGGGATTTGAATATAAGGAGGATATTGAAAGCGGTACTATGAGTGCAGCTATGGGAGGATTCACTTCCATTGCTTGTATGCCTAACACAAACCCGGTAATAGATAATGAATCAGTAATAAGATATATAAAGAGTAAAGCCAAGCAGGACGGCTTTGTAAATGTATATCCGATAGGAGCGATTACGAAAGGCCTCAAAGGCGAAGAATTAGCTGAAATAGGTGAATTGAAATTTGCCGGAGCTGTTGCTGTTTCTGATGACGGCAATCCGGTGAGCAATTCCTCCGTTATGAAAAAAGCCCTGCAATACGCATCTATGTTTGATATAACAGTTATTTCACACTGTGAAGACCGTGAATTGTCCGATGAAGGAGTAATGAATGAAGGCTTTCAGTCTACAATTCTAGGGTTAAAAGGAATACCAACTGCTGCAGAAGAGATTATGGTTGCAAGAGACCTGATACTTGCGGAGTATCTTAAAGTACCCATTCATATTGCACATGTCAGTACTAAACTTTCAGTTGAATTAATAAGAAGCGCAAAAAAAAGAGGCGTAAAGGTGACAGCAGAGACCTGTCCGCATTATTTTTCATTAACGGATGAAGCCTGCAGCGGGTTTAATACTCTCGCAAAAGTCAATCCGCCGTTGAGGACAAAACAGGATGTAGATGCAGTTATAGAGGGACTTGTAGACGGAACAATCGATATAATTGCGACGGACCATGCACCACATCATGCAGATGAAAAAAATGTCGAGTTTAATATTGCTGCATTCGGAATGGTGGGATTTGAGACGGCATTCCCCCTTGCAATAACTAATCTGGTTAAACCCGGCTATCTGTCCATGAATCAGTTGGTTGAAAAAATGTGCCTGAATCCTTCAAAGATACTTGGACTTAACAAGGGAACAATAGAGGTGGGAAGAACTGCCGATATCACAATAGTCGATATAAATGAAGAGAATATTATTGACATAAATAATTTTAAGTCAAAAAGCAAAAATTCACCTTTCGATGGATTCAAGCTTACAGGTGCGGTATATCACACAATAGTTAACGGGAATGTTGTAGTGAGAGAAAAAGTTCTGTTCTAAAATTTAGAGAAACAGTTTATGAGAAAAAGTTCTATTATAAAGAAAAGTAATGGAACTTTTGAAATACATTGAGACAGACAGATATAAATCTAATAATAAAAACAGGAGGAAAAGATGTTTATAGATAAACTTATTGATAACATAATAGAAAAAAACAACCCGTCTGTTATAGGTCTGGATCCAAGAATTGAATATGTGCCTTCTTTAATCAGAGAAGAATCCTATAAGGAGTTCGGAAGAAATAGTAAAGGTGCGGCTGAGGCTATATGGGTTTTCAACAAGAGAATAATAGATGCTGTTTATGATATAGCTCCTGCAGTGAAGCTGCAGGTGGCGTGCTATGAAATGTATGGGGTAGAAGGAATGGAAGTATTAAGCAGGACTATAAAATATGCAAGAGAAAAGGGACTGATAGTAATTGCCGACGGAAAAAGGAATGATATAGGTTCAACAGCGCAGGCTTATTCAACAGCTTTCCTTGGGAGTATTGACCTCGGGGAAGGCCCTATTGACAAAGCATTTGATGTTGATGCGCTGACAGTGAATCCCTATCTTGGTTACGATGGAATTAAACCTTTTATTGACGACTGCAGAGATAATAACAAAGGAATATTTGTACTTGTAAAAACATCAAACAAGTCTTCAGGCCAGCTTCAGGACCTGCTTATGCAAGATGGAAGAAGTGTATATGAAGTAGTGGCCGGCTATGTAGAAAAGTGGGGAAACAATCTGATTGGAAAGTATGGTTACAGTAGTGTCGGCGCTGTAGTAGGAGCTACGTACCCGAACCAGGCCAAAGTACTCAGGAGCATTCTAAAAAGTACATATATTTTGGTACCTGGTTATGGCGCACAGGGAGGCACTGCCAGAGATGCAGCACATTCCTTTGATAAAAATGGCATGGGTGCGATTGTAAATGCATCACGAAGCATAATGTGTGCATACCAGTCTGATTTATGGAAAAATGAATATAATGAAGACAGGTTTGACGAAGCTTCAAGGGCTGAAGCTTTAAGGATGAGGGATGAGCTTAATGCAGCATTGCAGTCAAAAAAGTCCTCATGAGATTTGTGAACAAAATATATGTAATAGGCTTTTGAAATAAATATTAGTGGAGGATGGTAGATGAAGGCAGTTCTTATTTTGGAAGATGGTACAGTGTTTTATGGTGAAAGTTTTGGAGCAGCCGGGGAGACTATAGGTGAGATTGTTTTTAACACGGGAATGACGGGATACCAGGAAGTTCTGACTGACCCTTCGTACTGTGGTCAGATTGTAACAATGACATATCCGCTTATAGGTAACTATGGTATCAATCTGGAAGATGTGGAATCTGCAAAACCCCAGGTTAAAGGACTAATTGTAAGGGAAAGCTGTAAAAACCCAAGCAACTGGAGATCAACAGAAACACTGGATGACTATATGAAGCACAGTAACATCATAGGAATAGAAGGAATTGATACCAGAGCGCTCACCAGAATAATAAGAGATAAGGGTACCATGAAGGGGATTATCTCCACGGATATAACTCTGGAATATGATGACTGTATCAGCAGAATAAACGAATATGAAATCAAAAACCCTGTTAAGCAGGTTACAACAAAGGAAATACAACATTTTGAAGGAAACAGCTTCAAAGTTGCTCTGATTGATTACGGAATGAAAAGAAACATTTTACAATCACTTATTGCAAGGGATTGCGATGTCTATGTGTTTCCCGCATCTTCAACAGAAGATGAAATCCTTGGGATAGAACCGGATGGTATTCTGCTTTCCAATGGACCGGGTAACCCCAAAGACTGCCAGCATGAAATCAATGTAGTAAAAAACCTTTTAGGCAAACGCCCCATTTTCGGCATCTGCCTGGGACATCAAATTGCAGCACTGGCAAGCGGGGCTGACACTGAAAAGCTGAAGTATGGACATAGGGGATGCAACCACCCGGTTAAAGACATTAAAATGGATCTTACGTATATTACAACTCAGAATCATGGTTACACCATAATAGAAGAATCTGTGAAGAACTCCGGAATGGTAATAAGCCATAGAAATATGAATGACGGTACAATTGAAGGTATAAAGTATCTGGATATACCGGCTTTTTCTGTGCAGTTCCACCCAGAAGCATCTCCTGGTCCTGGTGACACTGCATATCTGTTTGATAAATTTATTGAAAATATGAGGAACTTTCGAAAATGAGTATGAAAGAAAAAAGTGTTATAAGAAAAAAGCAAGTATAAATAAAAGAGTGATCATAAGCAAAGAGTGAGTATAAAGGAAAAAGATATTTTATATCAGGAAGGAGTCAGTTGATGCCAAAAAGAGAGGATGTAAGAAAAGTACTTGTTATAGGTTCCGGCCCCATAATAATCGGCCAGGCTGCAGAATTTGATTATGCAGGAACACAGGCATGCCGGGCCCTTAAAGAAGAAGGAATTGAGGTTGTACTGGTAAACAGCAATCCTGCGACCATTATGACAGATAAAAACATAGCTGATAAAGTATATATCGAGCCTTTGAATGCGGACATAGTGAAAAGAATAATAATTGAAGAGAAGCCCGATAGCATACTGCCTACACTGGGGGGACAGACAGGTCTGAATCTTGCAATGGAATTGGCAGAATCGGGTTTCCTTGAAAAGCACGGAGTCAGGCTGCTGGGAACTTCTACAGAAGCTATAAGAATGGCAGAGGACAGGCAGGCTTTTAAGGATACAATGGAGAGTATAGGGCAGCCGTGTATTGCAAGCAAAGTGGTAAATACAATAAATGAAGCTCTTGAATTTGCAGAGTCTATTGGCTATCCTGTCATTGTCAGGCCGGCATATACTCTTGGAGGTACAGGAGGCGGAATAGCCGGCAATGCTGACGAGCTTCGTGAGATTGGGACAAATGGCTTGAGATTAAGCAGGGTGCATCAGGTATTGATAGAAAAGTGTATAACAGGCTGGAAAGAAATAGAATACGAAGTAATGAGAGATGCAAAAGGTAATGTAATTACCGTCTGTAACATGGAGAATATTGACCCGGTGGGTGTACACACAGGGGACAGCATTGTTGTAGCACCTACCCAGACATTAACAGACAGGGAAAATCAAATGCTTCGCACTGCAGCATTGAAAATTATCTCTGTACTTAAAATAGAAGGCGGATGTAATGTACAATTCGCGCTTCACCCTTCCAGCTTTGAATACGCAGTAATAGAGGTAAATCCCAGGGTAAGCCGTTCATCTGCGCTTGCATCCAAGGCTACAGGTTATCCTATTGCAAAAGTGGCAACCAGGATTGCAATAGGCTATGGATTGGATGAAATATTGAATGTGGTTACAGGAAAGACATATGCCTGCTTTGAGCCAACATTGGACTATGTGGTTGTGAAAGTACCGAAATGGCCTTTTGACAAGTTCGTTAAGGCAAAGAGAACCCTTGGCACTCAGATGAAAGCCACGGGAGAGGTAATGGCAATAAGCAATTCTTTTGAAGCAGCTCTGATGAAAGCTATAAGATCATTGGAACTTGGACTTTTCACTCTTGAACAGAATATTTACAAAAAAATCGATTTGGATCAATTGAGAAAGAAGCTTTCAGAGGTCAGCGATGAAAGAATATTTGTGATAGCAGAGGCATTAAGAAGAGGCATAACGATAAAAGAAATTAATGAAATAACTCAAATAGATAATTTCTTCTTAAATAAGATAAATGAAATAGTACAAATGGAAGAAAAAATTAAATCACTGCCACTTGAAAAAGTTGATTATGAGACGTTGAAGAAAGCTAAAAAGATGGGTTTCCCAGACGTTGTGCTGGCCCAACTAATGAATTGTGATGTGAAAGAAGTAAAAAGCAAGAGACGGGAAATGGGAATAAATGCTGTATACAAGATGGTTGACACATGCGCGGCGGAGTTTGAGGCTGCTACACCATATTATTATTCAACATATGATGAAACTTCGGAAATAAAGGAATCAGACAGAAAAAAAGTTCTGGTATTGGGCTCAGGTCCTATCAGGATAGGTCAGGGAATAGAATTTGACTACTGCTCCGTACACTCTGTCTGGGCACTAAAAGAGGAAGGCTATGAGACAATTATAGCAAATAACAATCCTGAAACTGTAAGTACTGACTTTGATACTGCTGACAAGCTCTATTTCGAACCGCTTACCTCGGAAGATGTTGAAAATATAGTAGAGACAGAAAAGCCTTCAGGAGCGATAGTGCAGTTTGGCGGTCAGACGGCTATAAAACTCACAAAGCCCCTTGCTGATATGGGAGTAAAAATATTCGGAACAGATCCGAAGTCTGTTGATGCAGCAGAAGATAGGGAGAAGTTTGACAGAATACTCGAAGAAAATGGTATACCACGTCCGAAGGGGAAAACGGTATATACTCTTGAACAGGCTTTACAAGCGGCAAATGAGCTCATATATCCCGTACTTGTAAGACCGTCATATGTCCTTGGGGGACAGGGAATGGAGATAGCTTACAATGACAAGGACATAACTGAGTTTATGGAGATAATCAACAGAGTAAAACAGGAACATCCAATACTCATTGACAAATACTTGATGGGGAAAGAAATAGAGGTTGACGCAATTTGTGACGGCGAGGATATTTTGATACCAGGCATAATGGAGCACATCGAAAGAGCTGGTATACATTCGGGAGACAGTATATCAGTGTATCCGACGCAGACTATCAGTGAGAAAATTAAAAAAATTATTGTAGAATATACCCGTAAACTCGCAAGAGCCTTGGATGTTGTGGGGTTGGTGAATATACAGTATGTTGTTTATAATGATACGGTTTACGTAATAGAGGTAAATCCGCGTTCAAGCCGTACAGTGCCGTATATAAGCAAAGTTACGGGAATTCCCATGGTCAATATTGCAACTAAGGTGATGATGGGCAGAAAGCTTAAGGAATTCGGATTCGGTACCGGCCTTTACAGGGAATCTGACTATGTGGCGGTGAAAGTCCCGGTATTCTCCTTTGAAAAGCTTCACGACGTAGATACCAGTCTTGGACCGGAAATGAAGTCAACGGGAGAGGTTCTGGGGCTGGCTAAAAGCTTCAACGAGGCACTTTATAAAGGCATTATAGCATCGGGAATAAAACTTCCCCATAAGGGTGGCGGAATTTTGATGACTGTGCGTGATACAGACAAGATGGAGCTCATATCTCTTGCAGAAGAGTTCGAGAAACTGGGTTTTGAATTGTATGCCACCGGAAAAACAGCTAACAGCCTTAATAGGCATGGTGTTGCAACAAATGTTGTGAAAAAGATTGACGAGGGTTCGCCAAATATACTTGACTTGATTGAATCAGGAAAAATAGATCTTGTAATAAACACTCCGACAAGGGGAAGAAAACCCGAGAGAGATGGATTTAAGATACGAAGGAAAGCGGTTGAGATGTCCATACCGTGCCTGACCTCACTTGATACAGCTAAGGCTGTACTAAATTCCATAAAGCTTGGTATGCAGGAAAAGGACCTTTCCGTTGTGGAACTTGGAGTATTTGAGAAGAATATATAAGCAGGACATCAGAGGAATATTAGAGGAAAATAAATAGAGTATTAAGAAGAATATTAAAAAGGATATAAGAAGAATATGGGTACTGGTACAGTTAGCTTGTTCGGGAGCACTGGGGGAAAAAGCTGGGACAATGCTTAAAGTAAAAAGAAATACCCTGTTTAGATAGAAGTGTCCCCTTACCCAAGAAGTGTCCCTAACTTAAATAGGGAGGATACAATGTCAAATATACTGAAAGAAAAAATAATTGAAACTGAGAAGCTTACACCACTGCTTTTCAGGTTGACAATACAATCCGAATATATAGCGAAAAACGCAAAACCAGGTCAATTTGTCAACATTAAATGCTGTGACGGTATTGATGCTCTGCTAAGAAGGCCTATAAGCATATGTAGTGTTAACAGGGAACAGGGTCTGTTTGATATAGTTTTTGAAGTGAGAGGCAGAGGAACAGAAATACTTTCAATGAAAAAAGCAGGAGATACGCTTGATATACTTGGCCCGCTGGGTAAAAGTTTTTATGTTCCGGATGAAAATAGCAAAATTGCAGTAGTGGGTGGCGGTATAGGTGTATTTCCCCTTCTGTTTCTTCTTAAGGAGATAAAATGTGCCCAAAAAACAGCATTTCTGGGGTTCAGGTCCTTTGAAAATGCAGTGCTGCTTGATGAATTTCAGAAGGAATCTGACAGTGTGTACATCACAACAGATGACGGAAGTATGGGGAGCAAAGGATTTGTAACAGAGATTCTGGAGCAGAAACTTGAAGAAAAAAGCTACGATGTGATTTACTCATGCGGCCCTGTAGCAATGATGAAAAGAGTGGCTGAAGCAGCACAGAAATATGGAGTTAAATGCCAGGTATCCCTGGAAGAGCGAATGGGGTGCGGAATAGGCGCGTGTCTTGTTTGTGTCTGCAAGACAAGAAAAGATGAGGGATGGGAATACAGTCATGTTTGCAGTGACGGGACTGTATTCTGGAGTTCAGAAATAATATTTGATTGATGAAAGCAGGTGCAGCTATGGTAAGTTCGGAAGATATTAACATTGGGGTGGACATAGCGGGGTTAAGGCTTAAAAATCCGGTTATTGCGGCTTCCGGCACTTTCGGTTTTGGCCGTGAATATTCACAATATGTAGATTTGAACCAGCTTGGGGGAATATCTGTAAAAGGGCTTACCCTTGAACCCAGGCAGGGTAACAAACCGCCGCGTATTGCGGAAACTCCTGCAGGGATATTGAACAGTGTTGGACTGCAAAATCCGGGAGTACACTATTTTATAGAAAATGAAATACCTTACATAAGGCAGTTCGATACCGCAATAATTGCCAATATTGCGGGTAATACCGTTGAGGATTATTGTAAGATGGCTCAAATTCTGGATGATACAGATATTGATGCGGTAGAGCTAAATGTATCCTGCCCGAATGTAAAAGCAGGATGTGTGGCTTTTGGGAACAACCCATCAGGAGTATATGAGATTACGTCACAGGTTAAAAAGTTCTGCAGCAAGCCGCTTATAGTAAAACTCACACCAAATGTGGGCGATATAAGGGAAACGGCAAAAGCAGCTGAAGAAGCCGGAGCGGATGCACTGTCATTAATTAATACCATATTGGGAATGGCTATTGATATTCACAAGAAAAAACCGATTCTTGCAAATAACATGGGTGGCCTTTCCGGTCCAGCCGTAAAGCCCATCGCGGTAAGAATGGTGTATGAAGTTTGTCAGACTGTTAAAATTCCTGTCATAGGCATGGGAGGAATATCAAGCGGTGATGATGCTGTTGAATTTTTGCTTGCAGGTGCAAGTGCCGTAATGGTCGGGACTGCGAGCTTTGTGAATCCAAGGGCGTGCATAGATGTGTTGGACGGTATAAAATCCTACATGATGAAACATAAATATATGAGTATATATGATATAATTGGGTCATTGGAACTGAATCAATAAAAATAAATTTCGGGGGAAGACATGAAAACCAGATTAATTTTTGTACGTCATGCCGAAGCCGAAGGCAATATTAACAGGCATTTTCACGGCTGGACAGATTCAAACATTACAGAAAAGGGACACATTCAGGCTGAAAAGCTTGGCCAGAGATTTAAAGATATTGATGTTGACGTTATATATTCAAGCAGCTTGAAAAGAACTCTTCAGACAGCTTCGTATATTGCAAAAGCGAAAAACCTTCCAATAATAAGAACTGATAAGCTTAAGGAAATAAACGGCGGGGATTGGGAAAACCAATTGTGGGATGAACTTCCGATAAAATGGCCGGAGGAGTACGACACCTGGGAAAACCGGCCTCATGCACACAAAATGCCCAATGGTGAGACCATGGAGGAATTCCATCAGCGTTTGGTAAAAGAGATTATATATATAGCTGAAAACAATAAGGGAAAAAATGTATGCATTGTTACCCACGGCACGGCAATAAGGGCATTAACTTGCATGTTTTATGGTTGCAGCCTGGAAGATATGGCAAAAATACAATGGCAGGATAATACGGCAATTACTATAGTTGACTATGAAGACGGCAAATTTAAAATGATTTTGGAGGGCGATGTTTCTCATCTTGACAGTGAAATAAGAACTATCGAGAATCAGGAATGGTGGCAGAAACTGAAAGAAAGTAATTTTAAAGGGAATGAATAAACTCAGGGGGAATGAACAAGGTTATGTCGAGTAATAAAAATTCAAATGAAAAACTTGTATCCTGGCTGTTTGAAACAAATGCAGTCAGAGTATGTCCAAAGAATAAGCCTTTCTGGTATACATCGGGAACTATCGGACCGTACTACATTAATACCCATTTTCTATACGGAAGTGAGGAAAAGGCTAACAGTCTTTTGAAAACAATAGATGAGGTAAAAGATGATAAAATAGGGTGCCCTCAGAAGATACTTGAACTTGTAACGGAGAATTATAATAATACCGCTGTTTATAAAGCCCTCATAGATGAGCTTTGCGCTTTTTTGCTGGAGAAATTTGATATGAATGAAGTTGATTGTATATCCGGCGGTGAGAGAAGAGACTGGTTCTTTTCGCTGATTACAGCAAAAATGCTGTCAAAACCTCACCTTACAATATACAAAGATCAATCTGCGGTAATATCCGATGGAGATGGAACAAGATTGACCGGCAATCTCAACGGTATGAAAGTTTTACATATAGCCGATCTTATAACAGAAGCATCAAGTTATGAAAGAGCATGGATACCTGCTGTAAGAAATTTGAACGGAGAAATGAAATGGAGTGTCTCAATTGTTGACAGAAATCAGGGCGGTGCGCAGCTGCTTGAGAGAAACGGTGTAGAGCCCTATTCCATGATATATGTGGATTACAATTTGTTTGATACTGCACTAATAATGGGACTTATCGACCTTGATCAGCATGACATGTTGTTAAGATATATTGACAACCCTAGAGAGTCTATGAGGCAGTTTTTGATAGAACATCCGGAATTTCTGGAAGATTCTCTTGCTGCTGATGAAAGAACCAGCCAGAGAGCAAGGCTTTGTATTGAGAAGGATGTGTATCAATTAAAGGGATAGACAGGGGGATGGTTCCTTTGACGAGACGGGGGACGGTTCCGTATCACGAAGATAGAGCAAGGTGAGACAGATTCCTTGCTCTTTTGAAATTAAATTGCGATAGTTTATCGAATTTTCATAACAGGAAATATCTGCTTTCGCTACAGAATTAACTTTAAAATATTACTATAATGATAAAAAAATAGATGTAGCAATAACTGATGAAAATGATGTGAGAATAATTAAAGAGAACTTATGTGGCGTATCATACTTATCTAACCCATCATGTGGATTTTCACCTGATATATCTATAAGATTTTCTGATGGTGTAAAAAGCATTGAAATTTGTCCGGCACGTGATAAGTGCTCTAAAGCAAGTATTGGAGATTCAGGAAGATACATAAATATTAAGGATAGAGAAGCTCTTGAGGCAGTATTAGAGAAATATGGAATGACCTTTCCTTATACCATACTGCCCTTTACGCACACCTCACATTTCCCCTGTTTTTGCGCTATTTATAAAAAGCTTCCTTTATAATTTTCCCGTACTTAACCCGTGCAAACTATTTGTTTTAGGAAATATTGTGCATTTTTTGTTATAGGGGGACATGGGAAGTCCCAGACAGGGAGCAGTCCTGTCTTAGGAAGATACCAAGCCTGTAGAAAACGCTCATCTTTGAGTTGGTGGCACTTCTTCCATGCCTTGCAAAAACATTCCAAAACCGCTTTATCCCTGTCGTAACTTTGCGATAGCTGTGTAAAGCTGACGTGATACAGCGTTTGAATCATTGCTACAATCCATAATTTTTTATGCTGTTGTATACTGTTACTGCATCAGTAATATTATACTGTTCCGAATGGTGATTTCCTTTTGCACCAGCTGTAATAAGAATGTATTCCTGTTTACCAACTTTGGCAAGGCTCGCCAGACATAGGCCGGCTTCACTAGTATATCCGGTTTTTCCTCCTAAAATTTCTCCATTAATAATGTTTTGATCACCAAGTTTCTTATGCATTGTACTATAAAAGGTTATTCCGTCAGGATGCTTATTGGTAGGTGGTATGGAATGACGGAATGCAGTAAAGATCTCCCGGAAAGTATCATTTTGCAAAGCATTGCTTAATAGGATAGCCATATCTTTGACTGTTGTATAGTGATTGTCGTTGTGAAGTCCGGTCGAATTCTTAAAACGAGTATTTTTCATGCCAAGATCTTCCGCCTTTTGATTCATCAACTTAACAAAATTCTGCTCTGATCCCGCAATATGCTCAGCAAGTGCAACACAGGACTCTGCGCCGCTTGGTAGCATTACTCCGTATAACAGGTCGATTGCCCTTACCTGTTCACCAGGTTGGAAACCTGCCATTGATGCATTTGCTTTGTACAGCTCATCAAACATAGACTTGGAAAGCGTGATTTTTTCATTCAGATCTGATAAATTCTCAATCGCAATCATGGCTGTCATCATTTTAGTCAAAGAAGCTGGGTAGATTTTTTCTTCACTATTTTTTTGCATCAAAACAGTATCATCCATTAACCGGATCAAAATGGCATAAGAACTGTTTAGCTTATCAGGAGATATAGAAACAGAAGAATCAGCTTCAACTGACGGAGAAATTAAGACTTTTCTGCCAATATATTTTATCTTGAATATTTGTTGGTCCAATAGAGTATTAATGGAACGATAAACAAAAGCACCGATGACAACCATCATCAGAAATTTAACAAATATACGTATTCCTGACTTTTTATTTACTACCTTTCTCATAATAATAAAACAGCTCCTTATTCTGTGATGATAATTATGTGACGATTATTATTTAACCACAAAATAAGAAGCTATTTTGCAACTCCATCTTAAAAATTCCTTAAGATTTTCTTAACATCAGGGCAAAGATAATACAAAATCCCAAAGTTATTTCCAGGCGAAATTCTATTGTAACGAAAAGAAACTACTAACAGGGACAATATTTATTGTAATCAATAGACTTTCTTACAGTTTACCTACAAAATAGGGAGGGATACTTCAAACTCAATAGTCTCATTTTCACTTCTGGCTGTTATTTTCCCTTTGTGAAGCTCAACGATTTCCTTCGCAATGGCAAGGCCTAAGCCCGCACCTCCGCTTCTTGTGCTTCGGGAGGTATCAAGCCGGTAAAACTGCTCAAAAATGCGTTCAAGTTTTTCTTTAGGTATGGTGTTACCACAATTGGTAAACTTAATACTCAAATGGTTCCCTATTTGTTCAGCAGTAATTTGAATTGTAGTGTTTTCATAACTGTAATTTATTGCGTTTCTCAATAGATTATCAAATACACGTTGCATTTTATTTACGTCACACTTAATCATGGTGTCCGGTGCTATTTTAAGGACACAATTCAGATTTTTCCCCAAAAACATTGGTTTAAACTCAAAAGTAAGCTGTTCAAGAAAACGAGTCAAATTTACTTTGCTGTATTCAAGGGGAATATGAGAAAGATTAAACCGTGTAATTTCAAAAAACTCATTTATTAAATCCTCAAGATGCTCTGCCTTTTTTAATGAAATTGACAAATATTTTTCTCTTAGTTCCTCAGATATTTGCTTTTCATCCCGTAATAATGTCAGGTATCCAATCACAGATGTAAGCGGTGTTTTTAAGTCATGAGCAAGATATACAACCAGATCATTTTTTCTTTCCTCTGCTTCCCGTGCCAGCTGTTCATTCCTTTCTGATTCCCTTTTTAGAGCATTCATTTGCTTCTCAAGCTCTTCCAGCTCAGGAGGCAAATCAATAAACTCAATATTCTTATCCACAATCTCTTTTGATGCTTTTGATATGGCGTCTATATAGAAAAAAACTCTTTTAAGCAGTCTGTATAATAATATAATATCTCCTATAACCCATATCACGGTAAAAGCAATAATAAAATAAACACTTGAAAATAAAGAATAGAAGAATTTTTTAGAAAAATTATATAAATTGGGTGAAATATTATATAACCATTGGAAATCACTTCTGCTTACTACTTCAGTAATAATCCAAAAGGTAATTGGCAAACTTACAGACCATATAAGCAGCTGTAACAAAAAAGTAAAATACGTTTTTCGCAACAATTTGTTTCGATTATTCTTCAATGATATATCCTACTCCCCACACTGTTTTTATAAATTTTGGATTTTTTGCGGGCTCACCAAGTTTTTCCCTCAATCTTCCAATATGAACCATAACGGTATTATTGTCATCCAGAAACTTTTCACCCCATACGTTTTCAAACAGCTCCTCAGAAGATACTACTTTCCCTTTGTTTTCACACAGATACCAAAGAATAGAGAACTCAATCGGTGTTAGAACAACCTCTTTCCCATATAAATAGCACTTATGAGTATTCTTATTGATGATAAGACCTCTTATATCGTATTCTGTAACAGGCAAATCTTTGTTCTCTGAGTTTGCAGCATTATTATACCTGACATAACGGCGAAGTTGCGTTTTTACTCTTGCCACGACCTCTAAGGGATTGAAAGGTTTGGTTATATAATCATCTGCTCCAATGGTCAGCCCCATTATTTTATCGTAATCTTCAACCTTTGCTGTCAGCATTATGATTGGGAAAAAAAACTGTTCTCTGATCTTTTGGCATATGCGAAAACCATCTATGTCCGGAAGCATTACATCTAGAATTGCCAGGTCTATTTTCTCTGCATCAATGCATTCTAAAGCATCCTTACCGTTATAGAACTTATATACCGTATATCCGTCGTTTTTAAGATAAACCTCGATTAAATCTGCAATCTCTTTTTCATCATCAACAATCAAGATTTTTTCATTCATGATGCTTTGTACTCCTTATCAGATATACCCAATAACTTACTTAATAATGTGTTCTGATTATGTTAAACCTTCGTTGTATAGTTTAATGCAAACCTGAATAAAATGCAATAACAGCATTGTTGCTGCAATAATGTAATGTTATGGTGCTATGTACACTGTCTTGGGAGAGGAGATAGAAACACCTGTTAATCAAAGACAAGGGTATCCATTGGGGTGTGAAATCTTAAGGAAGCATTCGATATTTACTTTATATTACACAAAATTAATAAGTTGAAGGTGTGGCATAATCTAATATAAAGTACGTGAAAAAGTTAAGTATTAAGTAAAAAACTTTTTATTTTTTATTCTGATTCTTTGGGATTAAGACTGTTACCCATGCGTACAATGTATTCTTTTCAACGGTCATTGTAATGTGGTACAATTAGCTGGAACAGATGGGAATGTTACCAAGGCCTATACTATAATTCATATGACTACGATGCCTTCGGAAATGAAAAGAACCCAGGCCCAAGCAATGCTAATCTATTCAGATACTGTGGCGAGTACTTTTACAAGAAAACCGGGACATAATTCTATTGCCGGGAAAGACGCAAAGGAGGTGAAATTCACGCGTGAGTAGGAGTAAAAAGTGATTATGATTTTATGTATTGTTTTGGGAATACTTATAGTTCTTGACTTTATTCCAATAAAATTTGCTAGTCGGTTGAGTGATTTTGCTAGTAGTTCGGAAGGAGTGTATATTTGTAAGATTTCAACTGCTACAGATGGAAACTGGGTTGCTGAAAAAGAATTTAATCCATGGCTTTCAGAATCGACATACCTTATATTAAAAAACAATGAGGTATTTGGGAGCATTTCGAAAATCTTTACTACTGAGAATGATGAACCGAGTAATAATATCTTTGTTTTTTGGGGCACAGTAAGTCAAGAACAATGGGCAGATAATTTAAAAGTAAACATACTGAATGCCGAAAAATGGAATATCATTTATCCAATCCAACGTAAAACAATTAGAGGCATATATGCACCGAGAGGGTATTTCACAATATATGATTATAATTGGAAAGAAGCTATCAAAAAACTTTTCAATTAAAGTTCATTGAAATATCTAGAATGTATGTTGATCAAATATAAAAGAAAATGCACATTATATCAAGGATGCAGCAGAGTCTGGAGTCAATCCAGCGATACTTGCAGTCTGTATTTATACGGAGCAGAGGTTAAATGTTAATTGGATAGATGATTTTACTGATAGAGCTCTCTACTTTCTTGATACATCTGTAGGAATAGGTCAAATCAAAATATCTACCACAAAATACTTGATGATGCCGGCCATATGCCAAAGACACAATCATTTTAATTTATGCAAATAGAATTACGATTAACCGTGAAGAAGTTATAGCTGACAGGTTAATAGATAATCAAACAAATATCAAATATGCAGCTACATACTTAGCGCATTGGCAAGATAAATGGAAAGATGCTATCCTGAAATAGATGGGAGAACAGCAATTTTGGCAACATTATATAATCAAGGCGAGAAAAGTCTCCACGTGCAAATCCAGAACCAAATCCTTTTGGAGAATATGCAAAAAGCGTATATAACCATATACGCAGCCTACTTGGATTAAACAAAATGGAGGGCAATATGAAGAAAATATTAGGATCTATTTTAATAGCAGGAGTTATCTGTTTTATCCTTATATGGGGAGTTTCGCTTATAAAATGCGAAATACTTACTTATCAGTATGGAAAAGAGTTTGATACCATCTATAAAGCAAACACCATGATGGGAGAGATAGACTATCTTAAGGTATTAGATTATTCAGATACATCGGCTCGTGTTTATTACGTATCAATTAACAAATCAGGGGGCGATATATTAAAATTTTCAAAAAAAAACGGCCAATGGACATATGAGGCATGGGAACGAACCGTATGGGCAAAAGGCGGCAGCGCTTCTGAAGTAATCTGGCCGTATTGGTGGCATTTTATTTATGGTGGGCTGTAAACAACGGGGACTGTTATTCTATAAGAGTTATTGCCTTTCATCAATTTCCATGTGTCAGACACTGTCAAGTCTCTTCTATAAAGGGCTGATGATGAGGTGAAAATTATATTTTCTATTATAACTAAAAAGTAATAAGAACTGTCCTAAGCCAATGAAAAACACTAAATAAAAAATGTAAAATGTTCAACTTACTTCAATTAATACATAGGTAAGATCTCCCTAAAATGGTATAATCAAATTAATAAAAAACAATGCCAAAAAGGAAATTTGATCTAAGGTGCGGCATATGAAAGAGACATTATAAAATCACATAAATGCGATGGTAAATTTTTTGGGCATCTTTTCTTCGGCATAGATGAGTAGAAAACAGTCTTTGGGGTTAACTTTAAGGCTGTTGCTTTATACTACACTTTTAATTTTAACTACTTCTGAAGTTTATCTTATTATAGAAGAATTGGAACACATAAGTGTAAATTGGTATTATAGGGGATGCTAACTTGTTTAGGTTAATAATAGCACTTGTCTTCAGATGATGTCTTTCATTGTGCGATTGCCATAAAGCATGGCCATTGTTTTTTCTATTGAGAAATAAATATAAACGTAATTAATAATGAAATCATCTTTATTTGACTACATGGGAAATAATTGATATCATTTCATAATAAAATATTCTGTTATCCTGAAACTATTATTAATTTATACCGAAACATTATATAATATCATAAATGTGAGGCAGTGATGAAATATGGCATATAAAACAAATGTTATGAGAATATTGGATAAATTGAAGGTAGAATATAAAAGTTACAGCTACGCCGATACAGATGCTATTAGCGGCATTGATGTTGCTAAAGTTTTAAACCAGAATCCTGATCGGGTGTTTAAAACCCTTGTAACTATAGGCAAATCTAAAAATTATTATGTATTTATGATACCGGTTGCTGAAGAACTGGATTTAAAAAAGGCTGCCGAAAGTGTCAATGAGAAGTCAGTTGAAATGATAAAATCAAAAGATTTGCTGCCTGTTACGGGATATATTCACGGAGGGTGCTCGCCCATTGGCATGAAGAAAAGCTTTGTTACCACAATTGATACATCAGCAGCCAATTTTGACACAATCATGTTCAGTGCCGGAAAGATAGGATATCAGGTGGAGATGAGCCTGGAAGAACTAAAAAAGGTTATTAAATTCAATTTGGCCGACATTACATGCAGGAAGTAGCTAAAAATATCGAAATTCTCAATGGCAAAACATGATATCCGGTTATTTTTATACCCATAAAGAGCTGAAATACAAATACAAAGCATCGAAACACATTACAAAAACACAATTACAAAACACCATTACAAACATTGAACTGTAAATTCAGGCAATGAACTGCAAATACATGAAAATTATATTTAAAACGAGAAAGTGTATCTGAAATCCACTAAAGCTTGATAATATAAGTAATAATATTTATAATAAGCATTAGTTAAATACTCTTTGTTTTATTGCAAATTATATTAAAATAACCTGTCATTTGACAGATTTTTTATAATATAAGGAGAGGAATTGATGGAAAGACGCGAATGCAGAGTCGTTTCACAGGAGGAAATGGGCAGGCAGACAGGCTTTATGCACCTGATAAAAGAAAAAAATGCCGGTGCATTAATGAAATATAATATAAGCACTTTTGGCTGCCAGATGAATGAAAATGACTCCGAAAGGCTGGCAGGAATGCTTACGGAAATGGGTTATACCTATACAGATAAAATGGAAGAAAGCGACCTTATTATATATAATACATGCTGTGTGCGGGAAAATGCCGAGTTAAAAGTATATGGGCATCTTGGTTCATTGAAAGGGCTAAAAAAAGTAAAACCTGAACTTGTGATAGCTGTGTGCGGGTGTATGATGCAGCAGCCGGAGGTTGTTGAGGAAATCCGCAAGAAATACAGACATGTTGACCTTGTTTTTGGCACCCACAATCTTTATAAATTTCCCGAATTACTTTACAGTGTTCTTGACACCCACAATAATGTTATTGATGTGTGGGATTGCGACGGCGTTATAGCAGAGGATATTCCTACCCGCCGTGAAAATGACATTAAAGCCTGGGTTACAATTATGTACGGCTGCAATAATTTTTGCTCATATTGCATCGTTCCGTATGTAAGAGGAAGGGAAAGAAGCAGAAGGCCTGAAGTTATATTAAATGAAATAAGACAGCTTGGGGAGCAGGGATTTAAAGAAATCACACTGCTTGGACAAAATGTCAATTCATATGGCAAAGACCTGGGAGATGAATTTAGTTTTGCAAAGCTATTGCGGGAAGTAAATGAAATTGAGGGTATTGAGCGCATAAGATTTATGACATCACATCCAAAAGATTTATCTGATGATTTGATAGCAGCAATGCGTGATTGTGATAAAGTCTGCGAACATTTGCATCTTCCCATACAGGCAGGCAGTACAGAGGTCCTGAAAAAGATGAACAGAAAGTACACGAAGGATCAGTACATGGAACTTGTAGAAAGACTGCGAAAGGAAATTCCGGATATATCAATTACAACTGATATAATAGTAGGTTTTCCGGGAGAAACTGATGAAGACTTTGAAGAAACTATTGACGTTGTAAAAAGGGTAAGGTACGATATGGCTTACACTTTCCTGTATTCAAAACGAACCGGCACACCTGCTGCAAAGAGCAGCGATCAGATTCCTGAGGATGTGAAAAAGCAGAGGTTTGACAGACTGCTGGAATTACAAAACAGGATAAGCAGGGAGATTAATGCCAAAATGCTTGGACAGGTTGTGGAGGTTCTGGTAGAAGGACTAAGTAAGACCAATGAAAAAATGTATACAGGAAGAACTCGTACCAATAAAATAGTCAATTTCCAGGGTAATGAAGAAATGGTGGGAAAAATGGTAAGAATTAAAATTGACAAGGTACAGACATGGTCGCTGGAGGGGAGCCCGGTTCAATAGAATCGCAGAACCGATGACAGAACCACTGTAATGTAAAATAGCTTTATGGTGCTATGACCTTTAACCTGCAGCCGGTAAATGTAATCAATGCTAAATGCTATTGGCAACTACAAGTGTTAGAAGAAAACAATTTACCGGCGTATTTGTAAAGAATTAGCTGCAAGGTGGCAGCAAATATGAAAATTTATTAGATTTTTATTGGATTAAAACTTAGATTCAAACTAAAACTTAGGTCCAAACTACTATTAGATTAATTTATTACTAATTAAATTTTTATTAGAAAGAAGGATAAGCATGAAAATCGATACCAATATAGAAATGAAGGCAAAGGAACTCGGGGAGATGATAGCCGATTCTCATGAAATGGCAGAACTTAAGCAGGCAGAAGCTGAGCTCGAAAGTGATGAGAGGGCAAAGCAGCTTCTGGAAGACTTAAACCTGCTTAAGTCTGAATTTGCACGTGCGCTGAGAGAAGGTATGGATGAGGGGACTATCGAGGAAATAAGAAATATGGTCAATCTAAAACAGCAAGATGTAATGGACTATAGAGTTACAAGGAATTTTCTTGCTACGAAGATTGCTTTCGATAATCTTATAAAAAGAATTAATGATATCATATTGTTTACAATTACAGGAGAGGAGAAAGGCTCTTGTTCATCGCACGGTTGCAGTTCCTGCAGCGGTTGCAAATGATTAAGGCATTGCAGTTAATGCGTAGCGGATGCAAATGATTAAAGAATTGCAGTTAATGCATAGCAGATGCAAGTAATCAAAACATTGCAATTAACAAGTGACTGAAACATTGCAGTTAAGCAGTAAATATGTAAAGAGTCATCGGGGATATGGAGGTCATAATGTCAAATCTTACACCAATGATGCAGCAATACCTTGACATAAAAGAGCAGTGTAAAGACTGTATCCTTTTTTTCAGGCTTGGTGATTTTTATGAGATGTTCTTTGAGGATGCTGAAATTGCATCCCGTGAGCTTGAAATCACATTGACCGGAAGGGATTGCGGTCTTCCGGAGAGGGCACCCATGTGCGGTGTGCCCTTTCATGCTGCGGATTCATATATTTCAAAACTGATAAACAAAGGCTACAAAGTTGCCATTTGTGAACAACTGGAAGACCCAAGCCTTGCCAAAGGTATTGTAAAAAGAGATATAATAAGAGTTATAACGCCCGGTACCGTAATAGATTCTTCCATGCTGGATGACAGGAAGAATAACTATCTCATGTCAATTTTTAAGACAGGACAGTATTTTGGTATTTCTATAGTGGATATTTCAACAGGTGATTTTACTTCGACAAGCATAAACTTTGGAAATACATCCAGCAAGCTTATGGATGAAATAGCCAAATTTTCTCCTTCAGAGATTATAACTAATAGTGAGTTTTATAATGATACAGCACTTGTTTCAAACTTACGGAAACGGTTTAATATATATATTTCAAAATTTGAAGATGAATACTTTGACAAAGCTTATGCCTGTGAGAAAGTCAGAAGCTATTTCAGTGACTGTGAGTTGCTGAAAGAAGACTTTAACCTTGCAGTAAATTCATCGGGTGCACTTCTTGAATACCTTGAGCAGACACAAAAAGTCAGCCTGGATCACATACAGGGTATAAGCACATATAAGATTGAAGAATTCATGGTTCTTGATATTGCTACCCGCAGGAATCTGGAACTTACCGAGACAATGAGAGAAAAGTCCAGAAAAGGCACACTTTTATGGGTACTTGACAGGACTATGACTTCAATGGGTGGAAGGCTGATGAGAAAGTGGATAGAACAGCCTTTGATAAATGCAGCTGATATCAATGAAAGATTGGATGCTGTAAGTGAACTTAAAGATAAATTTATGGTGCGTTCGGAGATTCGGGAACATCTTAAGGGAGTATATGACATCGAAAGACTGATGGGCAAGATTATTGTTGGCACTTTAAACTGCCGGGATTTGATTGCTTTGAAAAACTCTGCCGCACGCATACCCTATATAAAAGAACTGCTCAAAGACTGCGAATCAGAAATGCTGAAAAGAAATTTCAATCAGCTTGATGAGCTTTCAGATATATATGAACTTATTGAGAAAGCAATAATTGATGATCCCCCTATTGCACTCAAAGAGGGAGGAATTATAAAAGAAGGTTATAACAGTGAGGTGGACAGGCTTAGAAAGGCTACTACAGATGGAAAGACCTGGATTGCAGCCCTTGAAAGCTCAGAAAGGGAAAAAACCGGCATAAAGAATCTTAAAGTGGGATTTAACAAAGTTTTCGGATACTTCATTGAAGTAACCAAATCGAACTATTCGCTGGTTCCCCAGAATTATATACGTAAGCAGACTTTGGCAAACAGTGAGAGATACATTACTCAGGAATTAAAAGAACTGGAAGATTCAATACTTGGTGCAGAGGAAAAGGTTGTTGAGCTTGAATACCAGCTGTTTTTGG
>Ga0134099_1001212_pt1 | contig 25603 bp, 27 predicted proteins | sample 10_taG_2_FD_105482 | JGI IMG/M metagenome (GOLD analysis project Ga0134099, IMG submission 105482) | Switchgrass degrading microbial communities from high solid loading bioreactors in New Hampshire, USA - 10_41_5_180_A2 metaG | ecosystem: Engineered > Bioreactor > Semi-continuous > Anaerobic >...
GGGATTCAAGAGTTGAATTCGGAGGAAGTGCCAGCGTTCGATCTCATCGAGTATGATAATCTGCTGGACTCATCCAATATCTCCGTCAGAGAGTGGGTAAGGATTGCACAGGATATTGCGGACAGATATGAACAGTATGACGGCTTTGTGATCCTGCACGGCACCGACACCATGGCCTATACCGCTTCCGCCCTGTCATTCATGCTGGAAGGCCTGGCCAAACCGGTGATCCTCACCGGTGCGCAGATCCCTCTTTATGAAGTCAGGAGCGACGGCAGGAACAATCTGATCACGTCGTTAATGATAGCGGGAAATTGTCATGTGCCCGAGGTATGCATTTTTTTCGGCAGCGGGCTTTATAGGGGAAACCGCGCAACGAAAGTAAGCGCCGACGAACTGACGGCCTTTGAATCCCCCAATTACCCGGCGCTCGGCGAATCGGGGGTGGGTATCACCATCAATCAGGGAGCGCTCCGTAAAGCGGGGACCGGGCTTAGGCTGTCGAAATTTGAACCGCAGCAAATCGCAGTCCTGAAAATTTTTCCCGGCATGCAGTTTGAGATGATTGAAAATATTCTTACCGCCGATCTGAAGGGCATTGTGTTTGAAGCCTTTGGTTCGGGCAACGTTCCGGAGGATCGGGGGACGTTGAAACGGGTTTTGAAGAAAGCGGAGAAAAACGGCACCGTTATCGTCGTGTGTACGCAATGCCTGCGAGGTTCCGCCGTGATCGGGCAGTATAAAACGAGCATGAGCTTTGCGGAAGCGGGGGCCGTAAGCGGTTATGACATGACGGTGGAGGCCGCAGTGACAAAGCTGTATTATCTGCTGAGCCGGAATTATGACCTGGATACGATCAAGAAGCTCATGGTTACGGACCTGCGCGGTGAAATGACGGTTCATTAGGGAAATGTCCGATCAAGAGCAATGAATCAAGATATCAACCAGCGCCGGATTGGGAGGTTTGATGAATTGGACTGGAAGTTTTTCTTGGCAATTATTTTTGGATTGCTTGTGGCGATCTTTTCGTTACAGAACTCAGATGTCGTCGAAATCAGCTTTATCACGCTGGAGTTTACTGTCTCTCAGGCCATTGTAATCTTGGCTTCAGCGGCATTCGGAGCTTTTGCCGTGCTGCTTTTAAGCCTTAGACGCTGGATCAAATATCAATCGAAACTGAGGAGCGCCTCAAAGACCATCAGTGCGCTGGAAAACGAAAACGGTCTGCTTAAAATCAGACTGGAGGAATACACGGCGCAAAAAGAGACTGCGAATAAAGAGAAGGAAAAGTAAATTTAAAATTATTTAATACGACAAAATTATAAGCAGCAACAGACGGGAAAGGATATGAAGTTTTTATTTTTACAGATAGACAGACCGAAAAAGAAGAAAATACGGAATCTTTTACAGCTGGCAAATGTTAAAAAGGTCAAAAAACGAAACCTCGCGATCGCTTTGATCCTTGTGCTGGTTTTAGCCATATCGGCGGGAGGATTGTCCGGTAAAATCTTCAAAAACGAGAGACTTGGAGAAATGGCGGAGAGCCAGGAGAAGCAGACGGTCCAGGAAAAAGAGACGGCGCAGGATAAAAAGGCAGCACGGGAGGCGGAGGTCGTTCTATCCGCGGATCTTGAGAACCGTTTGGCTACGGATTTTATTAAAACCCTGATGTCGGGCAGTTATGTGATCCGATATAAAACCACAACGGTTTATGAAGGCAAGGCTTATGAGGCGGAGACAACGTACGCCGTATCGGACGGAAGAATTGCCCTGATCTCCGGCGACTTTGCCACCGTAGTCAGGGATGAACGGGTTTATGTGATGAATCATACGGACAGGACCATCATAAGTTATAGCGTGGACCATGAAAAAGGAAGTCCGCAAAGAATCGATATAAACGGCATCGCTTACATAGGCGGCGGGAAGGAAGGAAGTCTTGCGTGGGAAGAATATTCGACGGCGTCCTCCCGCCTGAAGCTGTACTTCAATGGGAAAGAGCTTGTAAAGCTGGTGATGAGAATCGGCAAAGAGAACACGGTCATGGACATCCTCTCTGTTGAAAAAACGGTGCCGGACAGCCTGTTTGACGTTCCGGTCGGCTACCGGGTCACAAATATATAAGGGCTGCGTTTTCCGGGCCGCCCCCAGCAGATTGATCGGAAAGAAGATGCGAGAAAGAAGCTCCGGATAAGAAGCTGGGCTCCCCATCCCTGAACAAATTTTTAACTTTTGAAAATGCCCGCCGCCGGTTCCGGCGGCGGGCTTCTATTGTTATGGATGAAGTCTTCGGTTTATGTTAATGAAGTCTTTGGCTTAGGAGAACAAAGTATCCGGTTTATGCAATAAAGTCTCCGGTTTATGTTAAGGAAGTCTCCGGCTTATATAAACAGGTTTACGTTGGATTCCTCAGCATCGCCGAGATAGGCGGCAACGCCGGCGTATTCGATGCCGTCGATGAGCTCCTCCCGGGTAATTCCCATGACGTCCATGGACATGGTGCAAGTCAATAAAAGAGGCTGTCCCGTCAAGAATGTTTCCCGCGACAAATCCCAGTAAAATAGTCCTTGTTCAATTCCAGGCCACGGGATTTCAGCACCTTCTCATTGACGCCGACGGTTGCCACGGACAGGTCGAAGACCTTTACGATGGCGGTTCCCTGGGTCCCGTTGTATTTCTCCAGCCCGCCGGGGGCAAGGGGGATCATGGTCCGGTATTCGGATCCGAACTCTTTCACCTCGATGATGTCGCTCACGGCATAAATGCTGGGATCCGAGGTCTTAAGATACTCGTTTACGACGATGCCGCCCCTGTCGTTTACTTCCAGTCCGCATTCCTTTGCCAGCCGGCTGTTGGGCCTGACACCCACAGAGAGGATGACGATGTCCGCCTCCGATCACCGCAGCCCGCTTCGGTTTGTGCTGCTCGATAAATCTTTTAATGCGGTCCGTGTCGGGAACCGTCCAGAGGGTGAAGATCCCGGGGCCGTCACACTCTCCTGTTATTTACTCCGACTCTTGACTTAGCGCCATGCGAAAATTCTCAGCAAACCGCGCAGGGTCCTACCCATTGGCACGTTTCCGTTGAATTCCGGCCGTTAGACCTTTAAGCGGCGGAGGCATTTTCGAATTGCAATGATCGCTCGCCTTGGAATAACAATAATTGTAATAATTGTATAATAGCACATCCCTAGTTGGCGGACTGTAACAATGTCACGGAACGAACCGGGCGGCGCCACGATGGTTTGCTGCGGGGGAGTCGCGCATGGCGCGCTTCAAATAAAGCGATTAGTTGGAATTATACGAAGATTCTATTATTTTATCATCAATTTGCATCCACCTCTTTTCTCCCCTGCCGGGACAAGCTCGGACTGATTTTTCTGCGGTCATCCGGCAAGGCTTTCCCGGGCAAAATGTTCATAATATGAAAATGATGTTTAGAATGTGAATTATGCATCCAGTATAACTCCGAAAAAAGCGAAGAAACTGAAAGTCGGGGACACCATCGGAGTGATTTCCCCATCGAGTCCGTCGGAAAACAAGAGCGAAGTGGTCCGTGCGACGGAGACTTTCGAAAGTCTCGGTTATAAGGTTGTGCTGTCAAAGAACCTTAACAAGTCGAAGGGTTTTACCGCGGGCACCGAGCAGGAACGGGCCGATGACCTGAACGAAATGTTTCGCCGGGACGATATTGACGCAGTATTTGTGACCCAGGGCGGATACGGTTCGGCGCAGTTGATCCGCCACATCGATTTTGACGTGATCGCTCAAAATCCAAAGATCTTTGTCGGATTCAGCGACATCACCTCCCTGCATATGGCGATCATGAAGTTTTCCGGCCTGGTCACGTTTCACGGCCCGGGATTTTCCAGGTTCAACAGCGAGGCTCTGACGGATTATACGAAGGAGGCTTTTTTTAAGGCCCTTGCACAGACGGAACCCGTCGGCGAAATCAAGCTGGCCGACCCGAAAAAATGGATAAACCGAATCAATCCCGGAAAGGTGGAAGGCATCATAACCGGAGGCAACCTTACCCTCATATGCGCCACTCTGGGAACGCCTTATGAGATTGACGTTAAAGGAAAGATTCTCTTTATTGAAGATCTGGATACGGAGCCATGGATCTTCGACCATATGCTTTCCCATCTCAGGAATGCCGGAAAGCTCGAGCAGGCGGCGGGTATCGTAATCGGCGAATGCAAAAACTGCGTGCCCTACCTGTACAATCCGGGCTATTACGTCGACACGAGCCTGGAAGACGTACTGGAATATTACATAAAGCCTCTTGGAGTCCCCGCGATTTACGGACTGCCCATGGGGCATACGGACGACATAGCCACCATACCTCTCGGGGTTGCGGCCCGGCTGGACGCTGATAATAAAAAGCTGGAAATTCTGGAGAGCGGAGTCGTTTAGACTCCGGAGTTTCCAGCTTTTAAATTTTTTGCATAAAAACTAGGGAGGAGAAATATGAAAGGTAAGTTTTGGAAGGTAACGCTTGTTCTCTTACTATGCGCAAGCCTTGTAAGCTGCGGCGGCGCGCCGTCATCATCGGAGGGAATTCATTCGTTCCGCATCGGCAACACGCAGGATATCGATACTCTGAACCCGCTGACCTCGGAATTGACCATCGGGTTTGAGATATTTCTGCTCATTTATGACCCGCTGGTGCGATATGACGAGAATTACGAGCCCGTGGGCTGCCTTGCGGAGAGCTGGGATGTCAGCGAAGACGGTCTGACGTGGACCTTCAACCTGCGCGAAGGAGTCCTTTGGCATGACGGGGAGCCATTTACCTCGGAGGACGTAAAATTTACATACGACACTATGATCGAACACGAACAGGGATTTATGTATAACACCTATCTTGCGGGGATCACCGACATTGAATGTCCCGATGAAAAAACCGTGGTTATTACTACCGACGCCCCGAAAGCAAATATGCTCATGAACACCACGCCCATCCTGCCGAAGCATATCTGGGGAGAGATCGCGCCGGAAGAGCTCGGACTTTATACCAATGAATCTCCCGTCGGAACCGGCCCCTTCAAATTTGATTCCCGCAGCCCCGGCGTAATCAAGCTGGTGAAGAACGACTCCTATTTCGGCACGGTTCCGGCAATTGACGAATGCATTTTCATATCTTACGCCAACACGGATACCATGGCCCAGGCGCTTTCCCTCGGGGAAATCGACGCGGCCTTCAACCTCAGCGCGGCCCAGAAATCCCAATTGGAAAAGAATCCGAACATCTCCTTCATTTCCGGCCAGATCCCCGGTTTTACCCAGATCTCCATCAACCTGTGGGACGATCCTGCCAGCGGCGGAAATCCGCTGCTGAGGGACAAGGCGATCCGCCATGCCATCGAATATTCCATTAATAAAACCAAGATCATCGATATGATTTACGGCGGAGAGGGAGAGGAAGGAACCACCCTGCTGAATCCGGGGCAGTATTACCACTATGAGCCGACGGCCGACGAACTGCGTTCCTACAACCCCGCGAAGGCGGAAGCGCTGCTTGACGCGGCGGGTTATCTGGACACCGACGGAGACGGGATCAGGGAAGACGCCAATGGAAATAAATTGGAATTCCGGCTGATCACCATAGCGGATAATACGGATGAGGTTAAAGTGGGCCAGATGATCGCCTCCGACTGCAAGGCGGTGGGCATCGGCATTAAAATCGAAACCATGGACGACGGCGCTTTGACGGATGAAATTTACGCCGGGACGTATGACATGTTCATCTGGGGCTGGGGCGGAGACCTGGATCCCAGCGTCATGCTCGAAATTTTAACGACGGATCAGATCGGAAATCTCAATGAAACGTACTTCTCCAACGAGCGATACGACGAGCTGTATCAGGAGCAACTTAGCATGATTGATGAAGAAGAGCGGCGGGAAGCGGTTTTCGAGATGCAGAAAATCGCTTACGAAGAAGCGCCCTATATCATCCTGGTGTATGACAACAATCTCCAGGCAATCCGCTCCGATCGCTGGGAAGGATTTAAGCTGATACCGCAGGATAACGGCCTGTATTTCATGAACCTCACCTTTGACAACTATGTTAACGTGAGACCTGTCGCGGCGAAGTAGAACTTCGCCGCGGATAACGGTCGGAGACGTTGAAAATAGCGGAAACGAGAAGTTGAAAAAACATGCGCGAGAAGGTGCAGATAACGGACGGAGATTATGAAGAGTAAAAGGATATTCATAAAGATCATATACGCTGTGATCACGATATTTGCGGTGCTTGTGTTCAATTATTTCCTGTTCCGGGTGCTTCCCGGCGATCCCCTGGCCGTGCTGGCGAGGAACCCGAAGGCGAGCCCCGAGATGCTCGAGGCGACGAGGCGGCTCTTCGGGCTGGATCAGCCGTGGTACGTCCAGTTCTTCCAGTATTTTAAAAATATGCTGACCGGCGACCTGGGCACATCCTACTACTTTAGGCAGCCGGTTGCAAGCGTCATCGGCTCCAGGATCATGCCAACGGTGATCATGGTCGGACTGGCGGAGGTTGTGGCAATCATCCTGGGGATCGCGATGGGTGTCGTTGCGGCCTGGAAAAGGGGCACGAAGCTTGATCTCGGGACCCTGGGATTTTCATTAATCACCTATTCCATGCCGACATTCTGGCTGGGAATGGTTTTAGTGGTGATCTTCAGCATAAACCTGCATCTGTTCCCGACAAGCGGCATCCTGACGCCGGGCATGACCTATCCCACCATCGCCGCCATGCTGGCGGATTATATCCGGCACCTGATTATGCCCATGTTCACGCTGAGCATCGTACTCTTCGGGGAATACGCCCTGACCATGAGAAATACGCTCATCGACGTATTATCCGAGGACTATATCACCACGGCAAAGGCAAAGGGCTTTTCCAACGGATATGTTCTAAGAAAGCACGCAATGCCCAATGCCATGCTGCCCATGGTCACCATCATTGCCATGAATCTCGGCCTGGTGGTGGCAGGAACCATCCAGGTGGAGACGGTCTTTTCATGGCCCGGGCTGGGAAGTCTGATGTATGAAGCGCTGAAGGCAAGGGATTATCCGCTGCTCCAGGGAGTATTCCTGCTGGTGACGGTTTCCGTCGTCATCGCCAATCTCATCGCGGATATCACTTATTCATATATCGACCCAAGGGTTAAGGACTGACGGCTTGTCAACTTGTCAAAACATAAACGATATTCTTGAAAGGGTAAGCATAACAATGAATTACAGGGAGTTTCGATACAGAAGGCTGAAAGAGTTTCTTCATGCCGTGAGAAACAATAAGATGGCGCTTGTCGGATCGCTGACGCTGCTGTTCTTCCTGCTGGTCGCGATTTTCGGGCCGATCTTTGTGCCGTTTTCCACCCTTGAATTCGGCGAAGTGGAGGACATGCTGCTTCCGCCCGGGGGAGAACATCTGTTGGGTACCGACGATATGGGCCGGGACGTTCTGGCCAACCTGATCTCAGGCGCCAGGATCTCCTTGCTGGTCGGCGTTCTCGCCACGGCCATTTCCATGGTCATCGGCTGTGCCATCGGTATTGTGTCCGGTTACTTCGGCGGAAGGATCGATCAGCTGCTGATGCGGTTTACCGACTTTTTCCTGGTCATTCCCTGGCTGCCGCTTATGATGGTGCTTGCGGCGGTACTGGGAACGAACATTTGGAACATCATTCTCGTCATCGGCATCACGAGTTGGCCCGGATCGGCCAGAGTCGTCCGGTCACAGACCCTGTCCGTCAAGGAGCGCCAGTTCGTGGAACGGACCGTTTCCATCGGGGCAAGCAGCGGGCACATCATGTTGCGCCACATCCTGCCCAATGTATTTCCGCTGGTGTTCGCAAATACGGTTCTGGTGGCCGCCATCGCGATTACGTCGGAGACGACTCTAAGCTTCCTGGGTCTGGGAGACCCGAGCCAGGCGAGTTGGGGGATGATGCTCCATTATGCCTTTGAAAGCGGCGCGGCCAGTGCGGGAGCCTACTGGTACTACCTGCCCCCGGGCTTTTGCGTGGTGGCGGTGGTTCTGGCTTTTACCCTGATGGGCTATGCCTTCGATGAAATCCTGAATCCAAAGCTGAAAAATAGATAACGGATGTGCAATTATGAAGAAGTTATTAGAAGTTGAAAATCTTAACACCTGGTTCCATACGTCTAAGGGGGACCTCAAGGCGGTCAGGGGCGTGAGTTTTGATCTGGAATACGGCGAATCGCTGGGACTGGTCGGAGAGTCCGGATGCGGAAAGACCACCTGCGCACTCTCCATTGCCAGGCTACTGCCCAAGGAGGGAAGGATCACGGGAGGAAAAATCCTTCTGGAGGGCGTTGATCTTGCGGCCATGACGGAAGAGGAGATCCGGAAAAAGCGCTGGAAGGACGTATCCATCGTATTTCAGGGAGCCATGAACGCGCTGAACCCCGTTATGAAGGTGGGAGACCAGATTTCAGAAGCGATCATCCTCCATGATAAAACAAGCAAGGAAGAAGCGAAGCGAAGGACTGCGGAAATTCTTGAGCTGGTTGAGATCTCCGCAAAAAGAGCGGAAAACTATCCCCATGAGTTCAGCGGGGGGATGAAACAGAGGGCGATGATTGCCATGGCGCTGGCCTGCAATCCGAAGATCGTCATCGGTGACGAACCCACAACCGCGCTGGACGTCATGGTTCAGGCGCAGATTCTGAACCTGCTGAATAAGATCCGGAAGGAATACCGGATGGGCTTTATTCTCATCACCCACGACCTGTCCGTCCTTGGCGAGATCTGCGATAAGATAGCGGTCATGTATGCGGGAAAAATCGTTGAAATGGGGACCGTGGAGGATATTTTCGAAAGAACCGCCCACCCCTATACGAAGAAACTCATATCCTGCTTTCCCAATATCCATGGGGAAAAGGTCATCCCGGAAGGGATACCGGGCTCGCCTCCCAATATGTTGGCAATAAGGCCCGGATGCAGCTTTGCGCCCAGATGCACGGAAAAGCAGCCGTGCTGTGAGCAGAGTGAACCCGAGTCAAGGCAAATCGGCGCGGGACATTATGCTGCATGCCATTTTGTGCGGGGAGGTGAAGGCAGGTGAAGAACGAGATTATCCGGGTCGAGGGTCTCAAGGTCTATTATGATCTGAAGGATTCCTTCGTTTCCAACCTGTTTACAAAGAAGAAAAAGCAGGTCAGGGCTGTGGACGACGTTTCCTTTTCCATAGGAAAGGGAGAGATCCTGTCGCTGGTAGGCGAGAGCGGCAGCGGTAAGACGACCACGGGAAAGGCGATCCTGCAGCTTTTAAAAATCACGGAAGGAAATATCCTGTTCCACGGCTCCCGGGCCAATCCGGAGGATAAGGCATATATGAAAAGCTTCCGGCAGAAGGCGCAGATGATCTTCCAGGATCCTTACCAGGCGCTGAATCCAAGGCATCTCGTGCTTGACCTTGTCGCCGAGCCCCTTGATGTAAACCGGCTTGTGAGTTCCGCAAAGGAACGGGAGGAGAGAGTCGTTCTCGCATTGGAACAGGCCGGCCTGTCGCCGGGAGGAGATTACCTGTACCGCTATCCCCACGAGCTTTCCGGAGGTCAGAGGCAACGGGTCGTAATCGCCGGAGCGATGATCATGAATCCCGAGTTTATCGTGGCCGACGAGCCCGTTTCCATGCTGGACGCCTCCATCCGCACCGGGATTCTGCGGCTGATGATGAAGTTCCGGGAGGAACGCGAGCTCGCATATCTGTTTATTACCCATGATCTGTCCCTGGCCTGGCTCATTTCAGACCGGATCGCGATCATGTACCTTGGAAGCATTCTGGAGATCGGTTCGGCCGACGACGTTATAAAAAGAGCTCTCCATCCGTATACAAAAGCGCTTACCGCCATTATGCCCACCCCCGGTGTGAATCCGGAAAAGCAACGAAACACGCTGCCCGGGGAGATCGCGTCGGCTGCGGAGGAAATCGTCGGCTGCAAATTCCGGACCAGATGTGACAAGGCTTTCGACAAATGCGCCTGCGAGAGGCCCGCTTTAAAGGAAATTGAGGATGGGCATTTCGTTGCTTGTCATTTATATTAAATATTAAATAGAATTTATCTAATGAACAGCGCGGCCGGAGTATTCTATTCCGGCCGCCTCCTATGGCGAGGCGCCGAAATGGAAGGCGCCAAATTAAGAAACCGATAAGCAAGAAACTAACAAACAGGACAATGACAAATAAAGTGAATAAAGAGGTAGCAAATGAAAAACAATAAGGAGGATTCCGCCGGAGGCGATCATAAAGCCGTAATAGAAAAGATCGAAGCATATATCAGCGCCCATGAAAGCGATATCCTTGAGGATCTGAAGAAACTGATTTCCTTTAAAACCGTTGCTGAAGAGCCGGAGGAAATCAAGAAAAGTCTTGAATGGTTCCTTCAGCGTGCCCGGGAAATGGGCCTTCAAACATATAAAACCACCACCGACGACGTCGGCATCGTGGAGGTTGGAGAGGGAACCGAGACCCTTGGGATTCTGGTTCATCTGGATGTGGTGGACATCGGTGATCCGGACAAGTGGCGCTTTCCGCCTTTTGAAGGAACCATCGCCGAGGGATGCATATGGGGCCGGGGCACTATGGACGATAAGGGCGCCGCGGTAATTTGTCTGCACGGAATGAAGGCGCTTACAGAGTTTGCGGCATCCTTCCACAAGAAGATATGGCTCATCGTCGGAACCAGTGAAGAAAGCGCATGGACGGATATGGAGAACTTCAAAAGAGAGTTTCCCTGTCCTGACTACGGATTCAGTCCCGACGGCGACTTCCCGATCTATAACATAGAAAACGGATATGCCGATGTGTTGCTGGAATTCGATGAAAGCGAAACGATACGCCGGTTTGGCGACTTTGATCTGGATGCCGGAAAAGACTCGAATACCATTCCCTCGAAAGCCGTATTGACGGCAAACGGGAGGCAGTATGTGTTCGAAGGAGTGTCGGCCCACAGTTCGGTGCCTGAAATGGGCGTCAATGCCATCGAAAGACTTTGCGCCTCATTTGGATGTGGCCGGACCGCGGCAGCCGGCAACACCGGAGCGCCCGATGCGGCGAGCGGCCCAGGCTATAACTTCGCCGGTTTTGTCAACGAGATCCTGACCGGAAGCTATTACGGGGGAAGGCTGAACTTTAAGAAGGAAGAATATTATTGGGAGGGGCAGTACCTGGGAAGAACGACGGTCGCGCCTACGGTTCTGAAAAAGGACGGGGAAAAAGTCCTGATGACCGTGAATATCAGGCACAATGCAAGCCTGGACAAGGCGGACATCGAGAAGGCGTTTGACGAGTACTGCGAAAAGTATCATTACCAACACAGGATAACGTCTTATCTTGACCCCATCAAGGTCAGCCGGAATCTGATGCCCTTTGCCATTATGGCGGAAACCTATGAGGATTGGGGATATAAAAACAGCTTTGTTACCGCCGGAGGCACAAGTTATGCGAAGGCAATGAAGAATATCGTGTCTTGGGGGCCCTGTTTTCCGGGAGAACTGTCCTGCGCTCATCAGGAGAATGAGCGGATCGGGCTGGAATCTTTGTTCCGGGCAATGGGGATTTATACGGATTATATGTATCGGATCGTGTCCGAAAGGAGAAATCTGCTCAACCGTTTCGGATGCCTATAAAAGGCAAGGAGTGGCCCAAATGAGGGTAAAAAATATAAAGTCGATGACAAGTCTCGAAAAAGGGCTGCATTTGCTGCTGCTTTTTGCGGAAGAGCCCTACGAATATACGGTTCCCAAACTGGCGAAGATTACCGGACTGAACCGGACGACCGTTTACAGAAATATCGTTTCGCTGGAAGAATTCGGGCTTTTGATCAAAAGCGAAAAGGAAAGGAGCTATAAGCTGGGGCCCATGGCTTACCGCCTTGGTGCGATTTACCTGCGGAACGGGAACTATGAGGAAAATATTCTTAACATCCTTGAGAATATAGCAAAGGAGTCACGGGAATCCGTCGGCCTTGCGCGCCGGGAGGGAAACCGGGTGGTTTCCATTTATTCGGTGGAGATTCATAAGCCGGTTAAAATGAACGACAAGCCGGGCGAATTTTATCCCATGAACATGGGAACTTACGGGAAATGTCTGATGGCTTATCATGATCCGGTCATAGTGGATAAGCTGTTTGATCAGAACGCGCCCTTTGAGAAGCGCACGAAAAATACCATAACGGAGAAGGAGGAGCTCTTCAGGGAGTATGAAAAGATTAGAAGAGACGGTTTTGTCACCAGCATCGAGGAAACCTTTCCGCTTGTTATCGGCATCGGGGTTCCGCTTGTCGGCAGCACCGGCGATGTGAAAAACGTGGTCTCCATCTCCTTTTTCAAGGAGGAAAACTGGCGGGAGAAGCTGGAATCGCTCAAGGAACTCCTCTTCCGGTATAAACCGGAGTTGGAGAAATATATTATTTAATAAAGGGAGAAATGAAAACCGGCGGTTGCCGCGAGGAATTTCCAATTATTTCCTTATGACTGCATGATAGAAAATTTATTGTGCAGCTTTTTTTTTTATGCTATACTTATCTGAACTTGTACATGGATTCTGCGCCATAGGGGGGTACGGCCCAGAATCTGTCCGATCCATGACATTCAGTCGAAAATGAAAGGGGATTCCGGATATGGAATACAAATTTAACATACTTGATGAAAAGTTTTCGGAGATCACGCCGAAAATCATGGAATTGACGGAATTATGCAAGCAAAACAGCACCATCGATACGGAGCTTTATACAAAATACAAGGTGAACAGAGGTCTCAGAGACCTGAACGGCAACGGCGTGCTCACCGGATTGACGGAAATTTCCGAAATCCAGGCTTTTGAAATGGTCGATGGGGAAAAGGTTCCGTGCGAAGGCAAACTGTTTTATCGAGGTATCGACATAGAAGATTTTGTGGACGGGTTCATCAAAGAAAACCGGTTCGGTTTCGAGGAGGCGGCTTATCTGCTGATCTTCGGCAAGCTCCCCACAAGCTCGCAGCTTGCTGATTTCTGCGACCTTCTGGCCCAATACCGCACGCTTCCGACAAGCTTTGTAAGGGACATCATTATGAAGGCGCCGACTCCTGATATGATGAACACCCTGGCAAGAAGCGTCCTGACGCTCCATGCTTATGACGCAAAGGCCAACGACACAAGCCTGCCCAACGTATTGAGGCAGTCGCTGCTGCTGACGGCCGTTTTCCCGCAGCTTGCGGTATACGGCTACCAGACTTACCGGCATTATTTCGGGGGAGACAGCCTCTTTATCCATACGCCGAAACCGGAGCTTTCCACGGCAGAAAACATTCTGCATATGCTGCGGCCGGACTCGAAATACACGGCACTGGAAGCCAAAATTCTTGACGTCGCGCTGGTCCTGCACGCGGAGCACGGCGGCGGGAACAACTCGACCTTCACGACCCATGTAGTCTCATCCTCCGGCACGGACACCTATTCGGCTGTGGCGGCTTCGCTGGGCTCCCTGAAGGGGCCGAAGCACGGCGGCGCCAACATCAAGGTGGTGCAGATGTTTGAAGACCTGAAGAAAACGGTAACCGACTGGGAAGATGAGGAACAGGTTGCCGCCTATCTGAGGGACCTTCTGAATAAAAAAGCCTTTGACCGGGCAGGGCTCATTTACGGGATGGGCCATGCCGTCTATTCCCTGTCCGACCCAAGGGCAAACATATTCAAACGTTTTGTTGAAAGCCTCTCCGAAGAAAAGGGGAGAATGGAAGAGTTCCGCTTATATTCCATGGTGGAACGGCTTGCCGCCGAAATCATTGCCAAGGAGCGGAAAATATACAAGGGCGTCAGCGCCAATATCGACTTTTACAGCGGCTTTGTTTACAGCATGCTGGATCTGCCGCTGGAACTTTACACGCCGATTTTCGCCATAGCGAGAATCGCAGGCTGGAGCGCCCACCGGCTCGAAGAGCTGATCAACGCCGGAAAGATCATCCGGCCTGCGTATAAGAGCGTGGCGGCGAGAAGGGAGTATGTCTCGCTGCAGGACCGCTGATCGCCTAGCTGGCCTTTACTGGCGGAGCCGGAACCTCCGCAGGTGCAGATATCGGGTAAAATATGACAAAGGGATGCAGAGGAAAAACCATAAGACGGTGAAAGCCAGGCAGATCTGCCCCATGAAATTAAAGGGGTAAGCGGAATAGTCCCAGACATTCCAGCCGAGCCAAAGGTTGACGACGCAGCCTATGACAAGCTCCACCGTCGTGATGATAAGTGCTCCGACAAGGCATTTCTGCCAAAGCGGGGCATTTTCATTTTTTGAATTTACATAGTAGAGGATGACCAGAACAATCCCTCCTGCAAAAAACATGGACCAGTGGGTAAATCCCCGGAACAGCTTCTCCATAGACGCGTAGCCGACTCCTCCGATCAGAAAAATCATCAAATATTTCTTCAAATGAGCTAAGGGTGTTGTGTGTTCCATGTTCTCTCTCCTTGCCTTCCGAAATTTCCTGCGCCATGCTTGCTTGTCTTTTTCGCTGGAGTTATTATTTGTTGACGTCGGAACGTTTATTGCTGGAAAAAAATCAATATCAATGATAAAATAAGCAAAGGTCACATTATTTAAAAGAAAGAGCAGAGGAAGAACCGTGAAGATTTTTATCAGCGGAGGCTGTAAAAACGGAAAATCATATTATGCCCAGCAGCTTGCCGTACGGCAGGCTGAAAACGGCGCCCCGCTGTACTATATCGCGACGATGGATCCGGTGGATGAGGAGGATCATGCGCGGATCCATCGCCACCGCCGGGAACGGGAAGGTTTGGGATTTACAACGCTGGAGCAAAGCATGGGAATGGATTCCCTGGAAGCCGATTTTTCAGGGAGCTTTCTTTTGGACAGCGTTACCGCTCTCCTGTCCAATGAAATGTTCCAAAAGGACGGTACGGTGGATCGTACGGCGCATCGGCGCGTTGCCTCGGATTTGTTGCGGCTTGCGGAAAAGTGTGCCAATATCGTATTCGTGTCGGATTATATCTACTCCGACGCGATGAAATACGATGAACTGACGGAGCTTTACCGGGAGGGGCTTGCCTGGATCGACCGCGCGCTGGCTGAGAAATGCGATGCGGTTATTGAAGTAACCTACGGAAATATCCGGATGATAAAAGGGGATCTCGGCAAAATTGACGGAGGATTCCGGATGGCAGAAGGAGAGTCCTGATTTGAAACTTATCCGTGCATTTTTCATGTCCCTGGGCATGTTTTCGGTCATACCCTGCCCCCGCGTTTGGGATGAAAAGGCCCGCCCGCTGATGCTGGCGTTCTTGCCTCTAGTGGGACTGGTCATCGGCCTGATCTGGTACGGGCTTTATCTGCTGACGCGAATGACGCAGGTTCCCCTTCCGCTTAAGGCCGCTTTGCTGATGCTGTACCCTTATCTGATTACCGGCTTTATCCATCTGGATGGCTTCATGGACACGTCGGACGCGCTCCTGTCCAGAAGAACGCTGGAAGAAAAGCTTCGGATCCTGAAGGACCCGCATACGGGAGCCTTCGCGGTGATTTCCGTGGCCGTATTATTCATCCTATGCTATGCGGCCATGACGGCCGTCATGGAAAAGGTTTCGATGGATAGTATTCAGTACGCCGCGCCGGAACGCGCCATGGCGGTGCTGATCTTTATCCCGGTCATCACCAGGTGCTGCTCCTCCATCGCCGTGCTTGCGGGGAAACCCCTTGCCCACAGCCAGTATAGAACGGAGGAGGGGACTAAAAAACCGGCGGCGGAGATTGCGGTTCTCTGTATCATGGGATTGGCGGCTGGTTTGGCCGCTCCTGCGGCAGCGGCGGGTTTTGGGGCATCGGGAGCGGAAACTCCGGCCCTGCAAGGTGCCGCGGTATCCATCGTCTTAATGGTATTGGCCATGACGCTGGCCTCGTATCTTGTTGCGATCTTGGGTGCTGCGCGGCAGTTGAACGGAGTGTCGGGCGACCTGGCGGGATACGCTTTGATCGTCGGGGAAGGGGTTGCCGTCGTTACGCTGGCAGTGATGCTATAACGGGAGGAAAAACCATGCATTTGATTTTCGGAGGAGCTTATCAGGGAAAGCTGGATTATGCGAAAAAACGCTACGGGCTGTCGGATCACGACGTTTTCGTCTGCGAGGCGGGAAGCGGGGAAGGCTTCGGTGCGCATGGCGCGGAAACTGGGGGATGCCCTGAAAAGGCTGGGATAGATTTTGATAAAAAGATTATTTACCGCCTGGAAGAATTCGTTCTCGGCTGTGTCCGCCGGGGCGAGGAAGCGGTGGATTTTCTTAAGGAAAACCGCCAGAAATGGCAGGATACGGTATTTCTCTGCACGGACATTTCCTCCGGCGTCGTTCCTGTGGAGCCGGAAATGAGAGCCTGGAGGGAAATGGTCGGACGGACGTTGGTATACTTGGGAAAGGAAGCGGAGGAAGTAACCAGAATGTTTTGCGGGATTCCTCAGAAGATTAAGTAATGGGTAAAATACATCTGATTAGACACGGAATTACAGAAGCGATTAAATCCAGAGTTTATTACGGGCACACCGATGTGCCGCTGAGCAGCGAGGGGATAGACCGGATCGTCGATCTCGTCCGTGCAGGCATCTATCCCGATGCGGATGGCGCAAGGCTTTACACGTCGGGCCTGCTGCGGGCGGAACAGACCTTTTTCCTGATTTACGGCTGCAGGGAACATCAGACGGATCCGCGGCTGCGGGAATACAATTTCGGCGAATTTGAAATGAAAACCCATGAGCAGCTCATGGAAAACAAGGCTTATCAGGTTTGGATCCGCGACAAGGACGGCGTGATTCCCTGTCCGGGCGGAGAAAGCCGGAGAGATTTCGAGACGAGGGTTGCCGCCGGATTTTCCGATTTGCTGAACAGGCACAAGGACGATGAAAATCCCGAAGAAAGCAGCATCGTGATCTGCCACGGCGGCGTGATCTCTCAGATCATGAATACCTGTTTCCCGAATTGCAAAGAGAACGTGTATCAGTGGGGGCCGGAGCCGGGGAGAGGATATACGATACATATTGAAGGAACAAGGCCCGTCGCTTTTGACGAAATATGAACTTGCTTGTTCTTTAATTTCAAAAGGGGAATTGGAATGCTGAAGAAAGCAGGCAGAATAGCAGCTCTTATTTTGCTGATGATCGTGGTATTTGTCGGGTTTCTGTATTTCAGAAACGATATTGGCGTGCCGAAATCGAAATTGGAATCCGATGCCCGCGCATCACAAAAAATAAGAGATGGCTGGTTAGTGCAAAAAGACGTATCCGACACAATGGCAGCCTTGATTTTTTATCCTGAAGATAAAACGGACCATACCTTTTCCATATATGTGAATCGCCCGGGACTTTCTTTCGGATATTTCTTCAGAGCCGGCGGCGATATTGCCGCAACCGAAAAGCATATTGCCGAATTTACCGTGGAGGGATATAACGAAAGAGCCTTTATTTCCATGAACGGACAGGCTGTGGAGCGCTTGGAAATCGATGATGGAAATACCCTTAATGTCGTCGAAATTGATAGCGGAAAGCCATTTGCCGTCATTCTGCCCCTGAATGCGGGCAACATCACCTTCTATGATAAAGACGGCAATATTGTGGAGGCATATAAAGAAGCAGTTTAATGCGGGTAATTGCTATGGAAACCGGAAAAAGACATCGCAGAATCGTTTCAGTCGCTCTCCGGGAAAGAAGAACTGCCTGCCAGGGTCATCGAGTTCTTTCCCTATCCGATTCAGATTTTCTCCGTTGACGGGACGGCGAGGATGATTAACAAAGCGGCGCTGGATATGATCGGCATAAAAAGCGTGGAATCCCATGTGGGCAGATACAATGTTTTCCAGGATCTCATCGTGCGCAAGCTTGGCTTTATGGATCAGGTGACGCAGGTGTTGAAGGGTAAAACAGTGCATCTGGCCGATTTCAATGCGCCTTACCAGGATATGATACCAGGGAAAGAAGAAATTGCGCTGGGCAGGCAATACATTTGTTTATGAGCATATTCAGCCTATATTTACCGTCGGCAAGGAAATAAAATCAGTACCGCGCCGCAGCGATCGGCTTTTCCCGAAAGAGCTTGCCACCAGGGCGCAGATGGCTCAGATATTATACGGCATGATTTTGAAATGAAGAGGTTTAACATGAAGCGGCGGCAGCGAATCGTTGCCGCCCTTGTGATATCATAGGAGGGATAACATAAGGTTTGCCGTTTAAATCAACTTCTTCAGCCTCGTTACGAGGAACGAGCCGGCGATGATTTTCAACGCGTCTCCGATGAGGAACGGCACGACGCACATCATCAGCGCGGCCGCCGGTCCCGTTGAAGTTATGTTCATAAACCAGGCTGTGCCGAGGGCGTAGCAGGCCGCTAGCCCGGCGATCATGGCGGCCGCATTTTTTACAAAGCCATGTCCCAGCTTTTCGATAATAAATCCCGTCAGCCATGCGGCGGCCACATAGCCGATGATATATCCGCCTGTGGGACCTGTCAGGATACCGAGACCGCTGGTGAAGCTGTGAAAAACCGGGAGTCCGACGGCTCCCAGGACGACATAGACGCCTTGGCTGACGGCGCCGCCTTTTGAACCCAGGAGTCCGCCCGCCAGGAAAACCGATAGGGTGGCAAGGTTAATGGGTACCGGTGTAAAGGGCAGGGGAATCGATACCATGGAACATACGGCGGTCAATGCTGCAAACAAAGAGCAGAGAATCAGTTTTTTCGTCTTCATGGAATGGCCTAGCTCCTTTTTTTAATTGTTTTCTCAGGTATAACTTTCTCCTGGATTGCTTTAAGCGGCTTTTTTCATTGTTTTACACGCCTTCTAGTGTGCAATTATAACGTCTTTCTCGGCAATTGTCAACCAACAATTGGATTATGGTTAACAATATAGCTGCCTTCCGAGCCGCTTTCTGATAATAAAATTTGGACAACTCCGGCGACGAAATTTTGTCCGAATTTCATGCTGCCGACAGAAAACTGTCACATAAAAACCGGATAAGTAACGAAAAATTGTTTTTGGGCAGATTTATAAAATGTTTTCTTGACTTTATCACTTTAAAGTGATAATCTAATAACGTGATGAATCAAACCGGAATATAAAGTCGGGATTTTGAATACAGACTAAGACATTAGACTGAAATCGGAAACAAAGTCTCAAATCGGGAATCGATCATATCAGAAATTGGCTAAAACAGGAATCGGGCATGTCGGAAACAGGACCATATCCGACATGTGAGAAGGACCGGAAGAGGAATGTGAAAGACCGGAAAAGGAAAAAGAGGAAGAGAAAATGAAGAAGTATGACCGTATCACGCCGGAAGGCACAAGAGACCTGCTATTTCAGGAATGCGCGGCGCAGAGAAAGATCATAGAAATGCTGAGGGAAACCTTTGAGAGGAAGGGGTATCATGAAGTGATCACCCCGGGATTTGAATTCTATGACGTGTTTTCCTCCAACTCCAGGTATTTCCCCCAGGAGAGCATATACAAGCTCATCGACCATAAGGGACGGCTGCTGGCCATGAGACCCGACTCCACGATCCCCATAGCCCGGCTCACCGCCACCAAGCTCAAAGGCCATGCTCTTCCGATCCGTCTCTACTATGCGCAGAGGGTTTACCGCCAGCAGCCGGAGCTGCGGGGAAGAAGCAGCGAGATCATGCAGATGGGCGTCGAGCTTGTCGGCCTGTCCACTTTTGAATCGGATATCGAGATTCTTACAGCGGGCGTGGAAGCCATGAACTCCTGCTGCGTGGATGATTTCAGGATCGAACTCGGGCACGTTGGGATTTACAAGCTGCTGATGGATAATTTAAACGCAACCCCGGACCAGAAGGAAGCCATCCACTCCCTGATCGCTTCCAAGAACTACGCGGGGCTTTCGGATATTCTGGAATCCTTCCCCGAGAGCCAAACGGTGAAGCTTCTCAAGGAACTGCCGAAGCTCTTCGGGGGCAAGGAGGCGCTGGACGAAGCGAGAACGCTGTTTGACGGCTACGATGAAAAGCTGCTGGAAATGCTCGCTTATCTGGAACGAATTTTCCAGGGGCTTCTGGAGCTTTGTCCGGATAAGGTGATGATCGATTTTGGACTGGTTCATCAGGCCGAATACTACAGCTCGCTGATCTTTCGCGGATATCTCGCCTCCGCCGGGGAACCCGTCCTTTCGGGAGGCAGGTATGATGAGCTGTTCAAGGATTTCGGGGAGGACCTGCCGGCCACCGGTTTCGGAATCAATGTGGACCAGCTGGCTTCCGCGCTGCTTAAGAAAGACGTATCCCAACCTGCTGAGCCCATCGCCGATTGCTCCGACCCGGATGGAAACCGGTCGCAATGCGGAATCAGGATTGCGCTGACCAAAGGCCGCCTTGAGAACAGCATAATCAGACTGTTTGACGAGATCGGATACGATACGACATATATGAAAGACAAGGGACGGAAGCTGCTCCTGCCGATTCCGGGCAAAAATATTGAAATCGTGCTGGCCAAGGCTGCCGACGTGATCACCTATGTGGAGCACGGCGTTTGCGATGTGGGAATCGTCGGGAAGGACACCATCATGGAAACCGGCGGAACCTTCTATGAAGTGCTGGATCTGGGCTTCGGGAAGTGCAAGTTTGCACTCGCCGTGCCGAAGGGATCGGACTTCTACGGCGGATACCGCACCAAGCGAATCGCCACAAAGTATCCCAAGGTAGCCAGCGCCTGGTTTGAATCAAAGGGAATGGATGTGGAAGTGATCCGGATCGAAGGCTCGGTGGAGCTGGCCCCGTTGCTTTCCCTGGCGGACGGCATCATTGATATCGTGGAAACCGGAACCACCCTGAGGGAAAACGGCCTGGAAATCGTCGAGGTGATCCGGAATATCTCGGCCAGGCTCATCGTAAACGTTGCCAGCATGAAAATGAAAAAAGCGGAAATTGAAGATTTGATCTCCGATATTCAGAAAAAGGCAGGGTAATCCCATGAAAACGATTTATGCCAACGGCAGAAGCGAATACGAATTCTTAAACGAGATGAAGAAAAGGGCCGGGGCGATCAGCCTTTCCGTCAGCGAAGCGGTGCTTGGGATCATCGGCGCTGTCAGAGAAAAGGGCGACGAAGCGGTCAGAAGCTTCAGCCTTCAGTTTGACGGCGCGGCGCCGGAGTGCTTTGAAGTGCCGGCGGAGGAGCTGAAGCAGGCTTATGATAATATGGAGGAACCCCTGAAACGGGCCCTGCTCCATGCGAAGGAAAACATCACGGCCTACCATGAGAAGCAGGTGGCCCAGGGATATGAGATAAGAAAGGAAAAGGGCGTCGTTCTCGGGCAGACGGTGCGCGGGTTGTCCAGAGTCGGGATTTACGTGCCCGGCGGGACCGCCGCCTACCCTTCTACGGTTTTAATGAACGCCATACCGGCAAAAATTGCCGGGGTGGAGGAGATCGTAATGGTAACCCCCCCGGTGACGGAGAAAAACGGAGATTCAAGGTCAAAAAGCTCAGGCGGCATTTGCGGTGAGGGTTCCGTTAACTGCAGGGCAAATCCTGATCTTCTTGGCGCCGCTTACCTGGCGGGGGTCGACAGGGTGTTTCTTGTGGGAGGAGCCCAGGCGATTGCGGCGTTGGCCTACGGAACGGAAAGCATTCCCGCGGTGGACAAAATTGTCGGACCGGGCAACATCTACGTAGCCACGGCGAAAAAACTTCTCTTCGGGCAGGTGGATATCGACATGATTGCCGGCCCCAGCGAGATCCTGGTCCTGGCCGACGAAGAGGCAAACCCCGCCTATATCGCGGCCGACCTCATGAGCCAGGCGGAGCATGATCCCATGGCGTCGGCGGTCCTGCTCACCACAAGCGAACGGATAGCCGCCGAGACGGAAAAGGAAATCGAGGTCCAGATCCGGAGACTGGAAAGAAGCGAGATCATAAAAAAATCCCTGGCGGATTTCGGCGCCGCCATCATCTGCAAGGACACGGAGGAGATGATACGGCTGGCCAACTTAATCGCTCCGGAGCATCTGGAATTGCTGCTGAAGGATCCGATGCGGCATCTGCCCCGGATCAAAAACGCAGGGTCCGTATTCTGCGGGGAATATGCTCCCGAGCCCCTCGGGGATTACCTGTCGGGGACCAATCATGTGCTTCCCACGTCGGGAACGGCAAGATTCGCCTCTCCGCTGGGAGTGGACAGCTTCGTTAAAAAGATGAGCTATACCTATTATACGAAGGAAGCCCTGGAGGAGGACGGCGAGGATATCATAGCCATCGCCGAAAAAGAGGGGCTTGGCGCTCACGCAAATTCCATCAAAGTGAGGTTTGGCAAATGACCTATCAGTTAAATGATAAAGTAAAAAATTTAGTTCCCTATGACGCGATTGCGGGAGACTACAAAATCAGGCTGGACGCCAACGAAAGCTTCATCGATCCGGGCGAAATCTTCCGGGAGCAGCTTTTATCCGCGATCTCGGGCGTAAAATTCAACCGCTACCCCGATCCCATGGCGACGGAGCTGCGTGAGAAATTCGCGCGTTATTATGGGATCGATCCGTCCAGTGTCGTCGCGGGAAACGGCTCCGACGAACTGATTTCCGTAATCCAGGGCGCGTTCCTGCGGCCCGGAGACAGGCTGCTGACCTTTTCCCCGGACTTCTCCATGTACCAGTTTTACGGAGAAATATATGAAAAGACAAATTGCGTCGTGGAAAAAGATGAAACCCTTGCGCTGACGGCGGATGACGTCTTGAAGGCCGTAAGAAAATACGATCCGGCCGCCGTCCTGTTTTCAAATCCCTGCAGTCCCACCTCGCTGATCATGGCGAGGGAAGACGTGCTGCGGATTGCGGAGAACACCGATGCGCTGGTCATCGTCGACGAGGCATATATGGACTTTTCCGACCAGTCCGTCATCAAAAACGCAGAAAAACTCGACAATCTCATCGTGCTGAAAACATGCTCGAAGGCTTTGGGACTTGCGGCGGTCCGCCTGGGCTTTGCCGTATCCTCAAAGGAGATCGTCCGGGCGCTTCATGCCGTCAGATCGCCATATAATGTCAACGCGCTGTCCCAGGCCGTCGGCTGCGTGATCTTTTCCAATCCGGACTATATCAGAGACGCCGTGGAGAGGATCAAAAAGTCGAGAGACCATCTGTATCGGGGGCTGCTGCCGCTGGAAGGAAAGGGCGGCGTAAGACGGGTCATAAAACCCGACACCAATTTTGTTTTTTTAGAAATGGCGGACGCCGGATCTGCTTTCGAGGAACTGAAGAAGAGATCGATCATCGTCCGCAGACTCGGAAATTATCTGAGGATAACCGCAGGGACCGAAGCGGAGAACGAGGCTCTGATCCAAGCCCTGTCGGAGATATTATAGGAGGGTATCGCCATGAGAGAGGGATACGTGAAAAGAAAAACCGCGGAAACGGATATCGAGCTTGTGCTGAACCTTGACGGAAGCGGTAAGCACAAGATCAGCACCGGCGTCGGGTTTTTCGACCATATGTTGACAGCCTTTGCTGTCCACAGCGGATTTGACCTGACGCTAACCTGCAAAGGCGATCTTGAAGTTGACTGCCACCACTCCGTTGAGGATACCGGTATCGCTCTGGGCAAGGCCTTTGCCGACGCCGTTTCCGATAAAAAGGGCATCGCGCGCTATGGCACCTTTACAATCCCCATGGATGAAGCTTTGGCTTCCTGCGCCGTGGACGTAAGCGGCAGGCCTTACCTGGTCTTCAACGCCGAATTCAGCGACTACCGCATGGGGGATATGGATACCGCCATGGTGGAGGAATTCTTCAGGGCCTTTGTAATGAACGCCATGGTGACGCTGCACATCAACCTGCACTACGGGAAAAACGACCACCACAAGGCAGAAGCGATCTTTAAGGCCTTTGCCCATGCGCTGAAAGCCGCGGTAAAGGCGGAAGGGGACGGGGTGCTTTCCTCAAAGGGCAGCTTATAAGGAAAAGGGCTTGAAGGAACCGTGCAGTGCGGCAGGCGCCGGGCGGCGGACCCTGACCGAGCCGGCAGATCGATACAAACACGAAAGGATTTTCGAAATGATAGGCATTATTGATTACGGGGCCGGGAACCTGTTCAGCCTGAAAAACGCGCTGGACTTTCTGGGGTTGGACAGCGTCATCACCTCCTCCGCGAAAGTGGTGCGGGACGCGGATCAATTGATCCTCCCCGGCGTCGGGGCCTTTCCCGACGCCATGAGAATGCTTAAACGAACAGGGCTTGTGGAAACAATTATCGAAGAGGCCGGAAGAAAGCCCCTGCTTGGGATCTGCCTCGGGATGCAGATGCTGTTCGAGTACGGCTATGAGTTTGAAACCGTAAAAGGACTCGGGCTTATCCCGGGAGAAGTCCGGCTCATCTCGGCGCCGGATTTGAAAATCCCCCATATGGGTTGGAGCGACGTGAAAATCGAAAACGAATGTGCGCTGTCCAAGGGGATCCGGGAAGGCGACCGGTTTTACTATGTCCATTCCTACAGGGCGGAAACGGAGAAGCAGTACGTATCCCTTTACAGCGAATACGGGGAATATATCCCGGGACTGGTTTTCAGGGACAACGTTTACGGCACCCAGTTCCATCCGGAAAAGAGCGGGGAGATCGGACTGAAACTCCTGCGCAATTTCGGGAATCTGAAATGACGGGATACCAAGGAGGACGTCGATGATCATATTGCCTGCCATTGATATAAAAGACGGACAGTGTGTGAGGCTGACCAAAGGCGATTTTGCCACCGCGGAAAAGGTGGCCGAAGATCCGCTTGAGACCGCCCTCTTCTTTCAGCAAACAGGCGCGGAATGGGTTCATATGGTGGACCTGGACGGAGCGAAGGAAGGGAGCCCCAGAAACAGCGGCGTATTTCTCCATGTGGCGCGGAATACCCGCCTGAAGGTGGAACTTGGCGGGGGGATCCGTACGCTTGAAAACATTGATTTCTATATGGAACAGGGGGTTTCCCGGGTAATACTCGGTTCCGCCGCCATCTCGGATCCTGAACTGGTCAAGGCCGCCGTAAAAAAATACGGGGAGCGCGTCGCGGTGGGCATCGACGCGAGAAACGGGATGGTTTCAGGCGGCGGATGGCTTAACGACAGCGATATCTATTATCTTGAGCTGGCGAAAAGGATGGAAGACATCGGGGTTCGGTGCATCATCTTCACGGATATTTCAAAGGACGGCACCCTGTCGGGACCGAATCTGGAGCAGCTTGGGAAACTCAACGAGGCGGTAAGCTGCGATATCATAGCGAGCGGCGGGATTCATACCATGAAGGATATCGTCGACTTAAAGGAAATGGGGCTCTACGGAGCCATCTGCGGGAAGTCGATCTATAAGGGCACCCTTTCGCTGAGCGAAGCGCTCGCATACTGCCGCGAACGAGTCGGATGAAATAATATTTTTGAAGGAGAGCAGCCATGCTGGCAAAACGCATCATACCCTGCCTGGACGTAAGAGACGGCAAGGTGGTTAAAGGAATCAACTTTATCGGGATACGGGAAGTCGGCGACCCGGTGGAATGCGCCATTGAGTATGATAAACAGGGCGCCGACGAAATCGTGTTTCTTGATATAATCGCCACCCACGAGGGGAGAGGCACCA
>Ga0134099_1001224_pt1 | contig 25421 bp, 19 predicted proteins | sample 10_taG_2_FD_105482 | JGI IMG/M metagenome (GOLD analysis project Ga0134099, IMG submission 105482) | Switchgrass degrading microbial communities from high solid loading bioreactors in New Hampshire, USA - 10_41_5_180_A2 metaG | ecosystem: Engineered > Bioreactor > Semi-continuous > Anaerobic >...
ACGCCGCCTGGCGGGCGATCCGCTCGAACCCCGACCTGGCCTCCGCGCTCATCGCGGGCCTCACGGAGGAGCTGACCCTCGGCTACATGCGCCTGCAGCACGTGTCGACGCTGCCGGCCCGGTCCGTGGTGGCCTGCACGCTGCTCATGACCACCGAGTGCCAGAACGGCACCTCCCGCGTATCCCTCACCCGGAGCGAGATCGCCTCCATGTGCGGACTGGCGGTGGAGACCGTCGTGCGGGTGCTGGGCGAGTTCCGGAGCCAGGGCCTGATCGAGGATGAGGGATACGGTCACATCTCCCTGCTGGATCCGTGCCGGCTGCACCGCATCGCCCTGAACCTGGAGGAGGCGACGCCCGCTCCGGTTTGATTGATCCAGATCAAAGATCCGCCGTGCCCCCGCTGGTAAGGTGAAGGTGACAGGGATCCGCCAGGGAGGGAGGCACCATGCGGAGCCGTCTGCACTACCTGTTCCGGTCGACGCGCGGCCTGTGCCTGCTGGCAATCGGCCTGGTCGCCCTGGTCACCGCCGTCTGGATGACCCTCTCGGGCCCCATGGTCGAGTGGGGCGTGCGCGACGCGGTGGTGAACCTGCTGGGCATGAAGCTCGAGCCGGTGCAGCGCGAGGGGCGCATCATCACCCTCTACCACTCGATCGCCTTCGCCGTCATCGCCGTCCTGGTCTACCTCATCACCGATTGCATTCCCATGAAGCCGCAGCAGCAGGCCAACATCAACGCCGTCACCACCGTAGGCTACCTGCTGGCGATGTTCAGCGGGCTCATCTTCGGGTACTTCGGCCAGAACTGGATCTTCCACGGGCTCTTCCTCACCGGCCAGGCGCTGCTGTTCTACGCGGGCGTGCTGCTCGCCGTCGCGCTCTGGCCCTTCGGCCCTGAGTACCGCCAGCACGACGCCAGCTACGCCCGCACCCGCGGCGGCGTGGACCTGGAGCGGGTGGCCTTCTTCACGATGGCCGTCTGCACCGTCATATCCGCGCTTTTCGGGGCGATCCCCGGCGCCTACTTCGGCAACGGGTTCGTCTCGTTCTTGTCTGAGGACGTGGTGCGGAACCCGGTGCGGACCGTGCTGCAGAGCTCGGTCATCGGCCACCTGCACATCATGCTCACGCTGATCGCGGTGGCCACCTGCCTGCTCGTCTGCCGGTGGTTCGACTTCAGGGGCACCCTGCAGAAGCTGGCCATGCCGCTGATGATCCTCGGCACCATCATCACCAGCTTCGGCGCCTGGTCCGTGGTGGTCACCCCGGCCGCGCACACCATCATCTACGTCGGCTCCTGCTTCATCCTGCTGGCGGCGCTCTTCCTGGTGATCTTCGCCTGGGGCCGCCTGATCCATGACCGGCTCACCGAGCAGGGCATCGCCAGGGCGACCTTCGGCCAGCGGGTGAAGGCCCTGCTCCACGACCCGCTCCGCTTCGGGGCGACGTGGCAGATGGTCTACATGAACTTCTGCACCACGTTCGTGGGCATCTTCATGGCTGTGAAGCTGGACGAGCTCATCCGCACGATGCCCCACCGCGAGGAGCGCATCACGCTCACCGGCCACTGGCACGTGCTCTCGGCGATCGTGGCGACCATCATCCTCTTCTACTTCGCGGACATGATGGGGCTTCGGGGCCGGGCCCGCCGCTGGTTCGGCTGGCTGGTGATCATCGGCTCCGACCTGGCCTTCGCGGGCGCCACCATCTTCAGCCTGAAGCGGCTGTTCGTCAGCGAGTACGACCAGCAGGGCGTGGTGAACGGAACCATGCTGGCCATCGACTTCGGGCTCGGGGCCGTGCTGGTGGTGCTGGCCGTCTTCCTGATCTGGCTGCTGGCCGACCTCTTCCGGCCCGGCGGCCGCTGGAGCCGGATGACGACCGCCCTGGTGGCGGTCCTCGCGGCCTCCTCCCTCCTCACCGGCTGCGGATCGCCCCCGTCGACGCCGCCCGGGCTCGGCCAGTTTACGGCGGCCGGCGCCGACACCGGGGCCTGGGCCCTGGTGCCCGCCGGGACCTTCCCCATGGGGCGGGACGGGGTCGAGACGATGGTGGATGAGTTCGAGATCATGGTCACCCCGGTGACCAACGCCCAGTTCGCCGCCTACCTCGAAGAGGCGCTGGCCGGCGGCGCCCTGCGGCGCAGAGGCGACGAGATCCTCGGTCCCCACCCCGGCGACCCGTACCACTTCGGCAAGCACGAGAAGAAGTACCCGCCGGGCGACTACCAGCACTACGTCCTCGGCGACCCGGCGAACCGCATCGTGGAGGACGGCGACCGCTTCAGCGTAGCGGCCGGTTACGAGAACCACCCGGCCACCATGGTGACCTGGTTCGGCGCCAGGGCCTACTGCGAGTACTACGGCTGGCGGCTGCCCACCGAGGCGGAGTGGGAGAAGGCTGCCAAGGGCACGTCCCAGCGGGCGTACCCCTGGGGCGACGAGATCACCCCGCAGCACGCCAACTACTACCACAGCAAGGACCCCTTCGAAACGGCCGAGGGGTTCAGCGACACCACGCCGGTCGGCTTCTACAACGGCCAGCGCTACGGCGACTTCCAGACCGTCGACGCCGCCAGCCCGTACGGGGTCTACGACATGGCGGGCAACGTCTGGGAGTGGACCGCCGACGATTACCCCCAGATCCACTACCGCTACCTGCGGGGCGGAAGCAAGGCGGACTACGCCTACGACCTCCGCACCTGGAGCCGCAACAGCGTCGAGCCGGAGTACCGGAGCCCGGGCATCGGTTTCCGGTGCGTGCGGTAACCGGGGGGAGGTGAGGGCGAATGCAGCTGGTGCGTGATCTGTGGTCCCTCATCAAGAGCAGGCAGACGGCCCTCCTGCTCTTCACCGGGGTGGCGGGCTACGCCAGCGCGGCCGAGCCGCTGCGGGGCGGATGGCCTCCCCTCCTGGGGGCGCTGCTGCTCAGCATCAGCGGGGCCACGGTGCTGAACATGGTCTATGACCGCGACATCGACGGACAAATGGCCCGCACGCGGAATCGTCCGCTGCCCGCGGGCCGCCTCTCGCCCGGCACGGCGCTGGCGCTCGGGCTGGCGATGAGCGCGGGCGGCCTCCTCTGGGCCTTCGCGACCGATCTGCTGTACGGCCTGGTGATCCTCGCCGGCTGGCTGCTGGACGTCGTGGTCTACACCGTCTGGCTGAAGCGGCGCACGCCGTGGTCGGTGGTGTGGGGCGGCATCTCGGGCGGCATGCCCGTGCTGGCCGGCCGGGCGCTGGCCCTGGGCCGCGTCGACCTGGTCGGCGTGCTCCTCGCCCTGGCCGTGCTGCTCTGGATCCCCACCCACATCATGACCTTCAGCATCAAGTACGCCGGGGACTACGCCGCGGCGGGGGTGCCGGTCTTCCCCAACGTCTACGGGCCGGAGGTGACGCAGAAGATCATCAGCGGCTCCACCGTGCTGGCCGCCCTGACGATGGCCGCCGTCACCTGGCTGCTCGCCCTGCCCTGGGGCACGGTGGGCGTGGCGTTCTGCCTGGGCGCCGTGCTGGTGGGGCTCGCCGCCAACGCCCTGATCCGCCCGTCGGTGCAGGTCAACTTCCGGCTGTTCAAGTTCGCCTCGGTCTACATGGTGGCCGTTATGGGCTTGATCACGGTGCACTAGAGCATGACGGTGAACGCAACCAGGACGCCGCAGGTTCGGCGTCCTGGTTGCGCGTGATGTGGGTAATTAGAGTCTGGATGTTTTCACGACTATGGTCTAACATACTATGTATAGTACTATTGGTGACTATCCGCGAAAGAAGGCCTTATCCGTGTCCCGGATTCAGAGCGGAACCCGTGAGTACCGCCGCGTGACGCTCGCCCTGTTCCTGGGCGCCCTGTCCGTCTACGCCAGCCTGTACGTCACCCAGCCCATCCTCCCGCTGCTGTCGGACGACTTCGCCATCACCCCGGCGCACGCAAGCCTGTCCCTGTCCGTAGCGACCATGAGCATGGCGATCTCCCAGGTAATGGTGGGCCCCGTGGCCGACTCGCTGGGGCGCAAGCCGATCATGGCCCTGGCCGTGCTGGCGACGGGGGTGACCGGCCTGCTCGCATCCCGCATGACCAGCTTCGGTTCATTCTTGGTCGTGCGCTTCCTGCAGGGCCTGGTGATGGCCGGCCTGCCGGCCACGGCCATGGCGTACCTCGCCGAGGAGATCGACACCCGCCACCTGGGGGCGGCCATGGGCCTCTACATCTCCGGCAACTCGCTGGGGGGCCTGAGCGGCCGCATCATCTCCGGCACCGTCGCCGAGGTCTGGGGCTGGCGCGGGGCCGTCGGCTCGATCGGCCTGGTCAGCCTGGTCTGTGCGCTCTGGTTCGCCCGTACGCTGCCCCCTTCGCAGAACTTCCGGGCGCAGCCGCTTCAGCCGCAGCGGCTGGCCCGGTCGCTTCTGGACGCCTCGCGCGACCCGCTCCTGCGCGCCCTCTACCTCGTGGGCTTCCTGGCGCTGGGTTCCTTCGTCGCGCTGTACAACTACGTGAGCTACCACCTGATGGCGCCGCCGTACAACCTGAGCGCCGCGCTGCTCGGCTGGATCTTCCTGCTGTACCTCGCCGGCACGTTCAGCTCGGCGCTGATGGGCCGCCTCTCCGACCGCTACGGCCTCGCGCCCATGCTCGCCACGAGCCTGGTCATCCAGCTGGCGGGCGTCGTCATCTCGCTGGCCGGGCCGCTGCTGGTGAAGATCGGCGGCATCGCCGTGTTCACGTTCGGCTTCTTCGGCGCCCACTCCATCGCCAGCAGCTGGGTGGGCCAGCGGGCCCTGCGCGACAAGGGGGCCGCCTCTGCCCTCTACCTCTTTTCCTATTACATGGGCGCCAGCGTCGCCGGCACCGTGGCCGGTTTCTGCTGGATGCGCTTCGGCTGGGCCGGCGTGGTGGGCTTCATCACCTGCCTGCTCGTCACGGCGCTTGGGCTCGCGGCCCTGGCCCGGCGGCTGTCGGCGGTGGCCGTCGCGTCGGCCGCTGCGGACGACTGAGATGCGCGGTGCACGCCCGAGCGGCCGGCGGCACGGCACTCCGCCGAACACAGTGCGCAAGACAGACGTCCGGGGCTCCGCCGGCTGCGGAGCCCCGGACGCATCTATGTGAACCTCTCCCGCGGCGGCCGCTACGCGCGGATCTCCCGCCGCATGAAGAGGATGTAGGAGGCGGCGAAGCAGACCGCCGTCAGGGCCACGAGGCCCACGGCCTGGGGCCAGATCAGCATGATCGACTGGCCCACCGGCAGCACGCCCTGCAGCGCCCCCAGCACCTGCTCCAGCGTCACCGGGCCGAGGGTGCGGACGGTGGGCGTGAGCAGGGTCACCGTCGCCTCGGTGTACAGGTACCCCGGCGAGAGCCGGCTGAGCCAGAGCCCCAGCCCCACCGGGTCGTCGCCCGCCACCAGCCCCACCAGCATGTCCCAGAAGACGCTGAAGAAGAGCCAGACGGCGATCGAGGCCAGGGCCGATGTGGCCGACTGCTGGAACACCACCGAGAACAGGATGGCCAGGGCCAGCCAGAAGGCCACGTAGATCGTGGTCAGCACGCCGTAGGCCACGAGCCGCAGCGCCTCGTCGCCCGTGGGCGGCACCCCGAGCATGATCAGGCCGAGGGCGCCGACGCCCACCAGCAGGGCGGTGAAGGTGATGACGATGCTCAGGAGGCCCGCCAGGAACTTGCCGTTGATCACGGCGTCCCGGTGGATCGGCTGCGCCAGGACCCGGCTGAGCGTGCGCCGGTTCTGCTCGCCGCAGATGGCGTCGAACCCGAGCGCGATGCCGAGCAGCGGCGCCAGGAACGAGACGAAGGAGGTCAGCGGAGGCAGCTGCGTGCTGCCGCCGGTGAAGAGCCGCAGGAAGACGAAGTCCGGCGTGGCGGAGGTCGCCTCCACGACGGTGCGGATGGTCTGCGCCGCCGTGTGGAGCGAGCCGATGCCGGTCACGGCCAGGAGCAGCACCAGAATCACCATGCGCCAGCCGCTCACGTTGTCCGCGAACTCCTTGCGCACCACGGCGGCCAGCCCGCTGCCCGGGACCGCCCGGGCGCCGGCTTCCGCCGGCCGGGCCTTCAGCCGCTCCAGCCACACCTTAGGCTGCACCCTTGGAACGACGGCCACCGCGATCACCTCCCTCGGCGAAGTAGCGCCGGTAGATGTCGTCGAGACTGCGGCCCGCCTGGCTGAGGTGCAGCACGGCCGCGCCGTGGGAAGCGGCCAGCCGGCTCACCTCCGCCCGCAGGTCCCGGCGGCTGACGAGCTCCAGGCGCACGGACTCGCCCGGACCGACCGCCGACCGACGCAGCTCCACGACGCCTTCGAGCTGCTCCAGGGCGGTGAGCAGCGCCTCCGGACAGGGCGACAGCTCCAGCTCAAGCCGCAGGGGCTCCCCGGCCAGGGCCTGCTCGGCCAGCTCGGCCACCGGCCCGCAGGCGATCATCTGCCCCTTCACGAAGATCGCCACCCGGTCGCAGACCTCCTGCACCTGGTGGAGCAGGTGCGAGGAGAGCATGACGGTCATGCCCTCGCCGGCCAGCTGCCGGATGAGCTGCAGGAACGCCCGCGCGCCCTCGGGGTCGAGGCCGAGGGTCGGCTCATCCATGATCACCACCCGGGGCTTCTTCAGCAGCACGTCGGCCACGCCCAGCCGCTGCCGCATGCCCCGGGAGTAGGCGCCCACCCGGGTGTCGGCGGCATCGGCCAGCCCCACCCGGGCGAGCAGCCGGTCGATCTCGGCGGCCGCTTCCCGCCGGGGGATGCCGTTCAGCTCCGCCGTGTAGAAGAGGTTCTGTCTGCCGGTCATCTCGTCGTAGAAGCCGACGTTGTCAGGCAGGTAACCCGTGACCCGCTTGACGGCGATGGGATCGCGCACGGGATCGTGGCCCAGCACCCGGATCCAGCCCTCAGTGGGCTCGGTGAGTCCCAGGAGCATCAGGATGGTGGTCGTCTTGCCGGCCCCGTTGGGCCCCAGCAGGCCGAAGACCTCGCCCGCCTGCACCTCCAGGTCGAGGCCGTCCACCGCCGTGAAGTCGCCGTAACGCTTGACCAGGCCCCGGGTTTCGATGACGGTCTCCGCCACCGGCCTCACCTCCGGCCGAAGGTGCGGAAGACCCAGTAGAGCCCGCCGCCCACGATGGCCAGCACGCCGATGCCCGCCAGGCCCCAGAGCGTCGGCGTCTGCACCGCCACCCGGAACTCGGCGCTGGCGGAGGCGCGGTCGCTGCGGGCCCTGAGCGTCACCAGGTAGTCGCCGGCGATGGCCTTGCTGTTGGGCGTCACCTCCACCGTCACCTGGCGGCTCTCGCCCGGGGCGATCTGGTCGATGGTCTCGGGCGAGAAGGTGGCCGTCCAGTTGGGCGGCAGGGTGGACGAGAGGGTCACGTTCGACACCGGGATGGTGCCGGTGTTCTTGATCTCGAGCGTCACGCCGTTCTTGCGCCCGGCCACCGCGTCGAAGGAGAGCCGGCCGTCCGGGGTCGTGAGCTGCAGGCCGTACTTGCCCAGCACCTCGAGGGACAGGTCGATGCTCGCCTCGCCGGTGGCGGAGCGGGCGTAGACGGGGATGGTGTAGGTGCCGGCCTCGATCTCATTCGGCACGGTGACCGACACGTCCACCGACTGATAGCCGCCGGCCGCGACCGGGATCGTGCCCACCTGCTTGCCCGATACCCGGAAGATGACCTCCCAGCCCTCGGGCGCGTTGGCGGAGAGGGCGTACGTCTCCTCCACATCGCCCTCGTTCCGGAGGGTCACCTGGAAGCTGTATGTGGTACCCGCCTGCGCCTGGATGGAGGGGAAGTCCGTCCGCATGGCCGCCCGGCCGGTGGCGCCCGCCGCCACGGTGATGGCGAGCGGCAGCTCGGCGACCTCACCGCCCCTGGAGGCGGTCAGCACCACCCGGTAAGTCCCCTCGGGGGCCCGGTCGGGCACCTTCAGGCTCAGCGTCACAGTCTCATCGCCATCCGGCGCCACGTAGACCTGGTTGACCGGGTAGCCTCCTCCCCTGAACGTGGGCGGCTCCCAGCCCTCCGGCAGCTCCTTGACCGCGAGGTCCGCGACGCCGGCGTCGCCGGAAAGGTTGAGGGTCAGGCTCAGCTGTTCGCCGGGCGTGACGACGATGCCGGGGTAGCGAGTAGAGAGGGTCAGTTCAGCGGCCTGCGCCGGCACCGCCGCGACCAGCAGGACCATGGCGGCCGCCGCCAGGGCAGTCGTCCAGCGCAATGTGCGACACGACATCGGTTCCTCACCTCACAACGATGTTTGGCACCGCAGCGCGGGCGCGCGACGATGCCTGGGAAGCGGTCTGTCCCAGACCGAATAGTGGCAAACGAAGATGAAACGAGGCTTACAGGAACCTGAGAAGTCCCTGAGAATGCCGGCGGAAGTCCGTGAAGGGAACCACTTTGGGTGCGCCGAATCTTTGAACTCATATATAGTTCTGACATAATCACACCTGGAGGCGAGCCCCGTGCAGCGACTCACCCCCCGTCTCCTCAGCATCCTTCTGGCCAGTCTCGTGCTCTTCCCCGCCGGAACCGCCCGCGGAACCGCCGCTGCGCCCCGCCCCGACCAGATCCCGGAACCTCCGGCTCCCGGCCCCGAGGCCCTCCTGGCCCTGGAGCAGGTGAACCGCCACCGCACCGCCGCAGGGGTGCCGCCGCTCGCGTACGACCCCGCCCTCGGCGCTGCCGCCCGGGCCCACGCCGAGTACCTGGCGGCCAACCCAAACCAGTGGGAGCCCAGCGCCCACGGCGAGGTCCCCGAGGCCCCCGGCTTCACCGGCCGCAGGCCCGCCGACCGGGCGGCCCTCTTCGGATACCGCGGCAGCGTGGGCGAGATCGTCCATTTCGCCGGCCCCGCCGAACAGGCGGTGGACGGCTGGATGGAGACTCTCTACCACCGCCTGCCGCTGCTCAGCCCGGACACCGCCGTCATCGGCTACGGCGTGGCGGCCACTCCCGACGGCCGGTTCGTGAACGTATTGGACTACGGCGTCGCCCGGCCCGACGCCGGGCTGAACGGCGCCGTCGCCTGGCCGTATCCGGGCCAGAGCGGCGTGCCCACGGCCTGGGACGGGCGCGAGGTGCCCGACCCGTTCCGCCTCCACCCGGGGGTGGCGGGGCCGGTGGGCTACCCCATCACGCTGACCTTCGCCGGAACGGTCCGGTCCCTCCGGCTCACGGACGCCGTCCTCACAGGCCCCGGGGGCGACGTGCCGGTGCTGCGGTTCGACCCCGGGAGCGACGAGCGGCTGAGCGACACGGTCGCCGTGATCCCGGCCACGCCGCTCCGGCCGCACAGCCGCTATACCGTGCGCATGCGCGGCCTGGTGGACCGGGGCTGGGGCCCGGAACCCTTCGACCGGGCGTGGTCCTTCACGACGGGGCCGGAGAGCCGCCAGGTGCGGGTGCGGAGCGTCACCACCTGGCTGGACGGGCTGCGGCTGGGCGGCGAGGGATTCGGCCCGGAGATGGCGGTCTTCGCCGGCGGCCTGCCCGTCGAGGGCCTGCAGGTGGCGGACGGGGGCTCGGCCACCTTCCGGCTCCCCGCATGCGGCCGGGAAGAGGCGGCCGAACTGCTGGTGGTGAGCCCGGACGGCAGCGAGGCGGCGATGCCGCTCTTCGCCGGATGTGACCGGCGGGCGGATGACGGCGATCCCTTCCGGCCGGTGCCCGTGCGGGTGGCGGGCGCCGACCTGGACGTGCCCGCCCTGCTCGGCCCCGGCGGCGCCGTGCTGCTGCCCGAGGAGGCGCTGGTCGCCCTGGGAGCCGTGCGGGAGGAGGAGCCGGCCCTGGGCCGGACCTACTGGCGCCTGGGCGGCCGCATGGGGCACTACACCCCGGGCCGGGTGACGGCTTGGGCGGCCGGCGAGCGGCTGCGGCTGGCGCTCCCCGTGCAGGAGCACGACGGCGTGGTCTACGTGGACAAGTCCTTCGTGGAGCGGCTGGCGCAGGCGGAGAGCCGGATCACCGGGGGCACGCTGTACGTCGGCGATGACGGATGGGGGCCAGGAAGAGACTGAGGGGGCCGGCCGCAAGGCCAGCCCCCTTCGTGACTACCTGATCAGTACCGCTGCTCCGCCGAGACGGCGAAGAGAATCTTCGCCGCGGCGCCCCTGGTCACGGGGTCCTGCGGGTGGAAGTTGCTCTCCCCGTCGCCGGCGACGATGCCGAACCCGGCCAGCAGGGCGACGGCGTTGTGGTACCTGGCCCCCACCTGCGCGGCGTCCGCGAAGTCCAGCGCGATGCGGGCGTCCATCTCCGCCACCCGACCGTAGCCCATGGCGCGGACGGCCCACAGCGCAAACAGCTCACGGGAGACCGGACCGCTCAGGTCGAAGCCCTCGGGGAAATCCTCCGGGCGCATGATGCCGGACCGGAAGGCGGCGCCGAAGTAGGGCGACTCGGCGCTGCGGGAGAGCTGCAGGGCCAGCGACGCCCCGGCGCCCGACGCGGCGAAGTCGAAAGCGGGATAGGGCTGCAGGCCCTTCGCCAGCACGATCCAGCGGGCCAGCTCGGCCGCCGTGGCGAGATCGTCCGGGCGGAACCAGCCGTCGTCCAGGTCGAAGACGCCGCGGCTCCACAGCAGCTCGATCTCCCGCTCGGCGTAGTGGCCGTCAATGTCCACGGGCCGTTGGGCGGCCTTGACCACGTCCCGGCCCTGCCAGTCCAGGGGGGCGCCGGTGTGGGCGTCGACCGAGGCGACCGGCAGGCGCCCCTCGGCTTCCCAAAGGAGCTGCGGCGGCTGCGACCCGGCGGGGTCGTTGCTGCGGAGGCTCACCCAGGCCAGGCGGACGCCCGTGGCAGCCAGGTAGGCGTCGAGGGCCTCATCCACGCCGATCACGCCCTCCGCCGCCGGGAACTCGTCCTGAGCCCCGAAGTCCGCGCTCGAGTAGAACTCGCGCACGACACCGGTGCGGGCGTCCACCTCCACCGAGATGTTCCGGCCTTCCACCGGCAGCCCGTTCTGCAGCACCCCGAACCCGAAGTGGTACCTGGCGATGCGCTTCAGAACGAGGTTCTGTTCCGACTCCGGCCGGTAGACAATGCGCCCCGCCAGGTCGGGACGGAACTTCTGCACGAAGGCGATGGCCGTGGCCTGCGCGTCCGCCGCGCTGACCTGCGGCTCCTCGCCCTCCCGGAGCAGATCGTCATCCCGGGTCCAGAAGTACATGCGCGTCAGGACACCGGTCTCGGCATTCACCGTGGCGGAAACCGAGTCGTTCTCCGACCGCCAGGAGAAGGACCACTCGCGCTGCTTGACCTCGGTCCCGGTCTCGTCATAGGCGCTCGAGCTCGGCGGATCGGTCCTGCCCGTGGCCGCCGCGGCAATGGCCAGGGCCGCGTCACGGTCCAGGAGGCCGGCGGGCGGCTGATAGGGCGTCTCGGACGGATCCACCGGCACCGGCTCCGGCGCAGGCTGGGCGACGGTGCCGTCGTAGTTCAGCGGCTGGCCCATCTGATCGACGTAGGCCATGGTGTTCGTCGGGGCGTAGACGAGGCGCCACTCGCCCTCGTCGGTGCCCGGCTTGGTAAAGTACCGGTACATGAGGGCCATGCCCAGGTGCTTCCGCAGGGCGGCCTCAGCCTCATCCTGGGTGAGGACGGCCACGGGCGCGGTGTAGGTGCGTCCGTGCTGCCAGGAGAGGGTGTAGTCCACCAGGTCGCCGCTGCGGGCATCGACGGCGATGTAGGCTCCCTCGCCGGAGACCGGGTAGCCCTGCTCGATCCGCTCCCAACGGAACCGGTACACCGGGTCGCTGTAGTAGCTGATGGACATCGGCGTGTCCGCAAAGCGCAGGCTGTCCCGCACCTCGGCGGGGACCAGCTTCGCGAACCAGCCCTCCGCCAGGGCCCGGGCCTCGGCGCGGGTGTAGCTGAGGCTGAGCGCCCGGGACTGCGGGCTGGTGGACCAGAAGCTGTAGGAGGTCACCCAGCCGGTGACGGCATCGACGCTGACGCGGATGGCCGTCTGGTCAGGCTGCTTTTCGTCGGAGTGCCAGTACAGGTACCAGAAGGCGCCCTCGGCACTCTGGTTGATGCTCACGTTGGGCTCGCCCAGGTCCGCCGGGATGGTGAAGTACCGATGGGCGATGGCGATGGCCTGCTCCCGGCTTACCTTGATCTCGACCTGCGGTTGGGCCGGCGGCTCCACGGCCTCCCCGGGCCCTGCGCTGTCTGACCGTACAGGCGTTACCACGGGCTCCTCGGGCTCTGCACTGTCGGGTTGTGCAGGCGATTCCACAGGCATGTCGGGCGCCGCCTCAGGACTCGGCGCCGGCGCGGCCGGGTCATCCGCCCACGCTCCCGCCGGGAGCGCCAGGAGGCTGACGGCCAGCAGGATTGCCAGTAAACGGTTCCGCTTCCCAAACACGCTGATACCCCCTTCCCGGGATTGGACGGGGGTACCGAGCGACAAGTTTCCTGATTCACACAAGGCGTGTCACGCGCCGGGCGGCTTCGGGGAGCTTGCGACCCGGGCCTCGTCGCCGCCGGCGGTGTCTTCCCCGGTCTCCTCGCCGTCTACGCCGCCTTCCTCTTCGTCCTCATCATCGTCCTCGTCCTCATCATCGTCCTCGTCTTCATCGTCCTCGTCTTCATCGTCGTCGTCGTTATCCTCGTCGTAGTCTTCATCGTCGTCGTCCTCATCGTCGTCGTCGTTATCCTCGTCGTAGTCTTCATCGTCTTCGTCATCTTCGTCTTCTTCGTCCCTGCCGAAGGCGAAATGGAAGTCACCCTCGTCGCCCTCGCGATCCCCGAACAGGTCGTCGTCAAAGTTGGGCACGTCGTCGTCCACCGAGGCCAGTTCCCACGGCCAGGGCTCCCACTCCAGCTCGCCGGTGTCCACGCCCGGCTCGGCCCGCTGAAGCTCCCACCAGCCGTCCTCGTTGCGGACGATCCGCCAGTGGTTGTCCGGATCGTGCTCCTCCAGGAGGCTGACCATGTAGCGTGCCTGGATCAGGTACTTGCCTTCCTCGTCGTCGATGGGGTCGAGGTTCGCGATCCGGAGGGACTGGACGGCCCGGAACGCCAGCGTGGTGATGAGCGCCTCCTCCAGCGCCTCACGCTCGCTCAGGTCATCCGCATAGGCCAGGAATCTGAGGATCGCCCTGCCGGAGCGCGTGAGCCGGGTCCATTTGTGGGTCTTCACGAGGTACCCCTCCTCGCCTGGTCTCACCGCCTGAATTCTGCAAACGGATAGCCTTTCCTTCCAGGAAGCTGGTCCGCTGCGCCACACGCAGTGCAGGCGAGGGCGACCCGTTGCCCCGCTCCGGACGAACGAACCCCCCGGGACCCGCCCGGGGGGTTCGGCGCTATTGCCCCGCTTTCACGTAGTTGTCGAAGAAGGCGACCACGGACTTCTGGAAGTCCAGGATCCCCTCCACGGTGCAGTACTCGTTCGAGGAGTGCTGGCGATCCCCGTGGCCCAGGCCGCCGGAGATGAACGGCATCTTCAGCGTGCGCTGGAAGAGGTAGTACGGGGCCGAACCCGGGTTGAGCGGCACCACCCGCGGCCGGCGGCCCAGGTCCTCGTACGACCGGATCAGCGCCTGCACCACCCGCTCCCGCACCGACACCTTCGCCCAGGGGTAGAGGTTCATCACGCGCAGCTCGATGTCGGTGAAGCCGTGCCGGTCCAGGTGCGCCCTGACCCGCTCCACGGTCTTCTCCGGCTCCATGTTCGGCACCATGCGGATGTCGACCTTGGCCACCGCCCGGTGGGGCAGCAGCGTCTTGGTGCCCTCCTCCGTGTAGCCCGACGCGTAGCCATCGATGTTCAGCGTCGGGTCGAAGTACAGGTGCCTGTACAGCTCGGCGCCCCGCTTGTCGTACTTGAAACGCTTCACCGGCTGGAGCTGGAGGAACAGCTCGTCCTCCCGGAACGCCTCCAGGTCCCGGAGGATCTTCCAGTCCTCCTCATCCGGCGGCAGGGCGTCGTCGAAGAAGCCCTCGATCAGGATCTCCTCCTGCGCGTTCTTCATGGAGGCGAGGGCGTTGATCAGCCGCCAGTTCGGGTTGTTCACCCATGCGGCGTAGCTGCCGTGGATGCCCCGGGTGGTCGGCCCGCCGTGCTCGCCCCCCTTCGCGATGAGCTCGAAGTAACAGAGCCCCTTGGTCCCCAGGGTGACGAAGGGCGTCCCCTCCTGGTCGCAGTCGAAGAACGGGAAGAACATGGCGCCGGCCCGCTGCAGCTTCGCCTTGTACTGCTCCACGAACCGGGGCAGGTTCCGGCTGCCGAACTCCTCCTCGCCCTCGATCATGAAGATCAGGTTGACCGGCAGCCGCCCCTCCGCCTCCTTGATGGCCGTGAGCGTGGCGAAGAAGGCGGACAGCGGTCCCTTGGTGTTGACCGCGCCCCGCCCGACGATGCACCGGCCCAGACCGCCGAAGTCCTCCACGATCGTCGCGCTCCACGGGTCGACGATCCAGTCCGGCTCGTCGGCGGGCATGACATCGTACATGCCGTAGATCAGCAGCGTATCCCGGGCGCCGGCGTCGATCTCGCCGTAGACCACCGGGTGCCCCGGCGTGGGCACCGCTTCCGCGGTTCCGCCCAGGGCCTGGATCATGCCCACCAGCTTCCCGGCCGTCTCCTGAATCCCGACGCCGGTGTAGCTCACGCTGGGCGTCCGGAGGAAGCTCTGCACCTCCTGCAGCGTCTGCCCGAACCGTTCCTCCAGATGAGCGAAAACCCTGTTGCGATCCATGCGAATGCCTCCTCCATCCAGGGGGCGTCGGGGCGAAGGCGCCGTCGACTACTCGGCGTCCTCGTCCTCCCCGGTCGGGTTCCCCGGAACCCCCCAGTCGTAGGTCTGTTTGACCAGCTTCAGCACCAGGGATGTCGAGAACTCCCGGACTCCTGGCACCTGTGACAGCTCGACCGTCAGGAACTGCGACAGCTCCCGGTTGTTGGCCCAGTACCCCTCGATGATCAGGTCGCTGGACCCGGTGGTCAGCGCCACGAACCGGACACCGGGCAAGGTGCTGACCCGCTCGGCCACCTCCAGGGCGCGATGGGGGTCGGTCTTGATCAGGATGATCGCGGGGCTGTCGAATCCGATCGCGTGGGGGTTCGCCACGACCGCGATCTTGATGATCCCCTCGCTGACCAGCCGGTTGAACTTCCGGCGAATCGTGCCCTCGGTCACCCCGATGGCCTCGGCCATCTCCACGTAGGGCATGCGCCCGTTCTTCTGCAGGAGCAGGATCATCTGCTTTTCGATCCTGTCCAGTTCCACAGGTTTGTCGAGTTCCACAGGGTCGCCTCCTTTAACGGAGTGATGACGGGAACGGGTACGAACGCCGCGAGTGCGTGAGCCCGCAGCCCACCAGCAGCTCGCACATCCGCAGGGCCACGCGCAGCGGGTTGATGCAGGGCACGCCCAGATCGGACGAGAGCCGCTCGGCGTAGAACGACATGGAGCCGCAGCCCAGCACGAGGGCGTCCGCCCCCTTCTCCTCCACCATGCGCCGTCCCACCGCCAGCAGGGTCGGGTACTGCGCCTCGGGGTCACGCCGGATCTGGAGGATCGGGCACCCGATGTCGCTCACCCCGACCAGCTGCCGCTCCACGCCGTAGCGGTGGGCCAGGCGCGCCATGACCCGGGTCAGGTCCGGCGTCGCGGTGACGATGGCAAACGTGTCGGCCAGCGTGCAGACCACGTGGAACGACGTCTCCGCCAGCCCCACCACCGGGATGCGCACCACCTCCCGGATCCCGTCGAGGCCGGGGTCGCCGAAACAGCCCAGGATGGCGGCGTCGAAGCCGTCGCGCTCGATCGCGCGGACGTTCTCCAGCACGTGCGGGATGTAGAGGTACTCATCGTACATCGACTCGATGGCCCCGGAGAAACCGGCGTCGCGCGTCTCGACGGTCACACCGGGACTGGCCCACGACTGCAGGATCTCGTTGCGCCCTTGGGGTCCCATGTACGCGATTCTCATGCGGCATTCCTCCTCGTGCTGCGTGCGAACGACCTGCGGCGTCGCACCCCGGCACCGGGTTTGTACGATTTTCGTCTCTTAAAGGTGTGCATTGTCCAGAAATCGTAGCAACCTGATCCCACTATAACAGTTATTCGGCTCCATGTACAAGTAGATCCGAATATCGTATTGAAATGGCATTATGATTCCGATATGATGACACATAACCGGACCAAATCGACGTAATTCGTAACCCCCACAAGGAGCGAGGCACGATGAAGGAGCTATCGGACCTGGAAGCCACCGTGATGGCCGCCATCGACGGCCGCGAGATGTGGCAGACGCTCGAGTACCTGAACACCGTGGATCGCACGTCCGGCACCGACGGCGAGTTCGCCGCCGTGGAATGGATCGTCCGGAAGCTCGAAGAGTACGGCGTCGACCATGAAGTCGAGGAGTTCGAGGCCTACCTCTCCTACCCCGTCCGCGCCAACCTGCGGGTGGTCGCCCCGGTGGAGCGGGAGATCCGGGCCAAGCCCAAGGCGTTCAGCCGGAACACGCCCCCCCAGGGCATTGCCGGGGAGCTCGTCTTCGTCCCGGTCGTCCCGGACGAGGTCGGGGTGCTGGATGAGAAGGCCAACCCCGACCGGGACTTCGAAGGGGTCGATGTGCGGGGCAAGGTGGTACTGAGCTTCCGCGGCGGGCCCGGCGCGGTGGAGGCCGCCTACCGGGCGGGTGCCGTCGCCCACGTGCAGGTCTGGTCCAGCGGCGAGGACGCCATCCACGAGATGATCGCCACGCCGGTCTGGGGCACGCCCACCGACGAGACCGTCGCCAACCTGCCGCGGATCCCGGCCCTGACCATCACCCGGGCGGACGGCGAGGCGCTGATCGACCTGTGCCGGCGGCACGGCACCGTGCAGGTGAGGCTCCGGTCCGAGTGCCAGACCGGCTGGCGCCGGCAGCTGCTGCCGGTGGCGACCATCCGGGGCACGGAGGAGCCGGAGAAGTTCGTGCTGGTGGCCGGGCACCTCGATGCCTGGTACGTGGGCATCACCGACAACGGCACCGGCAACGCCGCCTGCCTGGAGCTGGCCCGGGTGCTGCAGCAGCACCGGGACAAGCTGCGGCGCTCGGTGAAGATCGCCTGGTGGCCGGGCCACTCCACCGGCCGCTATGCCGGCTCCACCTGGTACGCCGACCACCACTGGCACGAGCTCAACGCCCACTGCCTGGGCTACATCAACATCGACTCCCCGGGCAGCCGGAACGCCGTCGACTACACCGACCTGACGGCCAGCGAGGACATGGCGGCGCTGGTCAAGGAGGCCGTGCTGCAGGTGGCCGGCCACGCCGGTGAGCCCGAGCGGCCCATCCGGGCCGGCGACCAGTCCTTCTGGGGGGCCGGCGTCTCCTCGCTCTACATGCTGCTCTCCAACCTGCCCCGGGAGCAGTGGTACGACGTGGGCGGGAGCGGGATGAACTGGTGGTGGCACACCGAGTACGACACCCTCGACACCGCCGACGTCGGCATCCTGGTCAAGGACACGCAGATCTACGCCCTGAGCATCCTCCGGCTGACGCAGCCCGAGCGCCTGCCCCACCGGGCGCTGCCGCTGGCCGAGGCCGCCGCCGGCGTCCTCCGGTCCCTGGCGGCGACCGGCGCCCAGTTCGACCTCGGCCCCGCCCAGGAAGCCACCGAGCGGTTCGCGGAGGCGGCCGCCGCGTTCGACCGGGCCCAGGCCGCGGGCGCCGGCGACCCGTCCCGGATGAACGCCGGCATCCTCGCCATGCTGCGGGTGATGATCCCCCTGCTCTACACGAAGGCCGGCCCCTTCGAGCACGACCCGGCCACCGCGATCCCGCCCCTGCCCGGGCTCGACCCGGTCCGCCGGCTGGCCCGGCTCGACCCCGGAAGCGACGAGTTCAAGTTCCTGCACACCCGCCTGGTCCGGCAGCGGAACCGGTACGTCGCCGAGGTGAGCCGCGCCACGGCGATCCTGCTGGAGGCGCTCCGGTCCGCTTCTGAGGGGGCGTAGCGGCATGGCACGGCAGGAATGGGAACGGCAGCTCCTCGCCGCCATCTCGGCGGATGAGATGGGGACCCACCTGGAGCGGATCTGCTCCTGGGACAGGCTGTCCGGGGGCCCCGGGGAGGCCGCGGCGGTCGACTACGTCGTCGACGTGCTGCGGGGGTACGGCGTGCCGGTGGAGGTCCATGCCTTTGAGGCCTACCTCTCCAACCCCGTCCTCGGCCGGGTGGAGCTGCTCGGCAGCGACCGCCCGATCAAGGCGAAGACCCGGGCGTTCTCCGCCTCCACGGGCGAGGAGGGCGTGGTGGGCGAGCTGGTCTACATCCCCGGCGGCTCGGACATGTTCCGGGACCTCGACACGAAGGAGCGCATCCAGGCGCTGGATCTGCGCGGCAAGGTCGTCCTCTCCGAGGGCGGCGGACGGGCCAACATGATCGCCGCCCAGGCCGGGGGGGCCGTGGGGTACATCCACATGTGGCCCTCCGACGAGGACTACGTCCACGAGGGAACCGTCAGCCCCGTCTGGGGTTCCCCCACCCCGGAGAGCTTCGCCCTGCTGCCCCGCATCCCGGTCGTCCAGGTGACCGCCCGCGAGGGCGGGTTCCTGCGGGAGCACGTGGGCTCGAAGGTGCGGCTGACGACCCGGACCGAGAACGGCTTCCGCACCCTGCGCCTGCCGGTCGCGGAGATCCGGGGCGCCGGCGACGACTTCGTGCTGATCGGGGGCCACATCGACTCCTGGCACCTGGGGGCGACCGACAACGGCACCGGCAACGCCGCCTGCCTGGAGCTGGCCCGGGTCCTGCACCGGTTCCGCGACCGGCTGCGCCGCTCGGTGCGCATCGCCTGGTGGCCCGGCCACTCCAACGGCCGGTACGCCGGCTCCACCTGGTACTGCGACCGCTTCTGGCAGGACCTGCACGACCACTGCGTGGCCTACATCAACGTCGACTCCCCCGGCGCCCTCGGCGCCACCGACTACTCGGTGATCACGGCGGCGGCAGAGACGGCGGCGCTGGGTGTGCAGGTGGTGCAGGAGCTCACCGGCCAGCGGGCCCGCCCGGAGCGGCCTTTCCGGGCCGGCGACCAGTCCTTCTGGGGCCCGGGCGTCTCCTCGCTGTACATGCTGCTCTCCAACCGGCCCGAAGGACGGCGGGCCGCCGTGGGCGGCTCGGGCATGGGCTGGTGGTGGCACACCGAGGAGGACACGCTCGACAAGGTCGACCGGGATGTTCTCCTGTGCGACACCCGGATCTACGCGCTGGCCGCCTTCCGGCTGGCGACCGCAGACGTGCTGCCGCTGCAGCCCGATGCGCTGGCCGCCGAGATGCTGGACGAGCTCGCCAGCCTGCACCAGCGGGCCGCCGGCCACCTCGACCTGTTCCCCGCCATCACCCGGCTGACCGAGCTGCGGGAGGCCCTCTCCCGGGTGGGGTCCCCTCAGCCGGTGCCGGAAGCCGATAGCTGCGCAGCCGCAGCCGGAACCGCACGTGACGACGCCGGCCGTGCAGTCCGGGCCCGGCCCGATCCGGACACGCTGAACCGCATGATCCTGCAGGTGATCCGGGCGCTCACGCCCGTCAACTACACCGTCAGCGGCCCGTACGACCACGACCCGGCCATCCCGGCCAGGCCGGTCCCCGGCCTGGCGGATGCGCCCCGGCTGGCCGCCCTGCCGCCGGACTCCGACGAGTACCGCTTCCTGCGCACCAGGCTGATTCGGCAGCGGAACCGGGTGGTTGCGGCCGCCGACCGGGCGCTGGAGGCCGTGCGGTCGACGCTGGGGGGTGCAGCCTGTGGCGCCTGAGTCGGTTTCCACCCTGCATGCGTGGATGAACCTGGTGCTCAACGTCCGCTCGTTCAGCAGCGACCCGATCCCCGCCGAGGCGGAGCAGGCGCTGCTGGAGTCGTTCCGGCTGGGTCCCTCGTCGGCCAACGTCCAGCCCTGGGAGCTGGTGCGGATCGAGCCCGAGGCCATGCGGCAGCGGGTGATCGCGGCCACCCTGGACCCCTTCCTGAGCCCGGGGACGGAGGGGGCCCAGGCCTGGATCGCCGGGGCGCCGCTGCTCCTGGCGGTCTGCCTGGACCGCCCGCGGGCCACCGCCCGCATCGGGGAGCGGGGCTGGGAGCAGAGCGCCCAGGACGCCTTCGCCGCCCTGCAGAACCTGCGGCTGACCGCCGTGGCCCTGGGGCTCGCCACCGCCGTGGTGCGGGAGTTCGAGCCTGAGACGATGCAGAAGGCCCTGGGCCTCCCCTTCACCGTGGAGCCGCTCTGCCTGGTGGCGGCCGGCCGGTCCGACAGCCCGCCCGAGATCCCGCCCCGCCTGCCGCTCGAGCGCATCCTGCACCGGGAAGGGGCGTGGGAGCAGTGACACCGCAGCACATCGACGCCATCCTCCGGCGCCGGTCCGTCCGCCGCTTCCGGCCCGACCCCGTGCCCGACGACCTGCTCCGGCTGGTCCTGGAAGCGGGCACGCTGGCCCCCACCGGCGGCAACATGCAGCCCTGGGAGTTCCTGCTGGTGGAGGACCCGGCCATGAAGGAGGCGCTGGTCAACGAGACCTACTCGGGTTACTACTCCGGCCCCGGCAACCCCCAGCGCTGGATCGCCTCCGCCCCGGTCCTCATCGTGCTGCTGTGCAACTTCAAGCGCACCCTGGCCCGCTACGGGGAATCGGCCCTCAAGATCGCCCCCCTGGATGTGGCGGCGGCGGCCGAGAACATGATCCTCACCGCCGCGCACAACGGCCTGGGCTCCTGCTGGGTCGCCGGGTTCCGGGAGGAGGAGGTCTGCCGCCTCCTGGGACTGCCTGAGCTGGTGAGGCCCATGGGGCTGCTGCCGATCGGCTGGCCCGCCGAGGAACCGGCGGCCAAGCCCCGGCTTCCCCTGCGGCTGATCACCCACCGCGACCGTTACGGCGTCCCGTACTTCGACGGCGGCCCTCCGCAACCCGCCTGACCCGACTGTACGCCCGGAAACCCCCGGCCTGACCGTCTCATCCCTTCCCTCGCTCACCAGGGTGTGTCGATTTCCGTTACGCATGGGCCCCGATTTCACGAAATCCAGCCATCCCTCCTAATCATTTGTGCATAAATCGTACGGCTCAGGAGGAGTTTCGTCGAAATCTGTCGAACGTGAAGGCCATCACTTTTGCCGTCTCAGGGCGAGCGAGAAAGAGAGGGGTAACACACATGGCACCGCATCGTTCCCGTTGGAGTGCAGTCCTGGCTCTGTTCCTGACAGGTGCCCTCGTCCTTGCCGGTTGCGGGGGCTCCTCCGGTACCCAGCAACCCCCGGCCCCGTCGACCACGCCCTCGGGCACCGAGCCCGCCTCCAAGTTCGGCGGCGAGCTGAAGATCGGTGTCCTGGCCGACGTCGGCAACTTCAACCCGCTGGTCTCCAACTCGATCAACGACAACTGGATCCTCGACCTGATGTACCCCACCCTGATCACCATGAACGAGGAAGGCCAGAAGGTGCCCTACTTCGCCACCGACTGGTACTACGAGGATGACGGCATGAAGGCGGTCTTCAAGCTGCGGGATGACATGCAGTGGGACGACGGCACGCCCTTCACCGCCGCCGACGTGAAGTACACGGCTGAGATCGTCCAGCGCGACATGATCGGCCTGTGCGGCAGCATGCTGACGGACGTGGCGTCGGTGGAGACGCCGGACGACTACACCGTGGTCTTCAACATGACCAAGCCTTACGGCCCCTTCCTCACCACCCTCGGCTACTGGTTGAAGATCGTGCCGAAGCACCAGTGGGAGTCGGTGGAGAAGCCGGCCGAGTACCCGAACAACACCGACCTCATCGGCGCCGGTCCCTTCAAGCTGGTGAAGTACGAAAAGGGCCAGTACTACGAGCTGCACCGGGTTGAGCACTTCCCGCTGGCGCCCGAGGGCAAGGCGTACCTGGACAAGATCTTCTTCCGGGTCTACCCCGACATGAACACCGCCATCCTGGCGCTGAAGAAGGGCGACATCGACGCCATCGCCAACCCGGTCCCCGCCGCCTCCGTGCACGACCTGGAGGGCACGCCCGGCATCACCCTGTCGAAGACCCCGTCCCTGGGCTACACCCACATGACCTACAACACGCAGAACCCGCACCTGGCCAAGGCCGAGGTCCGCAGGGCGCTGATCCACGCCACCAACAAGGAGGCGATCCGGCAGGTCGTCCTGCTGGGCAACGCGATCGCCATCCCCACCGTCGTGTCGCCGGTGCTGAGCGAGTGGTACGATGACTCGATCAAGGACTACGAGTTCGACCCCGACAAGGCCAAGGAGCTGCTCACCCAGGCCGGCTACAGCGACGGCAACGGCGACGGCTTCTTTGACGGGCTGGAGCTCAGCCTCATCTACGACTCGGGCCACGCCAACATCTCCAAGTGGGTGACCATGGTGGCCGACGACGCCGCCAAGGCGGGCATCAAGATCAACCTGCAGGGCATGGAGCGGAACACCTACCTGGCCAAGGCCCAGGCGAGGGAGTTCGACATCTACGCCGGCAGCTGGGGCGTCATGGATGAGCCCGCCGACTACTTCGCCCTGCTGTTCAACCCCGACGGCTACATCAACTACGGCAACGTCGATGACCCCGAACTGACCGCGCTCATCGACAAGGCCCGCTTCACGATGGACCAGGACGTGGTCAAGGAAGCCGTCACGGCGGTCCAGCGGTACGTGGCGGACAAGGCCTACGTCAACACCCTGTACGTGGAGACCTACAACGTGGCGTACAACACCGATCGGTTCGAGGGCTACACGGTGTACCCCAGCGACCTGCTCAGCTACTTGCACCCGCTCTCACTCTCCCAGGTTCATCGGAAGTAAGATCCCGGGCTGGTGACTACGGGGCGCAGGACGGTCCTGCGCCCCCTCCGGTTCGGCCGCCCGACAGCGAGGTGAGGATTCCATGCAGAGCTATCTCATACGGCGCCTGCTGCGCGGTCTCCTGACGATGCTGATCTCGGTCACCCTCACCTTCCTCATCCTCCGCCTCATGCCAGGCGACCCGACGCTCCTGGTGGCCGACACCCGGATGACGGAAGAACTGCGCCAGTCCCTGCTGAAGCTTTACGGCCTCGATAAGCCGCTGATCGTCCAGTACGGTGTCTACATCCGGGAGTTGCTCCGAGGGAACCTGGGCCTCTCGTTCCGGCAGCTGCAGCCCGTCAGCGAGATCCTCATGGCCCGGCTGCCGTGGACCCTGCTGCTCACCGGCTCCTCCTTCGTCCTCACGATCCTCCTGGGGATCCCCCTGGGCGTGGTGGCCGCCGTGCGCCGCGGCAGACTCGCGGACAGGGTGATCAACGCCTTCTCGATCGTCGGCTGCGCGGTCTTCGTGCCGTGGCTGGCGATCACGCTGCTCTACTTCTTCGGCTACCGGTGGAGCCTGTTCCCGATCGGCGGGGCGCAGGACATCGGGGTCGAGGGCCTGGAGAAGGTGATCAGCGTGGCGTATCACCTGGTCCTCCCGGTCGTGACGCTGGTGATCATCAACCTGGCGAGCTACGTGCTCTTCCTGCGCACCAGCATGATCGACGTGCTGCACGAGGACTTCATCCGCACGGCGCGGGCCAAGGGGCTGGCCGAGAGGGTGGTCACCTACAAGCACGCCCTGCGCAACGCCTTCCTCCCCACCCTGACCATGATGGGGCTGCAGCTGGGCTACCTGGTGGGCGGCGCCGTGCTCACGGAGACGGTCTTCGCCTACCCGGGCCTCGGTCGGCTGATCTACGAGTCCGTGACCCAGCTCGACTACCCCGTGCTCCAGGGCGCCTTCATCCTGCTGGCGTTCACGGTGATCATCGCCAACATCTTCACCGACTGGGCCTACGGCATCCTGGACCCCCGCATCCGGTACGAGTAAAGGAGGTGGCCTGCTGTGGAACCGGTACCTGCAGCGACCGAGGTTCAGAACTCCGCATCCCCCCAGACAGAGGCCACCCCTTCCGAGTGGCGCCGCCACTGGCGGAACTACCGCCGAAACCCCCTGGGCATGTTCGGCCTGTTCGTGCTGGCCGCGTTCGCCCTGATCGCCGTGCTGGCGCCGGCGCTGGCTGACTTCCCCCGGGGCTACTCCGCCGACATCTCCATGCCGCCCTCGGCCGCTCACCCCTTCGGCACCGACGACCTGGGGCTGGACATCCTCGCAGAGGTGATCTGGGGCACCCGGGTCACCATGCTGGTCGGCCTCACCGCCTCGGTAGTCAGCCTGGCCATCGGCGTGCCGCTGGGCCTGGCGGCCGCCTACTACCGCGGGTGGGTCGACAACGTGATCAGCTCCGCCGTCGACATCTTCCTCAGCCTGCCCATGCTGCCGCTGATGATCCTGGTGGCGGCGGTGCTGGGCCCGAGCATGTGGAACATCGCGCTGATCATCGGCGCCGTCTCCTGGCCGCAGGTGGCCCGGGTGGTGCGCTCCCAGGCCCTGACCACGGTCTCGATGACCTACACCGAGGCCGCCCGGGCGATGGGCGGCACCGACTGGCACATCCTCGTCCGCCACCTGCTGCCCGACGCCGTGCCCGTGGCCGTGGTCAACCTGGTCCTGAACCTCTCCCGCGCGGTCCTCTCGGAGGCGGGGCTCAGCTTCCTGGGCCTGGGCGACCCCACGGAGTGGTCCTGGGGCCGCATCCTCCAGAACGCCCAGCGGAGCGGCGCCTTCGTCACCGCCTGGTGGCAGACGCTCTTCCCGTCCCTCGCCATCCTGCTGCTGGTGATCTCCGCCACCTTCGTCGGCACCACGCTGAACGAGGTGCTGAACCCCAGGCTGCGGGGACGCCGCTGATCCCACTTCTTCATCTCAGAAAGGGGGGCTCCCCATGCGGCTGAAGGAGCCTTTCTACCGGCGCAAGCTGTCGCAGATCCAGGAAGAGCTGGAACACAGGAACCTGGACGGCCTCTTCGTCCACCATCACCTGAACATCTTCTACGCCATCGGTTTCTTCCACACGACCACCGAGCGGCCGATCTGCCTCTTCATCCCCAGGTCCGGCGGGCCGCTGATCTTCGTGCCGAAGCTCGAGGAGGACTACGTGCGCGAGGCCGGCCTGGTGCCCGAGGTGGAGGTCTACTTCGAGTACCCCGGCGTGGTGCACCCCATCGACTTCATGATGGAGCGGCTGGCCGCCCGGGGTTACGGCCGCAGCCGGATCGGGTTTGAGGGCTCCATGTCGGTGAACACCCGGGAACGGATCGGCCGGGCCCTGCCCGAAGCGACCTGGGTGGAGGCCGGCGACATCATCGCCTCCCTGCGGCTGGTGAAGGAGCCCGAGGAGATCGCCCTGCACCGGAAGGCCTCCGAGTACTCGGACCGGATGGTGGAGGCGGGCGTCGCGTTCGTCCGGGAACGGGGCCGGGCCGGCCGGTTCCCCTCCGAGAACGAGATCGCCCAGTACGTTACCGACTGGGCGATCAACCGGATGGAAGAGGAGCTTGAGGAGGTCGTGGTCGTCTCCAT
>Ga0134099_1001225_pt1 | contig 25414 bp, 24 predicted proteins | sample 10_taG_2_FD_105482 | JGI IMG/M metagenome (GOLD analysis project Ga0134099, IMG submission 105482) | Switchgrass degrading microbial communities from high solid loading bioreactors in New Hampshire, USA - 10_41_5_180_A2 metaG | ecosystem: Engineered > Bioreactor > Semi-continuous > Anaerobic >...
AGGTGACCCGCGCAAAGGAGATTCCCGCCGCGACGCCCAGCGTCAGCAGGGCGAACCCCACCGTCACCAGGCGGCCGGCCGACCGGTCGAGCCACTCCAGCGAGGGCAGCATGTGGTAGATGGGGCCGAAGGCCTTGCGGCGCAGGTTGCGGTCCTGCACCAGGTAGAGCGCCCCGGCCACGAAGGCCGCCAGGAAAAAGAGATAGCCCAGCAGCGTCATGCCGACGTGCCAGACCAGGAGCTGCTGGGGCGGCACGCCCGGGAAGGGCTCCGCCGCCGGGCAGGGCGCCGCCAGCGCCGTCACCAGCACCGCCGCCGCCACGGGGGCGAGCACGGCCCCCACCGACTGGTTGCGGTGCACGTACTCGAGATAGACGTAAGGGGTGAACAGGAGCCACGCCAGGAACATGGAGACCTCGAAGAGGCTGTAGACCGGCGCCCGGCCGGTGTGGGTGACCAGGAGCGCCAGGCCCGCCGTATGGAGGGTCCACGCCATCCGGGTCGACCAGCTGGCCAGGCGCTCGAACCCCCGCCGGAAGATGAGGGTGGCGTGTGCCAGTGCGGTCAGCGTGTAGAGGGCTGCCGCACTTCCCGTCATCGGGAGGACCAGCGCAGCCGTCATCCCGAGCCTCCCCCCTCCACGGCAGGCTGGCCCGCAGGCCGCCCGAGGTCGAAGAGGCGGCTCACCGTCTGAATCGCCTCGTCCGCCGCACCCTCGCCCGCCATGCCTTTCAACTGCTGGGTGGGAGCGTTCAGGATCTTGTTCACCAGCGAAACCGTCATGGCGGCGATGACCTCCCGCTGGCGCTCGGTCAGGTCGGGCAGGCGGTTGAAGGCGCGGGCCAGCTCCTGTTCCCGGATCGCGTCGACCTTCTCCCGCAGCATCCGGATGGTGGGCACCACGGCCAGCGAGGCGGCCCACTGCCGGAAGCGCTCCACCTCCTCGGCGATGATGCGCTCGACCTTGCGGGCCTCCTGCTGCCGCTCGGCCAGGTTGGCCGTGACCACCGCCTCCAGATCGTCAATGTCGTAGAGAAACGCGCCCTCCACGTGAGCGACGCCCGGCTCAATGTCACGCGGCACGGCGATGTCGAACAGGAAGATGGGCCGCCCCCTCCGGGCCCGCACCGCCTGCTCCACCTGCTGGCGGGTGACCACGTATCCCGGCGCGCCGGTGGAGGAGATGACCACGTCCACCTCGGACAGCACCCGGGGCACCTCGTCCAAGGTGATGGCCCGGCCGTTGATCTCGCGGGCAAGCCGCTCGGCCCTGTCCAGCGTCCGGTTGGCCACCACCAGGTCGCGCACGCCGGCAGCCTGCAGGTGGCGCACCGTCAGCTTCGCGGTCTCCCCGGCGCCGATGGCGAGACAGCGCCGCCCCTCGAGGGTCTGGAAGACCTTGCGGGCCAGTTCCACCGCGGCGTACGACACGCTGACCGCACTCTGGCCGATCCGCGTCTCCGTCTGCGCCCGCTTGCCCACTGCAATCGCCTGGTGGAAGAGCTGGTGCATCACCTTCCCCACCGTCTGTGCCTGCGCCGCCTGGCGGTGCGCGGTACGCACCTGGCCGAGGATCTGGGTCTCGCCCAGGATCATGGAGTCGAGGCCCGCGGCCACCCGGAACAGGTGCTCCACCGCGGCCAGCCCCTGCCGCCGGTACAGAAAGGGCTCCAGCGCGTCGCGGGAGAGCGCACGCCCGTGCAGGTCTGCCGCCAGGCCGGTCAGGTAGTCGACCAGTGCGCGTTCACATTCGGCCACGTCCCGGCCCACGGCGTAGACCTCCGTGCGGTTGCAGGTGGAGAGCAACACGCCCTCGCTGACGGGCAGCCCGCGCAGCCGGGTGAGCGCAGTCGGCGCGTCCGCACCGGACACGGCCAGCGCCTCCCGCACCTCGACCGGAGCCGTCCTGTGGTTCAAGCCGACCATGACGATCTTCACGACGGTCTCTCACTCCGCCTTGTCGGGGATGGGGTGGCCTCCGGGGAGGCCCGTCCGCCTTTAGCCCGACAGTGTACCGGCAAGACCCGCATATGGTCAAGCCGGACTACCCGAACATACTTTTACCCTACCGGATGTAGACGGTTCGTGCCAATCCGTTCGAGGCACTATTCTGGAATGGCTCCAAACGCGTTCGGCGGTCGGACCGAACCGCTCAGGAAGCACCGGAGCGGCTCACCCTGGCCGCAGTCCCCAGCCAGAGTGAGCCGCCCCGCTGCACCGCCGAAGGACTACTTCGAAGCCGGCATCACTTCGTGATCCACATGGCGGGCGCCCTTGACGGCGCTCACCAGGTTGATCGCCACACGAGCCCCGTCGCCCGCGGTGATGATGGTGTGCACGCTCACGCCGGCACACGTGCCCGCCGCCCAGAGGCCCGGCACGCGGGTCTGGCCGTTGGCGTCGACCACCACGGCCTCCTTCATGCGCGGCTCCTTCGCCGCCACCACCTCGGCGCCGGCCGCCCGGGCCAGGTCGCACAGCGGGCCCGTGCAGAGGATCACCTGACGGGCGGTGAACTCACGCCCGTCCTCGGCCTTCAGCTGGAACCCGTCGCCGGCGCGGTTCAGCGCGGTGATCTTGGCCGTCACCAGCTCGGCGCCGGCCTTCTGCGCCTGCTCCTTGCCCCGGTCCACCAGATCGGGACCCGCGACGCCCTCGGGGAAGCCCAGGTGATTGGGAATCCAGGCGCGGCGGGTCATCGACTGGTCCGCGTCCACCAGCAGGGTCTTGAGGCCGGCCCGCGCCGTGAACGTTGCGGCGCTGGCGCCTGCAGGTCCCGCACCGACTACTGCCACATCGTACACGTGCAACATCTCCTTCCATACCCTTACTCGGAACCCATCCAAATTATAGGGCATTATTGTGACGACAAGCCCCGCACTGCGGTGACGCGGCGCCGCCCGGGGCGCGTGCGTCCCGGGCGGAACTGCATCAGGGTACAGGCTTGGTGCCCACGTGAATGGCCACCGTACCCAGCATCAGGAGCTGGTAGTCGGTCTGCTTGAACCCGGCCTGGCGGAACAGGTCTTCCAGCCCGTCCGGGAACGGGTAGTTGTCGAGCGAGTGGGAGAGGTAGGTGTAGGGGCGGATCTTCGCCTGGCCGCCCGCCTTCACCACGAACCAGTCGATGAGCGGCAGGAAGGTCTTCCAGTACAGGAAAAAGCCGAACCGGAGCACCCGGCTGTAAGGCTTCGACGCCTCGAGGCAGATGAAGCGGCCGCCCGGCTTGAGCACCCGGTAGATCTCCGCAAGGGTTCGGGGGATCGAGGCGACGTTGCGCATCGCCCAGCCCATGGTCACCCCGTCGAAGGTGTTGTCGGGGAAGGGCAGGTCCATGGCGTTGCCCACCTGCAGGGTGATGATGTCCTGATACGGCGAGGCTGCGACCCGGCGCCGGCCCACCTCCAGCATTCCTTCGGAGATGTCGACGCCGATCACCCGCCCGCTGGGCGCCACCTGCGCCGCGTCCAGCAGGGTGAGGTCGCCGGTGCCGCAGGCCACGTCGAGGATGTGGTCACCCGGGCGAAAGCGGGTGTGATTCACGAACTCCCGGTGCCACCGCTCCCACTGGCCGGCCGACATCACCTGGTTCATCGCGTCGTACCGCTCGGCGATCTGGTTGAAGAGTTCCCGGACGTACTGCTCCTTCTCCTCCGGGGCCGGGGGCTGGTAGCCAGGGGCCATGAGACCGCCTCCTCCGTCAAGTTAGCGCTGCGCCTCCGCCCAGGGGCAGAGGAGCCGCTCCGTCGCGTCCAGCAGCACGTAGAACCCGAACCCCATCAGGGCCATCGCCATCACGCCGGCAAACATCGTATCATAAGCGAGCCGCGACAGGGCGTCCCACACGAAGGAGCCCAGCCCCGTGCGCGTGGCGTAGGTCTCGGCGAAGAAGAGAACGGCGATCGCGGTGCCGGTGGAGAGCCTGAGGGCCGTGAAGATGGCCGGCAGCGTGGCGGGCAGGATCACGTGACGGTAGATCGCCCACTCCCCGCCGCCCAGCGACTGCACGGAGCGAATCAGCCCGCTGGGCACGCTGGCCGCGGCGTCCTTCACCGTGACGAGGATCTGGAAGAAGATGATCAGGGTGATGAGGAAGATCTTCGAGGTGTCGCCGATGCCCAGCAGCACCATGATCACGGGCAGGAAGACCACCTTGGGCACGGGGTAGGTGAGGTAAACAAGCACCGCCCCGATGGGGCCGCCCGAGCGGCCGAGGTAGAGCCCCAGCGGCACCCCCAGCGCCAAAGAGATCACAGTGGAGGCCAGTACCCGGTAGGTGGAGGCGAGGAAGTGCTCCACCAGCTCGCCACCGGGCCGCACGCCCTCGATGAACGAGGAAAGCGCCGCGCCCAGCCGGGGGAACGCGGCGACGTCCAGGGCGCGGGCCAGCACCTCCCACCCCGCCGCCAGGATGGCCAGGGCGATGGCGTAGTGGTACCAGCGATACTTACGCACCGCCATTCACCCCCCGCTCGAGGGCATCGCGGACGCGGTTGACCATCTCGTGGAAGGCCGCGGCCCGCCGGTCGCCCACCGCCGGGTTGCGGAAGAGGCCGGCCACCCGGCCCGGGCGGGCCGTGAGCACCAGGATCTGCTGGCCCAGGTAGACCGCCTCGGGGATCGAGTGGGTCACCAGCACCAGGCTGGTCTTGCGCTTGCGCCAGATGGAGAGCAGCAGCTCCTGCATCTCCTCGCGCGTGAGGGCGTCCAGCGCCGAGAAGGGCTCGTCCATCAGGAGCAGGTCGGGCTCCAGGGCCAGCGACCGGGCGATCGCCACCCGCTGCTTCTGGCCGCCGGAGAGCTGATGCGGCCAGCGCCCCGCCAGATCGGCGAGCCCCACCTCGCGCAAGGCGCGGTCAGCTCCGTCGGGCTTCAGCCCCCGGATGCGCAATCCCAGGGCCACGTTCTCCCGCACCGTCTTCCAGGGGAGCAGCCCGTAGTCCTGCAGGATGAGCGCGGTGCCCGGCCGGCGGGGCTGCACCGGCGCGCCGCCCACCGCAATCGCGCCGCTGGTCACGGGCAGGAGGCCGGCGAGCAGGCTCAGCAGGGTGGTCTTGCCGCACCCCGACGGGCCTACCACCGCCAGCGTCTCCCCCATGGGCAGGTCAAAGGAGACGTCGCGCAGGGCGACCGTCTCCTTGTAGGCATAGCTCACGTGGCGCGCCGTGATCATCATGGGCGCTGCGGCAGGGGACTCGCCGCGTCCCGTCACTGCGACTGCGCCTGCGGATAGAGCGTGGTGTTCACGATGTCCTCGTAGGCCACCCGCTCTTTGATGTAGCCTTTGGACAGAAGCCATTCCACCACCTCTTCCACCTCTGCCTTCCCCGGCGCCTGGGCCGGCGAGAAGGTAATCACCTGCCAGGAGTCCTTGATCTCCGCCGGCAGGTTCGCCTCGGTGGCCAGGAGCTCCTTGTACGCCTCGGGCTCCTGGTCGATGTCGAAGACCGCCAGGTTGTAGGCCACGAAGAACCGCCGGATCGCCTCGGCCTTCTCCTTCACGGCCTTCTCACTGAACACGATGACCGACTGGGAGTAGTTGCGCTTCGCCTCGGCGTCGGTGAGGACCACGGTGCCGCCCTTGTGCACCGCCAGGGAGAGGAGCGGCTCGGGCAGCGTGGCCGCCTTCACCGTGCCGCTGATCAGGTTCTGGAACCGCACGGGAATCTGCGGGATGGAGACGGTCTTGATTTCCGCGGGCGTAAAGCCGTTCTCCAGCAGCAGTTTCTCGGTGACGTACTCGATGATGGTGTTGGTGGCGATGGCGATCTCCACGCCCTTCAGCTGCTCAGGCTGGGTGATGCCCGAACCCGGGGCAGAGACAATGGCGAACGGCCCCTCCTCGATGGTGGCCCCCAGGTTGATGGAGGTGATCGCCACCGGCGTGCCACTGGTGTACAGGGTCACGGCATTCATGATGTCCGTCAGGGAGCCGTCGATCTGGCCGCTGGCCAGGGCCGCCTCACGCTCGGTGGCCGAAGCGAACCGGACCAGCTCGACGTCAACGCCCTGCTGGCGGTAGTAGTCCTTGCTCTCGGCCACCCAGAAAGGCAGGCAGTCGACGGTGGGAATCAGGCCGATCTTCAGGCTGCCCACGGTCTCGGGCGCCGACGGAGCGGGCTCCTGCTTGCTGTATGCGTTCTGCGGTCGGGCGCCGCCGCATCCGGCCAGGAGGCCGGCCACCATCAGCGCCGCCAGAACCCGCCAGACCTTCTGCTTCATGAACTGCTCGTCCTCCAATCGCATGGTTCGTGGCACCGCACGCCTGGCGTGCGGTGCTTCACACGGATATAGCCGAAATCCTTACCCAGTGTAGCAATGGACTACGACAGGTGTCAACGAAAGGTCTATCCCCTGTCCGAATCCGGACACCAGTAGGCCGCGGGGGCCGCACACGCGAAAGCGCACTTTCCACTCCGCCCCGTGAGGTAGCTTTTCCGGGAGCCATAGCCCGGCAGTAGCCTCACCGCACGTGACGCCCGGGAAAGTGCACCTTCTGGTCGCTTGCTTCCGTTGCGGGCCCGCCCCCGTCTGCGCCGACCCGTAGCGGCGCCGCCCCGGCCGGGCGGGCCGGCACGCCTCACTGCACGGGCGTGCGCATGAGCTCCCTAAAGTAGTTCACCCCGTGGCGGAGAAGCTGGAGCGCCCGGCCGAAGACGGGCCTGAAGCCATCCGGTGGGCTGAAGAGCATCTCGACGGAGGCCCACACCTTATCCTCCACCGGATAGACCTTCACCACCTTGATCTCCGCGTTGACGCGACACGCCGCCGCCAGCGCCCGCTGGTGCTCCTCGGGGCTCTCGATCTTCCAGAAGAACGGCAATGCCAGCCGGAAGTACGGCTCGTCGTCCTCCGATGCGAAGAGCAGGTAGGAAAGCCCCTCCACCTTGAACACGATGTCGCCGTCCTCGTCGTAGCGGGGTACGTAGCCCTCTTCCTTCAAGAAGTCCAGGTACATCTCAGCCTTCGTCACGACAGGGCCTCCTCGCGGATCCGCCTTGGGTCTACCCCTCCCTTTCTCGACGGGCGCTGGGTTCTCCTGCCACTCCTCGTGACGAGTGGCACTTGCTGCCGTCACCGAACAGGCCCTCGTCGGTCAGCTTCAGGGTTCCGGCCAGGTAGTCCTGCAGCACCTGCCGGGCGCTTCCGTTGCAGCCCACGATGAACTCGACGCCCCGCCGCCGGAACATCTCCCGGGCGTGCTCGGGAATGCCCCAGGCGAGCACCAGGTCGACGCCCTGGTCGGCGAGGAAGACCGGCGGCGGGCCACCGGGACCGTGGCCGGGGTTGGTCACCTCCTCGGTTCGGGCCACCTTCCCGTCCTCCACGTCAGCGATGAGGTAGCGCGGGCAGTGGCCCACGTGCGGCGCCACCTGGTCGCCGGCCAGCGGAATGGCAATGCGCATCGTCAAACCTCCTTGCCGTGATGGTACCCAGTTGGGAACACCATGTTACCGGATAGTCTTACCCCCGCGCGGTGACGAAGCTCACCACCGTGCGCACTGCGCCCCACCTCCCTCCCTGCCCCCGAGGCGGAGCACGCGAACACACCGCCCTGTGGCATGGCCACAGGGCGGTAGTCTCAGACGCAAAGGCTAGAGCAGGATCTCGCCGATGTCGCCGTCCTTCAGCCCGGCGGCGTTGGCCTCGTCGGTGTCGATGTGCATCTCGAGGGCCATGTCGTCGCGCACCCGGACGATCACGTCGTCGAAGGTGAGCGGGCGGGTGCCGTTGGTCTTCACCCGGACCACCTGCTTGTCCTTCACGCCGTACTGTGCGGCGTCGGCGGGGGTCATGTGGATGTGGCGGGCGGCCACGATCACGCCCTCCTTGATCTCCACGCGGCCCTTGGGCCCCTCCAGGATGATGCCGGGCGTGCCCGCAATGTTGCCGCTCAGGCGCACCACTGCCGGCACCCCCAGGGTGCGGGCGTCGGTGGCCGAAATCTCCACCTGGGTGTTACCGCGCACCGGCCCCAGCACCCGGACCCGCGGGAACGAGCCCTTCGGGCCGATCACTGCCACGGTCTCCTCGGCCGCAAACTGGCCGGGCTGGACGAGCTGCTTCTTGACCGTGAGCTGGTACCCAGGCCCGAACAGCGCCTCGAGATGCTCCGGGCTGAGGTGCACATGGCGAGCACTGACGTTGATGACCACCGTACGTGCTTCGGACATGATGAACGTCTCCCTCCTGTGTACGCTGCTCCTTCGCTGCACAGTTCCTGCGCCAGCCGTGCAGATCCCTCACAGATGGGCAGGCCAAACTTTATTTAGTTTCGCCCTCCGCCCGCACTCTCCTGCCTTCAGGTTTCCCCAACCAACAACTCCTCCACCTTGTGGCTCGAGTCCTTCGGCGCCAGCACAAAGAGCACGTCGCCCGCCATCAGTTTGGTGTGGCCGCGCGGGGCCACCACGCGCCCCTCCCGGTAGATCGCACTCACCGTGCAGTGCTCGGGCAGATTGAGCTCGGCCAGCCGCTTGCCGGTGGCCCGGGAGGCTTCGTTCAGCTCCACCTCCAGCATGTCCGCGTTCAGCCGCTCCATCGCCAGAAGCTCGAGCCGCACCGGACGGGGCGGCTCGCCGGCCACCAATTGCCCCAGCTTCTCGGCCACCCAGGAGATCGTGGAGCCCTGCAGCGTGGCGGAGACCAGCACCACGAAGAAGACCACGTGGAAGATCATGTCGCTGTTGGGCACGCCGGCCACCAGGGGATAGGTGCCCAGGATGACCGGCACGGCCCCGCGCAGGCCCGACCAGGCCAGCACCAGGAACTCCCGCCAGTTGAAACGCTGCCCGAGAGTGCAGAGCCAGACGGCCAGGGGGCGAGCGAGGAAGATCTGCCCCAGGGCGATGATCAGCCCCGGCACCACCACCGGCCCCATCCGCGACGGGAAGACCAGCAGCCCCAGGACCGTGAACATCACGATCTGGGCGAGCCAGGCCATGCCGTCGTGGAAGCGGAAGACCGATTGCCGGTAGGGGATCTCCAGCGTGGCCAGGTAGATGCCCAGGATGTAGACTGCCAGATACCCGCTGCCGCCGAGCAGCGAGACGATGGCGAAGATGGTGAACGCCACGCCGGTGAGCAGGATGGGGTAGAGGCCGGCCGCCTGGAAACGGATGCGGGGCATCAGCTTCTTCATGATCCACCCCGCGGCAAGACCGCCCGCAACGCCGAGGCCCATCTGCCACACCAGGAAGCCGACGGCCGACAGGGCGGTGGGCGGCCCGTCCGTGATCCACGTGATCATCACGGTGGTGAGAAAGATGGCCATCGGGTCGTTGAGGCCGGACTCCGCCTCCAGCGTGTGCTTCAGGCGCGACCGCAGGTCGGAGTTGCCGATCACGGCAAAGGTGGCGGCCGCGTCGGTGGAGCCCACGATGGAGCCGATCAGGAGCGCCATGGTCCAGTGGATGTCCAGCACCCGCCAGGCGATGAGGGCCGTCAGGCCGCTGGTGAGGACCACGCCGAGGGTCGCGAGGATCCCGGACGGCACAATCACCTTCCTGATCTGCTTCCACTCGGTTTCCAGGCCGCCCTGGAACAGGATCTCCACCAGCGCAATCGTGCCGATGAGCTGCGCCGCGTTGGCGTCGTCGAAGTAGATCCAGCCGGAGACGTCGCTCCCCAGGAGCATGCCCGCGCCGATGAAGAGGACCAGGGCGGGAACGCCGATCCGGTCGGCCAGCTGGGAGGCCACCACGCCGAGCACGAGGGCCACGCCCAGCACGAGGGCTACGGTGAACATCGCCGTGGAATCCGTACCCGATCCCCCCTCTATCGGAGTGCGGAACGTTTGGCGTGTGCCGGCAATCATTGTGACGGAACCCGCATGATATGGTCAAGAATAATGAAACAAAGGCAGGGACTGGCCCTGCCTTTCTGTCTGCCTGTCTGCTCCCGGGGTTACGGCTTGAGGGCCGGCACGTATCGGGCGACCGGCGTTCCCTCCGCGTCGGTACCCAGCACCCGCCAGACCGGCTGCAGGTAGACCGTCTCCTCGGCCACGCTGCGCACCCAGACCAGGTCGCCCCGCTGGAAGCTGCCGCCGCGTTCCTCCGCGAGGGAGAGCGCCTCCTGCTCGGTGACGTAGTCCGTGTAGGTGGCGTGGGTGGTCACGCCTGAGGCCACGTAGGCCGTCGCCCGCACCACGGTGCCGCTCAGGTCCACGCCGATCTCCGTGCGGGCGTTGACCACGGGCCGGCCGTCCACGTGCTCCGTGTACACCACCGTATACCCGTCCGCGTCCGTGCGGATGTCGGGCTGGCTGTGCACCGGCAGAAGCGCCTGGTCGAGGAAGCGCCGCGCCGCCTGTCCGGCCGCCTGCTCGCTCACCGGCGGGCCGTCGGGCGACTCGCTCAGGTCCTCATACCGGACCGTGCCGTCGGTGGTCATGCTCAGGGTCCGGTCGTCCTCCGCGACCACCCAACCCTGGGCCGTGCGGCGGCTCTGGCCGCGAAAACCCAGCCGCCGGGCCATCGCCCGGAAGTCGGCCTCGCTCGGCCGCGCCGTCAGCCGCTTGAGCTGCACGCCTTCCGTCGGCGCCGCGGCCACGGGAGCCATCAGTGCCGGTGTGAGCGCGGACTGCGGCTCGTCGGCGAGGTCGGCGGTGGGCAGGTCACTGGGCAGCGCAACCAGGTAGGGTTCCTGGGAGGGCGGTGCCGTATCCCCGGTCTCGGGAGCCTCCAGGCCAAGCCCCGGGGCCTCCGGGCGGGGTGTCTGCTGGACGATCTGCTCCGGGGCGGGCACGGAGGGCGCCTGCCAGAGGTGGAGCCCCAGCGCCAGGGCGGCCACCGCCGCGGCCGCAGCCACGCTCGGTCCCAGGACGGTCATGCGGCGGTACCAGGGCCGGCGCAGACGGCGCGCAGCTTGCAGGAGGTCGCTTCGCAGTTCGGCCCGGAACTCGGGCCGATAGGGCACGGGGCGCTCGAGGGCGCGCGCCACCCGCGCGGCCGTCGCCTCCAGCGCCATGCGCTCGGCGGGATCGGCTGCCCGTTCGGCAATCAGTTCGGTCACGTCGGCGTAACGGCTCATCAGCGCACCCCGCTTTCGCTCAGCTTGTGGCGCAGGGTCCCCAGCGCCCGGAACAACAGTGCCTTTACCGCTCCTTCCGTCTTGCCCAAGGCTGCAGCGATGTCTTTCAGCTTCATGTCCCCGGCGAAGCGCATCAGGATCACGTCCTGCTGGTCGGGGGAAAGGGTCCGTACCGCCCGGGCGACCGCCTGCTGGTCGTCCAGCGTCATTGCGGCCTCCTCCGGGGCAACCTGTGTCGCGACCAGCGGCAGCCCTTCCTCCAGGGGTAGCGTCGGCCGGCGCACACGATAGTAGTCGATGACGACGTTCGAGGCGATGCGGTAGAGCCACGCCGCAAACGGCTGTCCGGTGTAGCGGTAGCCCTGGATGTTGGCCAGCGCCTTCATGAACGTGTCGGCCGTCAGGTCCTCTGCCGTCTGTCGGTCCCCGGTCTTCCGGTGGATGTAAGCGTAGATTCGCTCAAAGTGGAGGTCGTACAGCTTGCCGAAGGCCTCGGGATCGCCCTTCGCCTGCTCCACCAGGCGCTGCTCATCGATGTACTCTTGGCTCAACTCTGTGCGATGCGTAGGCGGTCCCTCCCGTCGGCACCGCACCTCCGGTACTCGCTCCAGTAAGAATAACGGAGCCGGTGCAAAAAGGTTACGCGGTCCTCTTCCATGGTGAATCAGCCGGGTCGGAGTTGGACTTCCCGTCGATAATTTACAGTACACCAACGCCGCCCATCTTGAAAGACGAAAGAGGGAAAACCCAACGGTGCGCTCACAACTGGCCGCGGAACCCGGTGCAGTCGAAAACGACCGCCGGCCCGAAGAGGCGGCGGAAGCGCTCCACGGTCGCGGAGGACTGCTGCCGGGTAATCACCTTCACGGCCGGGGGCTCCGGCCGGCCTCGGGTGAGGAGGCCGCGCCGCAGGAGGTGGTGCACCGCCACGTCTGCGGGCGGCAGCGAGTAGCCCACGAGCACGATGCGGTCGGCGCGCCGGACGGCCTCGAGGGCCAGTTCGAAGACGCGGGTGAGCCGCGGCGGGGTGTAGCGCTTCAGCCAGGTGGGCGGGATGACCACGCCCGACAGGCGGCGGCTGCCGCAGCGGCTGCAGGCGAGGTCTGCGGTGCGCGGCAGCAGGTGCGCCACCTGCTCCCGCACCACGGCGATGTGGTCGCAGGCCGGGCAGTGGGCCCAGTTGAGGGAGCCGTGGAGCTTCAGCAGCAGGGGGGCGCCCCCCTCGCCCGGGTTCAGGCCGTAGTCTGGCCGCAGCCCGGCACTGAGCAGCGCGTCGTCCAGCAGCGTGTCGTAGTTGAGCGAGATCAGGGCATACGTGCCGGGCGGCCGGGCGGCAAGCGCCCGGGCAAAGCGCGCGTGAGGGCCGTCACCCGGCCGGCGCCGGTTCTGCGCCGCCTCCAGCACGCTGCAGACCAGATGCTCCAGGGCCTCCCGCACCCGGTAGAGCCGGGGCGGATCGTAGTCGGGCCCGAGCCCCTGGTCGACGTGCAGCGACCAGTCGACCAGGCTGATCACCTCGTCCAGGGGCGGCAGGTGAGCAAACGCCGCCGGCCCGTCCACCGGCCGCTGGAAGACCGCCGAAAGGAAATCCCAGACGGCCTGCACCTCGGAGTCGAACGGCGGCCCCAAGTCGCGGTAGGCCATCGGAAACAGATCCCGGGTGGCAGGGGCGCCCTCGGCGGCAGAAGCGCCGGCGCCGAAGAGGTAAACGTCCATGTGCATAGCGTGCCCCGCCGGGGGGAAATCCTTCCTCGGGAGGTGTTCGCTCTTGCCGCGAATCGCAGTGCGCCCCACGGGTGGGCGTTCGCTGGCCAGGCTCGCCCCGGCGGTGCAATCCCTCGCCCGGCGCCTCCGGGCTGCGGGTGCCGTCACTTTGCGCACGCTGCCCCTGCGTACCGTCTCTGCTCGCGCCCTGGCGGTGCTCGCCTACACGGGTGCGTTGCGGCTGCCGCTCGACTCCTGGCTCCTGCCGCAGTGGCCGGTCCCGGACTGGCTCTACACCGTGCCCGGCGGGTTGCTGCTCGCCGGGGGGCTCTGGGCCTGGGCCCGCGGGCGCTCGTCCTTCCTGGCCCACCACGGCCGGGCCGGCCTGCTCTGGGCGCTGCAGGTGAACCTTCTGCTCACGGCCATCTCCCTGTTCTCCCGCGTCTGCTATGACGCCTGGTTCCGGACGGGCGTCCCCCTCGTGAACCAGGTCTGGCATCTCGCGGCCGAAGTCTACCGCTGGACCGCCGTCCTCTGCGCCCTGCTGACCTTCCTGGCCATGGTGCGCGCAGCAAAGGGGCAGACCGGCGATCCGCTCGGTCTGCCCCTGTAAGATACCCCTATGCATCGACCGGAGTCACGTGCATCAGGAAGGCTTGGTAGAATGCCGGCACGGGCACTCCTTCGAAGTAGACGTGGTCCTTTTCCTCGTCGATCCTCCGGACCTTGACCACCTCGCCGGACCGGATGAGGTACTTCAGCGTGCCTGTCTTCTCGTCGTGGATCTCGTAGTCTCGCACCAGCCGGTAGCTGCGGCCGACATCCAGCTTGGTCACCACGAGCGGGTCCCTCCTCGGCAGTAAGCCGCACTCATGATTTCATCCTGATTATTCGAGGTGGGTGTGCGATCTCCTCGCATGTTCCGGGCTCACGATCGCGCCGAACGGGCATCGTCCACGCCCGCCCACCCCGACGCCACTGCCGGAGGCCGCCGTGCACCCCGGACACCCCGGTCGCTGCCGGAGCGCCTCCGGGACCGCCCCGAGTCGTCCTTACCGCAGCGCTTCCCGCACGAGGTCCACGATCTGCCAGGGCAGTTCCGCCACCTTCACTCCGGCGGCGGTGAGGGCCTCTACCTTCGACTGGTAGGTCCCCCGGTTGCCCTCGATGATGGCGCCGGCGTGGCCCATGCGCTTGCCGGGCGGGGCGGACTTGCCGGCGAGGTAAGCCACCACCGGCTTCCGCACGTGCTCCTTGATGTACTCCGCGGCCAGCTCCTCCTGGATGCCGCCGATCTCGCCCACCATGACGATGGCCTCGGTCTCGGGGTCGCTGTTGAACAGCTCCAGGGCGTCCACGAAGTTGGTGCCGATCACCCGGTCGCCGCCCATGCCGATGACCGTGGTCTGGCCCAGACCGGCGTTGGACAGATTATAGGCGATCTCGTAGGAGAGGGTGCCCGAGCGGGCGACGATGCCCACCGGGCCCGGCTTGTAGATGTGGTTGGGCATGATGCCCAGCTTGGTCTTCGTCCCCGGCGAGATGATGCCGAAGGTGTTGGGGCCGATCACCCGCACGCCCTTCTGCTGGGCGTAAGCGATGATCTCCATGGTCTCCTGGGTGGGCACGTGCTCCGGGATGAGCACCAGCACCTTGATGCCCGCGTGGATGGCCTCGAACGCGGCGTCCTTCACGCCGGGTGCGGGGACGAACATGACCGAGGCGTTGGCGCCGGTCTTCTCCACGGCCTCGTGCACGGTGGCGAAGACGGGAACACCGTGGACCTCCTGCCCGGCCTTGCTGAAGTTGACGCCGCCCACGATCTGGGTGCCGAACGCCAGCATCTGCCCGGTGTGGAACTGTCCCTGGGAACCGGTGATTCCCTGGACGATCACACGCGTTTGCTCGTTGACGATGATGGCCATGACCCTGCTACGCCCCCTTGCCGTAAGCTGCGGCAACGGCCGCCCTGGCCGCCTCGCCCATGTCGGTGTACGCCTGGATGCCGTTCTCCGCCAGGATCTCGCGGCCGCGCACGTCGTTGGTCCCCACCATGCGCACGACCAGCGGCACGTCGATGCCCTTGGCCTTCTTCACCTGCACGATGGCCTCCGCCACCAGGTCGCACCGGGTGATGCCACCGAAGATGTTGACGAAGATCGCCTTGGGCCGGGTGCCCAGGAGGGCGTCGAACGCCTGGGCGGTGGGCTCGACGCCCGAACCGCCGCCCGCGTCCAGGAAGTTGGCCGGGCGCCCGCCGTAGTAGGCCAGCGTGTCGAGGGTGCCCATCGCCATCCCGGCGCCGTTGGCCATGACGGCGATGTCCCCGTCCAGCTGCACGAAGGCGAGACCGATGGCGCGCACCTTCTGCTCCAGATCGGTCCCCTCCTGGACCCGGGGGAACTCGGGATGACGGAAGAGTGCGTCGTCCTCCACGTTGAACCGGCCGTCAGCCGCGATGAGCCGCGTGCCGCCGTCAGTGAGGGCGAGCGGATTGATCTCCACCAGCTCCGCGTCGTACTTGCGGAACGCCTGGTAGAGGCCCAGCAGGATCTGCGCGAACTGCTGCGCGAGGTCGCCGGTGAGGCCGATCTTGCGGGCGATCTCCCGGGCCTGGAACGGCAGGAGCCCGGTCAGGATGTCCACATGGGAGAAGACGATCTTGTCGTGCGGCACGGACTCGATCTCCACACCGCCGTAGGCTGAGGCCATGATCAGCGGCTTCCGGGCCATGCCGTCGAGGGAGATGGAGACGTAATACTCTTTCTCGATCTTGATCTGCGGGTCCACCAGCACCTTGTCCACGATGTACCCTTTGAGGTTCATGCCCAGGATCTCGGCTGCCCGCGCCCGGGCCTCCTCAGGCGTGTTGGCCAGTTTGATGCCGCCGGCCTTGCCTCTGCCCCCCACCAAGACCTGCGCCTTCACCGCGCACGGGCCGATCTTGCGTGCGGCCTCTTCGACTTCCTCAGGCGTGGTGCAGAGAATGCCGTTGCCCGTCGGAATCCCGTGCTCGGCGAACATCCGCTTGGCCAAGTACTCGTAGAGCTTCATCCGCACACCCCCATATGCTGACAGTCACGTCCCCAAAATGACTGGCCACCTGAGAATTTTATCACAGAACCGAGGCTTTTGGGAATCGTTCTGTCAACAAGAGGGGCGTAACCGGCCCGAGACCGTCGCCCGGAATGGCGTGTACCCTCAGCCCGTGGCCCCCGGCCGGCGTTGGCATGGGTGTCCCGGTCCCGTTGAGGGCGACCGGGCCGGTGCCATTCGGGAAGCGGTCGGGCCGGACGGACGCCGGCACCGCCGCGAGGATGCCCGGGACCCCCTCGGTGCGCCCTCCCGGGGCCTGGTCAGCCGCCGCGACGGAGCCCTTCCACCGCGCCCCGCCCGGTAAGAGAACGTCGGCGGGCCGCCCGGGCGCCAGTCGCGCCGGGCTGACCCGCAGGGTGGGGCTCGTGCAGCGCCCCCCGCCCAGAAGGAGGACGTCTGGCAGGCCCGTGGGAATGCCCCGGCGGCCCGTGCGGCACCCGGGGAAAATATGGGGCTGGATTTCCCCCTATTTTCCGGCGGGTAGGGGGCCCAGGTTCCCTATATCCGTCTCCCGAAGCGTTCGGCACCGCCCTGAATCGACAGGCTTCTACGCGTTTGTCGCCCAGATCGACGGCAATCGACAGACAGAACCCCTCTGAAGCCGCCTTCGGAGGGGGGAAAACGGGGGTAACGGGGTGATAGGGGGAAGAAATTCCCCCTATCGCGCCCAAAATACGGGTCCTATTTTCCCTGTATTTTTCTGGCAGTCCGTGGGCTGTGCCGCTGCCCCCCGTCCCCGTTCGCGGTCAAGGAGGTCGCGGGGCGCCAGACGCTTGCGCCGCAGGCCAGCAGCCACTCCCGTCCGGGACGCCATCAGGCTCGCGCCCGGCCCGCTGTCAGCTCCCGGCAGCGGGCCGCCACCGCCGCAGGTTCCACCTGCACCCGAGCGACGCCTTCCGCCATCGCCGCCGCAGCCACCGCCGCCGCTACGGCCGGGGCAACCCGGGGGTCCAGCGGCCGCGGGAGGATATAGTCCGGCGTGAGCTCCTCCGGAGCGACCAGGCCGGCGATGGCGTCCACGGCCGCCCGCTTCATGCCCTCGGTGATGGCCCGGGCCCGCACGTCCAGCGCGCCCCGGAAGAGCCCGGGGAAGGCGAGCACGTTGTTGAGCTGGTTGGGGTAGTCGGAGCGGCCGGTGCCCACCACGGCGGCACCCGCTGCCCTGGCCTCCTCAGGCCAGATGGACGGGTCGGGGTTCGAGCAGGCGAAGATAATGGGGTCCCGCCTCATGGCCCGCACCATCTCCGGGGTGGTGGTGCCGCCTCGCGCCAGCCCGATGGCCACGTCCGCCCCCACCAGGGCCTCCGCCAGCCCGCCCCGCCGCTTGCGGGGGTTGGTCCGCCTGGCCAGTTCCTCCTTGTACCGGTTCATCCCCTCCGGCCGCCCGGGCCAGAGGATGCCCCGGGAGTCCACCAGCGTGAGGTCCGTCACGCCCATGTCCAGGAGCAGCCCCGCCACGGCCAGCCCGCCGGCCCCGGCGCCCTCCACGACCACGCGGACCTCGTCCAGGCGCTTCCCGACCAGCTTCAGTGCGTTGCGCAGACCGGCGGCAACCACGATGGCAGTGCCGTGCTGGTCGTCGTGGAAGACCGGGACGTCCAGCTGCTCCCGCAGACGCCGCTCCACCTCGAAGCACCGGGGCGCGGCGATGTCCTCCAGGTTGATCCCGCCAAAAGTCGGCGCCACGAGGCGAACGGCCCGGACGATCTCCTCCACTTCCTGCGTGGCCAGCACCAGCGGCACGGCGTCGACCCCGGCGAAGGCCTTGAAGAGCAGCGCCTTGCCCTCCATCACCGGCAGGGCGGCCTCCGGGCCGATGTTGCCCAGGCCCAGCACGGCGCTACCGTCCGAGACCACGGCCACCAGATTGCCGCGGGCGGTGTACCGGTAGACCTCCTCGGGGTTGGCGGCGATGGCGCGGCATGGCTCGGCGACACCGGGCGAGTAGGCGAGGGAGAGATCCTCCTGGGTGCGCAGCGGCACCTTCGCCGCCACGGCCAGCTTCCCCTGGTTCACCTCGTGCAGCCGCAGGGCGGCGGTCCGTGCGGATTCCCTTGTGTCCATTTGGGTGAATCCCCCTTATCCTCTTCAATCTGACCAGTAGCATGTCCGCACGGGCAGCCGGATGCGCGCAAAGCCGCCCCGGGGCCTGTGCGGCCCAGCGGGGCGGCTGCCTCGCAGCACATTCCAGGCGTCTGCGGGGGCAATGGTCACCCCCGGTGGCACGGGTTTGGCCAGGCACCAGCCCGGGGCGCCCACACCACCCCCGGCGGCACCGATGCGGCCAGGCGCCGGCCCGGGGCGCCTACGCGGCGGCGCCGGGCGGTCACGGAACCGGCAGCTGATCACTCGCTGGCGATGGGCGGCTTGGGCTTCACCATGGCGTCGGGCTTCACCCACTGGGACTGGCCGGCGAAGTACTGATCGCCACCGAAGGCGTCGTTGATGCAGATGGTGGGGAAGTCCTTGACCTTCAGACGGCGGATGGCCTCGGTCCCGAGGTCCTCGTAGGCGATGACCTCCGACTCCTCCACGGTGCGGGCCAGCAGTGCGCCCGCGCCGCCGGTGGAGACCAGATAGGCCGCCCCGTACTCCACCAGCGCCCTCTTCACCGGATCGCTACGGTAGCCCTTGCCGATGACCAGCTTCACACCCTGCTGGAGCAGGTCGGGCGTGTACTTGTCCATCCGGTAGGAGGTGGTGGGGCCGGCCGAGCCGATCACCTGGCCCGGCTTGGGCGGGGTGGGCCCCACGTAGTAGATCACGGCGCCACGGGGATCAAAGGGCAGCGGCCGACCCACGGCCAGGTCCTCCAGCATGCGCTTGTGCGCCGCGTCCCGGGCGGTGTAGATATAGCCCGTGATGAGCACCTCGTCACCGGCCCGGATCTGCCGGACCTGCTCATCCGTGATCGGCGTGGTGACGTGCAGGCGGGCCATCAGAGGATCACCTCCTTGTGCCGGTGGCTGTGGCACTCGATGTTCACGGCCACAGGCAGGGCGGTGATGTGGCAACCCATCACCTCGACATGCACCGCCAGTGCGGTGACCGTGCCGCCCAGTCCCATGGGGCCGACGCCCAGCTTGTTGATCTCCTCCAGCAGCTCCCGCTCCCGGGCGGCCCAGACGGGGTTGGGGTTCGGCGCCCCGACCTCCCGGAGCAGCGCCTTCTTGGCCAGGAGCGCGCACTTGTCGAAGTTGCCGCCGATGCCGACGCCGACGATCAGGGGCGGGCAGGCGTTGGGCCCGGCCGCCGCCACCGTCTCGACGATGAACTGCTTCGCCCCCTCCCAGCCGGCCGACGGCGGAAGCATGCGGAGCTGGCTCATGTTCTCCGAGCCGCCGCCCTTGGCGTCGACGGTAATCTTCAGCCGGTCGCCTGGCACGATGTCGATGTAGATCATCGCCGGGGTGTTGTTGCGGGTGTTCACGCGCTCGATCGGGTCGTTGAGCATGGACATCCGCAGGAAACCTTCGCTGTAGCCCTTGGCGACGCCGCGGTTCACGGCCTCCTTCAGGTCGCCCCCCACCAGGTGCAGGTCCTGGCCGACCTCCAGGAAGACGAGGGCCACGCCCGTGTCCTGGCACATCGGCACCCGCTCGGTCTCGGCGATGGTGTAGTTCTCCACGATCTGCAGCAGCACCGTCTGACCGACGGGGGCCTCCTCCAGCGACTGTGCGTTCGCCAGGGCCCGCTTCACGTCATCCGACAGATCGAAGTTTGCCTCCTGCACCAGGCGCGCGACGGCGTCCGCCACCTGGTCCACGTGGAGTTCCCGCACGGCTTCCTCCTCCTTGCGCCCCGCAACGATTCGGTATACCCATACTCTAGCAAACCAACCGACACCGGTTGACAAAGGGACGGTGAGCGGTCGGGTCTGGGCGGTGGGCCGTGAGTGGCAGGCGGCGAGTCGTGGATGGAGGATGGAGGATGGAGGATGGAGGATGGAGGATGGTGGATGGAGGATGGTGGGTAGTGGGCAGTGAGTAGTGGGCAGGGGGCAGCGGGTTAGGGTAGTGAGTAGGGGTGGTGGGTGGTAGGTGGTGTGAAGACGGCCCACCGGTTGGACTCCGCACGCACCAGTAGCCAGGTGAGAACACGGCCCCGGATGAACACAAGCCTCCACCCGAAGTCGTCGTGGTGGAGGCTTTCTACTATCGAATGATGTGTTTGCTGGGGATGCCGGCCGCTGCGCGACCGGCAAGGCATTCTACTACGTCCGCATGTCGGTGCGATCAGCGGGTACACCCGCGTGGCACCCTCGGTCGTCATTCACCGCCCAGAGCCCGTTGCCCCCACCGCACGGACCAGGGCCTGCGGCTCGCCCCTCGCTGCCTGCCGCCCCATCACAGCTTCAACCCGATCGCTCTGGCCGTCGCCTGCACGGCGCGACTGAACAACTCCACCCGTTCGTCGGTGAAGCGGCTCACCGGGCCCGAGATGGCCAGGGCGGCCACGCAGCGGCCAGCGCGGTCGATGACGGGTGCCGCCACAGAAGCGACGCCCTCCTCCCGCTCCTCGTGGCTCATCGCCCAGCCCTGCTGCCGGGCCTGCTCCAGCCGCGCCTCCAGCTCGGCACGGTCGAAGCCGGGCGGCAGCGTTTCGTCCAGGAGGCGCGCCCGCTCCTCCGGCGGGCACCAGGCCAGCAGGATCTTGCCCGATGCCCCCAGGTAGAGCGGCAACCGCTCCCCCAGACCGACCACGCGCCGCACCGTCAGCGGCCCCTCCGCACGCTGCACCCGCACCCGCTCCGCCCCGTCGCGCACGTAGAGGCTCACGGTCTCCTGGGCCAGGTCCCTGAGCTGCAGCATCTCGCCCAGCGCGACCGTGGGCAGGTCCCCGGAAGCCAGATAGGCCTGCGCCAGTTCCAGGGCCTTCAGCCCCAGGTGGTAGCGGCCGGTGGCCTCGTCCTGGCGCACAAAGCCGCGCGACTCCAGGGCGGCCAGAATGCGGTGCACGGTGGACTTGTACAGCCCCACCTTTGCAGCGATCTGCGTCACGCCCAGACCACCCCGCTCGCCGGCGAAGCAGAGCAGGACGTCCAGGGCGCGCTCCACGGACCGAATCGTTTGTGCTCCTTCGCTCAGGCAGCTCCCTCCCTTACGGCGGGAGTGGCCGGGTGGCGATGCGGGTCAGCCCAACCCCGACCGCACCTGGCCCCGCTGCCGACTTCCGGTGGGGGCGGAACTCCAGCCTCCCCGCCGTCCACCGCCGGCCGGCAGTCGCTCTCGATCCAATTTTAGCACAGATGTTCTGCCAGAGGGAACAGCGTTCCACGCAAGATGATGGAATTCTGTTGCCATATTGATAGTCACTCTCAATCAGCGCACCTGCCCGGTACCGCGGACCACGTACTTGTGCGTGGTAAGCTCGGCGAGGCCCATGGGCCCCCGGGCGTGCAGCTTCTGCGTCGAGATGCCGATCTCCGCGCCGAAGCCGAACTCCCCGCCGTCGGTGAAGCGGGTAGAGGCGTTGTGGTAGACGGCGGCGGCGTCCACCGTCCGCAGGAAGCGCTCGGCCGCCGCGGCATCCTGCGTGACGATCGCCTCGGAGTGCATGGTGCCGTACCGAGCGATGTGCGCCAGGGCCTCGTCCAGCCCGCCCACCACCTTCACGGCCAGGAGCAGATCCAGGTACTCGGCCTCCCAGTCCGCCTCCGTGGCCGGCTCGACCGCCGGGGCCCCCACCCCCGCGGCCTGCAGGTGTGCCAGCGCCTCGGGGCAGGCCCGGAGACGCACGCCCGCCTCCACCAGGGCCGGACCGACCTCCGCCAGGAAGCGGGCGGCGACCGACCGGTCCACCAGCAGCGTCTCGGCGGCGTTGCAGACCGCCGGGTTGGAGCACTTGGCGTTGAGGACGATCTCCCTGGCCATCGCCAGGTCGGCCGCCTCGTGGACGTACACGTGGCAGACCCCGGTGCCCGTCTCGATGACCGGCACCTTGGACTGCTCCACGGTCGCCCGGATCAGGCCGGCGCCACCCCGGGGGATGAGCACGTCCACCAGCCCCCGGGCGTTCATCAGGGCCACCGCCGCCTCCCGGTCGGGCGGCAGCACCCCCACCAGGTCGTGGGGAAGGCCGGCGGCGCTCAGCCCGGCCGACATGGCCTCCCCCAGGGCCGCGTTGGACCGGGCCGCCTCCTTGCCGCCCTTCAGGAGCACGGCGTTGCCCGCCTTCAGGCAGAGCACCGCAGCGTCCACCGTCACCCCGGGGCGGGACTCGTAGATGATGCCGATGACACCCAGCGGCACCCGCACCCGCTCGATGCGCAGGCCGTTGGGTCGGACCCAGCCCTCAGGTTCGGTTGCAAGCGGATCCGGCAGCGCGGCCACGGCCCGGACGCCCTTGATCACCCCGGCCAGCTTCCCCTCGTCCAGCCGGAGGCGGGCGATCATCGGCCGCGGCAGGCCGGCGGCCTCTGCCGCCGCCACGTCTTCCCGGTTCGCCGCCAAGATCGCACCGGTGGAATCCTCCAGAGCCCGCGCAATCGCCTCGAGAGCGGCATTGCGCTCCTCCGTTGTGGTCAGTTCCAGCCGCCGCTGCGCCTCCCGGGCGCGCCGGGCCATGTCCCGCACCACCGCCTCGTGCCGGTTCACAGCCGGCACTCCTTCCGCCTGCCCGGTCCCGGCCTGCGGGTCGGGCGCCCGCTCCACTGCACGCTCCTGCTCGTTCCTCACCTGATCCGCCATTGCCTTACCCCTCCCGAACAAAGAGTGTGCCGACCTCTTCGCCGGCCAGAATGGACCGCAGGACGCCCGCCCGCTCGCCACAGGCCAGCACCATCGGGATGCCGTGGGCGGCGCAGATGCGGGCCGCGGCCACCTTCGTCACCATGCCTCCCGTGCCGTTGGCACTCCCGGCGCCGCCGGCCATCCGGTCGAGGTCGTCGTCCGGCGAGACGACCGCCAGCGGCGCAAGCCCCGGGTGCAGGTGCGGGTCGGCGGGGTAGAGCCCGTCCACATCCGAGAGAAGGATGAGCAGGTCCGCGCCGATCAGCGCCGCCACCCGGGCCGAAAGCGTGTCATTGTCGCCCACCCGGATCTCCTCGCTGGTCACGGTATCGTTCTCGTTCACGATGGGAATCACGCCCCAGGCCAGGAGGCGCTCCATCACCTGAGCGGCCGAGGTCCGCCGAGCCCCGTCCTCCAGGTCCTCCCGGGTGAGCAGCACCTGCCCCACCACGAGACCGTACTCGCCGAAGAGCCCCTCGTACCGCTGCATCAGCAGCCCCTGCCCCACCGCCGCCAGCGCCTGCTTGGCCGCCACCTCCTGCGGCCGCTCGGCAAGGCCCAGCCGGCCCAGGCCCGCCCCCACGGCTCCGGAGGTGACGAGGACCACCTGCCGCCCCTCAAAGTGTAAGTCTGCGATCTGCCGCACCAGCGCCTCCATCCGGCCCAGGTGCAGGTGGCCGCCGGGGTGGGTGAGGGTTGATGTGCCCACCTTGATGATCACCCGCTTGCAATGCCGCAGTCGCTCCCGCACAGGAACTGCCTCCCTTGCAAATCGCGATGAAAATACAAAACCCCCCGTCCGTGCCGGACGGGGGTGTTCCCGTGGTACCACCAGCCTGAGCGGCAGGACTCGCTGCACGCCCACTCATTTGCAGCGCCCAACCAGGCGCCCCCGGGGATAACGGGCCGGGCTGCCCGGGACGACTCGTCGCCGCCGGCTCCGGGATGGGTTCGGAGGCCGCGGCCTGACCGGGCTTTCACCGCACGGCCCGGCTCTCTTTGCAGGTGCGGGTGCTCCTACTGGTTCCCCTCATCGCCTCTTGTATTGGCCTGATTATAGAAGGGTTCAGCAGTATTGTCAACCGCCACCAACGCCTCCACGGCCGGGCCCTCCAGCCGCTCCTGCTCCAGGAGCGCCGCCGCCACGCGCTCCAGCGCCTGCCGGCGGGCGGCCAGCAGTCCCCGGGCCCGCGCCAGGGCTTCGTCCATCAGCGACCGCATCGCCCGGTCGGCCGCGCGCAGGCTCTCCTCCCCGGGCTCCTGCTCGGCCTGGCCCACCCGCAGCGGCCCGATGTCGGGGTGCATGCCCCAGCGGGTCACCATCAGCCGGGCCAGTTCGGTGGCACGCTCCAGGTCATCGGCTGCGCCGGCCTGGGGCTCGCCGAGGATCAGTTCCTCCGCGGCCCGGCCGGCCAGAAGTTCGGTCAGCCGGTCCATGGCATCCTGCCGGGTGTGCAGGTGGCGCTCCTCCTCGGCGTCCCGGAAGAGGGTGTGGCCGTAGGAGCGGCCGTGGGGCAGCACCGTCACCCGCACCAGCTGGCCGGGGCCCCGAAGGCAGATGCCCGCCAACGCGTGGCCGGCCTCGTGGTAGGCCACCCGCAGCCGGTCGGCCCGGGAGTAACCCACGCGCCGCGTCGGGCCGCCCGATGCCACCCGCTCCAGGGCCCGGATGACCTGCTCCCACCCAATCTCCCGGCGTCCCTCCCGCACGGCCAGCAACGCCGCCTCGTTCAGCAGGTTGGCCAGGTCCGCCCCCGTGAAGCCAGGGGTGAGCCGGGCCAGCTCGGCCAGGGCGACGGAGGGGCTGAGCGGTTTGCTCCGGGCGTGCACCGCCAGGATCGCCTCCCGCCCCTTCCGGTCGGGCGGATCGACGGTGAGCTGCCGGTCGAAGCGCCCGGGGCGGAGGATGGCGGGGTCCAGCACGTCCGGTCGGTTGGTGGCCGCCATGACGATGACCCCGTCGGTGGTGTGGAAGCCGTCCATCTCCACCAGCAGCTGGTTGAGCGTCTGCTCCCGCTCTTCGGCCCCGCCGCCGGGGATCACACCCCGGCGCCGGGCGAGGGCGTCGATCTCATCGATGAAGACGATGCAGGGGGCCAGCTTCCGCGCCCGCTCGAAGAGCGCCCGCACCCGGGCCGCGCCGGTGCCGGCGAAGAGCTCCACGAAGTCGGAACCGGAGGCGGAGAGGAAGGCGACGCCCGCCTCCCCCGCCACCGCCCGGGCCAGGAGCGTCTTGCCCGTTCCCGGCGGTCCCGAGAGCAGGATTCCCCGGGGGATGCGGGCCCCCAGCACGGCGTAGCGCTCCGGCTCCCGCAGGAAGTCGACCACCTCCTGCAGCTCCGCCTTTACTTCGTCCAGGCCGGCCACGTCCCGCATCGTCACGGCGTCGCCACCGGGGTGGTAGAGCCGGGCGGGGCTGCGCTCCACGAAGAGGATCCCGCCGCCCCGGCCCATCTCCCGCCGGCTCAGCCAGAGGATGGCGCCCAGCGCCAGCAGCGGCGGTGCCAGCCGAACCAGGGTGCGCAGCAGGGTCGGGTCCGCCGGCTGCGAGTACTCCACCTGCACACCGTACTGCAGGAGCAGGGACTGCAACCGTACGTCGCCGGGAGGCAGAGTCACCGCGGCGCGGGTGCCGTCCCGGTACACTGCTTCCAGCTCGTCCCCCGTGATGCGGACGCTCACCACCTGCCGGGTCTGGACGTCGCGCACGAACTGGCTGTACGGCACGGACGCCGTTTGCTGGGCCCCCGCCTGCCGGCCGACCAGCAGCGCGGCGATCACGAGGACCGCGCCCACCCACCTCCGCACCACGGCTGGCATCGCCACACCTCCCGGCTGAGCAGCCCACC
>Ga0134099_1001229_pt1 | contig 25343 bp, 27 predicted proteins | sample 10_taG_2_FD_105482 | JGI IMG/M metagenome (GOLD analysis project Ga0134099, IMG submission 105482) | Switchgrass degrading microbial communities from high solid loading bioreactors in New Hampshire, USA - 10_41_5_180_A2 metaG | ecosystem: Engineered > Bioreactor > Semi-continuous > Anaerobic >...
AGTAATATTAAACTGAGCCATGGTTCATCCTCCTCGGTTTGGTATTTGTTTAGCAACTATATTTTACCGAGGTATGAGCTTTGGCTCAACTCCTTTTTACACCATTATATAGACTTAATCTCATATGTAGATATTGATAGTCTGGTATACATGGTAAATGATAAAAAAATAAAACTCTTGGAAATCAGCCTGATTCCAAGAGTTTTTTTCCGTAGTGCGCACATTGTGCGTAGCTAAGGGTGAAAGCTCGCTATAGGACTGGCAATGCCAACTATTAGCCGAAGACAAAAGCTGGTCGCAAACTACGTTGCTGCTCGTCCATGCAGTCTGGGATGTCCAGGCAAAGGTACATGGGATGAAAGTCTCGAGTCTTACCGTGGGAGGGCTCACGGGCGCATGGAACGGATTTGTAAAAATGCGGATGAAACAAAATTTGCCGTGAGAAGTCAGCAGAGGCCATAGTAACAGCAAGCTCGGGAGTGCTGTGAAGGTCACTTCCACAGCACTTCTGCGGCAAAATACTCGAACATCTGGGGCCAGCAGAACCAGTCATGGCTGCCGGTCGTGAAGTAGGTTCGGAACGGTATGTTGTTTTCCCTGAGGGCTCGTATCGTAGGCGGCACACCGATCTCTCTTTCGTTGTAGGCTATATCCTCTTCGGCGCAGCCTATCAGCAGCTTGACATTTTTCAGATGAGGATCATCCAGGGTATAACCCGCGTGTCCGGGGGCCATGCCGCCGCTGAAAGCACCGTAATAATCAAATACACTGGCATGGTGCATGTAAATGAATAGTGTCGTCATGCTGCCCATGGATAAGCCGCAGAATGCCCTCTTGTCCGGGGTAGTATATACCGGGAAGAGCTTCTCGATAAATGGTATCACACACTGGATCATATTCTGCGATATCATCTCGAAGTCCCATTTATAGACGGAGTTGTTCATGGTCACGAGTATGGCCTCTTCCGTCTTTCCTTCGGCAATAAGGTTATCCATGATATTTGCAATGCCGCCCTGGTGGAACCAGTCGGCCTCGTTGCCGCCTCCGCCATGGGAAACGTAAATCGTGCGGTAAACCTTATCACGGCTGTAGTCGCTGGGGAGGTATACACCCAGCGATTGAGTATCACCGTTGATGTCTTTGTAAGACATGTATGACACTGTACCCGCTTTTTGCCGATCTTTTATAGGCAGCCATGATAAATCAGTGCAGTCCCCGACTATCAACTGGGAGTTATGCTGGCTTCCGGTAACTGTGGGGACGTCGGGCATATTCTTTGGATCGGGGATGATACTCCCTTTTTGGCCTGACGCGATTTTCTCAAAATGCTCCTTGATGTTGCGAAGGCCCTTGATCTCGCCGTCTTTTGTATAGACATTGCAATAAATGCTCTCACGACCTTCAAACTTCTCGCAATATTCGGGGTTTATGACAAAGCTGTATGGATATAGACCGGCAGGAAGCCTGAGCGTTACTTCATACTGCCTGGTCTCTTCGTTCCATGCCATATCTTCAACATAAACGCCGCCGATGTTGTCCATGCCATCTTCATACTCATAGCAGGTGTACTTGCGGTCACAGTCGACCATGCCGGTCTCATCGGTGTGGCCTGTCAGGTTGCTCCTGTAAAAAAGGAATTCTCCGCGCACTGCTACGCTCTTTACTTCACCGGCATGATCCTTCGGGTCGAAAGTCAATTTAACGTCATAAAGCTTCTTCATGTTCCTGTCCCCTCTCTGGTTAATATGAAGTTTGGTATTTAATACAAGTATATCACAGACAAAGGGCTCCTGCAAAAGATGTTTACTGATGATTTGCAAAGCGATCACCAGGTATCCGGAGAAATTGATGAACGCACCATCCGCAAATATTTTCTCATACCAGCTTCTTCGTCGATGCGGTATGTGAATCCGAAATGATCGGCCACCGCGACCGCCAAAGTGTGGAACAAATCGCACATTATATCGATCGCTGCCCATATATCAGAATAATTACTGCCCGGATATGTAGCGGCATATCGTTCGTATAGTTCAGGCGAAAGATACTTCTTGAAGTACTTGCCGTTCTTTCCTGTAGAAAGATTGAACCCGTGTCGTGTGCCGATATAGTAGTTTATCATATCATGCAATTCGGTCCGGACTTCGTTATTGAGCATGTGCATGACATAAGGAAGCTCGTCTCTCGCAATACCTTTGGCGACGTTATTGAGGCACCACCAGAAGTTGTTGCAGCAGGAGTAATAGTAAAGGGGAGAGGGCGGTTCGATATGCCAGAACTTGTCGCTTGGAACAGGCAGGACCGGCAGAAACCCTTTTCCATTGTCTTTATCAAGCAGGACAACAGCTGGCTCACCGTCATCAATGTACCTTGTGAACTCGAAGGACAGGTCTATACGGATACCGTCATTGAAAATCATCAGGTAAGTAAAGTGGCCGTCCCCATCGGGATCACGCATGACTTCAGGCATCTGCATGATCAGAGGTTTGCCGAAGTGTTCTTCGATCCATGCCGGATTATTAAAGTACGGTGTGATGTCTTCTGCAAAATAGGTGATGTCGTAATCCTGGTAGATATCCTTTGGTACTGCGGGGTTTGCTCTCGAACCGACCAGCAGTACAGCACGTATACGATCATCGGCGCATGCCACATCAAGTATCAAATCCATAACTTCCTGCTCGGTGCGCATCTTTGCCACATCCTCAATCAGAATACAAAGGAAGAACAGTCATTCACTTTTAAGGTAGCGCCTCGTATATGGACAGACCTCTATACACTTGCCGCACAGTGAGACTTCCAATCCAAATGCTGCTTTGGACCGCGCTTTTGCTGTCCTGGAACATGCATCGGCATCATAGAACTCGTCTCTATAGACATTTACATCCCAGTTCTTGCCTGTAATCGCTCCTGCAGGACAAGCATTGGTACAGATATTGCATGCCCCGCATTTTGATTCGTTTATCGGGGCTGCGGTATCGAGCGGCGCATCGGTCAGGATCGAGGATATACGGATCATGGAACCGTAGTCTTCAGTGACCAGAAGGGCGCATTTCCCGATCCAGCCAAGTCCGGCGCGAGTGGCTACAGTCTTATGTGGAAGCATCGATATGTTACCCGTTGTGAATTGCCTGACATATTCTCTTGTCTGGGGCACGGCTTGATATCCGAGGACTTTGAGAGCATCGGCACCAAGACTGACCAGTTTATCAAGCTTATCGTTCAGCAGATCATAATACTCATGATACTCTTTCGTGGGGCCTTCTGATATACCGCGGATTATATCTTTTGGATATTTGACAGCGATACTGACACCAACAGGCAATCCGCACCGGATGTTTGACGGCAACTCCGTAAGAGAGCCGATACCTACAAGATCCGCACCTGCAGAGAGTAATTTTTCTTTTATGTATGCAGTTAATTCAGTCATTGGCCTTGCCCCTCCTCTTATAAATTTGGTTAGCCTGTCATTCTGTCAACGCCGGTACTTTGCTGCGGGAAGTTCTATGAGATATTCAGCTTGTCGTTTCCGCCTCTTTATTTGAAAGATTACTGCATATTGCGATCTGGCTCTATGTTATGTGATCGCTGTTCTATTCTTCAATGCCGTCATGATTTTCCGGCAAACATTGCAGGCTGTGCGACAATCACTTATGTCCACGAGTATGCCCTCTTTCTCGGCATATCTCATTAACCCGGGTACTCCTCCTTCAAGTACTGCCCGGATCGACGGGATATGATATGGATCATAGTTGTCTATGATTTCAATAACGTCCTGTTTATAGATATTGCCTATCGTAATCGAGCAAAAACAGACATCGCCGTTTGGATCTATGCAGAACGACTCGATCTCGTCAGGTCTTGACGTGTACGGAGCGGACCCGCAGGGTTCGGACAAATCGACTTCTTCCGGTGAAGGGAACCAGTCGGAAAGATATTTCAATGCGTTCCCGGCGGCAAAAATAACATTTCCATGATTTTCTTTTATTCCTTTATCGCCAAACAGCTTTAACAGTCGCTTTGTCTCCGCATTATATTGATTGTCGTGTCCTTCGTCTGCCAGCCAGGCAGGCTGGACGCGCAATGAAGGGATGCCATGCTTCAACAGGGCTTCCGCAAAATACATGACGGGTCCAAGCGGTATATATTCCTGGTGGAACGCATCAACGGACAGCAAAACATCATTGACCCCGGATGAGCACAGACACCTTGCAACTTCCTCGATCCTGTTTTCGTTGCGTGAGAAATAACCGTTAGTTATTAGTTGCCTTTTCGGGATCCCGAAGTCACGGGCTGCAGCATGGATCTTGCATACAGTATCAGGGTATAATAACGGCTCGCCCCCGAATGAATTAGTGACTCGATCTGATACCTATCCGCAAGGCGATTGACGGCAGATACCGCAGCATCAGCATCGATGCTGCCGCTTTCCGTTCTGCTGCCGCCGTTGGAACAGTGCCTGCATTTTCCGCTGCATGCGTTGGTTATAACGAATTCGATCCGTTTAGGGTCTATGTACATAGGACACCTCGATCTGCCTTGCTTTGCCGTGATGTTCAATCGTCATCTCGGTCAGCATATTATCACTGTTATGATCACAGTCCGTGTCAATGACGATATTTTCTTGGCCTCGCATGATCAGCGCTTTGTTGATATATCAAAGTATGATCTCGAACTCGAACTCATGCAGGATCGGTATATCGTCATTGCCTACGAGCGGGATGGAAGGTTTCAGCTTACGCGCTTCCTCCATTGCATTTATATGTACCGCCCGCAGGGAAAAACCGAACCGCTGATAGAATCTGATGGCATGTGTGTTGTCGTTTGTCGTTATCAGCCATAAACGGCGGCACTTGTTCTCTCTGGCCACATCGAGCACGGCATTTATCAGGGCTGAACCGATGCCTCTCCGCTCCTGCAGGCTGTTGAGCGTAACAAGCTCGCACTCATCGCCATCTATCTTGTAGGTCGCCGCACCGCACATCTTGCCGTCATCGAGCGCAATAAATCCGGGCAGGACTGACGTATCCAGGACGCGTCCCCTGCTTACGCTCATCGGGCCTGCCCATTCCTCCTTTATAAGGTCATCTACGGGTTTTCTGTTTTCAGGCGTCAGCTTTTCGATCCGTATCATAGTTCAAACTCCTTTACTAACAGTGTAGAAATCGAACCTGCCCTTTATATATGTCAGCCTGGATCAATGCCTTCCGTCTATCCCGCAGGAGGGATATGTGCCTTCTTCGTCGAAATCTTCGGAGATTATATCGGCATACTCGTACCTGTGCTTTTTCAGCCATGAGTTAGCATATGAGCAGCTTGCCGTGGCTTTCAGCCTGTTTTCGCGCAGGTACTTCGCAACTACTTCCATCATAGCGCCGGCCACGCCCTGACCTCTCAACGACGGATCGACATATGTGTGGTCAATGTCGACCTCACCGTTTTTCCTGTGGTTAAAGGTGGTCTCGGCCAGCAGTCCATTGTTTTCGTCCACGCCGTATATACGTCCTTTTTCATACTTCCAGTTCATGAACTTCCCCCTTTATGCTCATATCATACTTATTTATGCCATTTTTTATGCTTGGCATCATTATAACCCGTAAGTTGCCGAATTGGAATAGTACACTTTTGCTATGCACGGGAAAAGTGCCGGATCCATAGCCATAATGTCAAAAACAGCCCCGATCCCTCTGCCAAGGAAGGATCTAAGGCTGTTTTTCAACCGGACGATCAGCTCATGGATGATCAGACCATTGCATGGTTTTAGCGCCAGTTCGTGAACAGTGGACCGCTGCATGGATGATAGGGCCACTGCATAAACGGTTAACTAATGCCTGGGCGGAATGGCCACTGCATGAACGGTGAACTGATACATGTACGGTATACCGCATGAACGGTCACATCGAATGAAGGTGGTGATAGATCTTCGCTATTTCCCCAATTTATTGTAAGTCCTTATAGACATTGCTATTGCCTGTTCCCTTGTTGCCATTCCATAACCCGCAGCTTTTTGAACAGTTGTGGTAGCCTTGGGCATGAACTCGCCCGCCGTATTTCCTGTTATGATGCCGATCTTAGCCATATATTTCGTAGCTTCGACAGCCCAGCTCGATATGTGCTTCTGGTCTGCGAAGTCTTTCACGCCCGCCGTGCTGTAATCCCCGTCGGGATTGATAGCCTTTATTGCACGGAACAGCATCGTTGCGCACTGTTCCCTGGTAATGAGCTCATTCGGGGAGAAGGTGGTCAGCGATGTACCTGTAGTGATTCCGATGGCAAAGGCCTTCAATATCTGTGGGTTCGAAGTATCGGTAAACGGGTTTGCCGGGACTTCGACAGTCTCGCCGGTGCACTTCTCGTAGAGCAGTATTGCCAGTTCGCAGAACTCTTCCCTTGTGATCGGCCTTGTCATGTCGGCGCCTTTAAGGATATCGGGTACAAGCCCGGCCTCCGCAGCCTGTTTCAGTTCCGGTGTTGCCCACGAGCTTGCCGCGCTCCAGTATGCGGGGTTTCCTATCGTTACAGTATTTGAATAACCGGAAAATGTATATTCGGATATAAAATCGCCGACATAGCCCCATACGACATAGAAACGTGCCCTGAAGTGGTATGTCTCGCTCTTTATGTCAACTTCATCGTACTTCTTTGAACTGTCGAACGGACGATATTCGAAATAGCCCAAGTCAAGGAAATCGGTCAGATAGGCGGTTGTCGTCCAGACGTGGGACGGCCCCTCATTCCAGTCATAATCGGCATACTTGTAATCAAACTCGACATAGACCTGGTCACATATGATGCCATCAATGGCGGCGTAATCAGCGATGATTTTGTCGTTGAGAGCCCTGACGCTTTGCGGGACATCAAGCTTAAGTTCAAAGTAGGGCTGGCCGTCGGCGTCCCACTTCAGCTCCGCCCTGAGATTGGCGGGATTTTCGAGCCTGAACGGATCATTGGCGGCCAGTGCGGACAATGGCATAAGACCGATCGCTATCATGATGCAGAGCGATAATGCCAGGATATTACGTTTTTTCATGACTCGTACACTCCTTGTATTTGAAAGGTGTCCCAGTCATAATACCATCCATTGAGGGCTTTTAGTTTTTCAAAAGTCACATCTTTATTTTTTCAAAGTAACATCATGGCAAGAAATATAAAAACCGCCCGCCGTAGAGGCGAGCGGTCGCGGGTTTATGCTCTATCTGGCATGCTTCTTTCTGTACTCAGAAGGTGAGAGCCTGGTGCTTCGCTTGAAGGCTACCGCGAAATGGCCGGCATTGACAAAACCGCATTTCCTTGCGACGTCTTCAATGGAGTAATCACTCTTTGCCAGCAATTCCTTGGACTTGCTTATGCGGATATCCAGAAGGAATTGATGCGGCGTGCGGCCGGTCTGTTCCTTGAATACCCGTTTGAAATGGCCCGGGCTCAGATAGATCAGGTTGCAGATATCATTGATGCTGATGTTGGATCGGTAGTGTTCCTTCATGAACCGGATGGCGTTGCTTATGTACGGGTTGTCGGCATTATCAAAGTCATTATCACAGGCATTATCCCACTTACTATCACCGCTGTTATCATGCTCGGCGTCCAGGTCCCGTATAAGCTGAAACACTATTTGGGTGGAGAGGCTGTGAAGCATTTTAGGGTAGGCATCACCGTAATTCATGATCTCCTGCTGGAACAGTCCGATCAGATCGAGCAGCTGGTTGCTGAAATGCCCATGGACGTGCCTGAACGCAAACGGCTCGCCGCGTGATACTTCAGAGGCTATTTCGGTGAAGAATTCCTTTTTCACGGCGATATGCAGATACTTGCCGCGGTTCCTGGAACTGCCGGGGATCCCGAATACTTCCTCCCATGGCCGGATGACAAGCAAGTCACCCTTCCTGACCTTATACTCCACATTTCCGACTTTCGTAACGGGCGCGCTTGAAAGGAACAGCACGAAGTGATAATCATCCACGCAGATGACTTCGCCTACGGCAAATTCCTCAGGTTCAAAGATGGCGATGTGCGTCGAAAATGTGGCCTTGGTTTTTGCATACAACTCAGGAGGGATCGCCCTGGTAAGGTACTCAAAATCCATCTTCATAAGCTTTTCTCCCCGGTATCATTCATAATCATCATAATATCTGCGTTTTTTGGATTGCTTGGTGTACATGGAAACAGACTTCTCCCAGTTCTTTTTCTCCCTGAGGTAGCCGGATTTATCCTCCACGAACCTGTTTTCCTGTTTCTGCGACATGTAATTCTCCCAGCGCTCCCTTGATAAAGTACCGTCATCCAGCGCCGCAAGGACAGCGCATCCGGGTTCGGTAGTGTGGCGGCAGTCCGAAAACCTGCATTGGGAAAAAAGCTGCTCCACATCGGCAAACTCAGCGCTTATCCCTTCGGACGCATGGAACAGGCCCAACTCACGCATACCCGGGGTGTCTATGACCATCGCACCGGAAGGCAGCATGAAGAGCTGGCGATGGGTAGTTGTGTGACGGCCCCTGCTGTCATCTTCCCGTATGGAACTGACAACCATTACTTCCTGTTTCATCAGGGCGTTGAGAAGCGAAGACTTGCCTACACCGGACATCCCGAGGAATACGACTGTTTTTCCGGGACGCAGATAGTCATCCAGTTCTTCAAGACCAAAGCCGGTGTGGCTGGAAATCGCGTGTACCGGCACAAACGGTGCGGCTTTTTGGATCTCAGCGATGTATCCGGCAAAATCGGGCTGAAGATCAGCCTTTGTCAGCAGCACAACAGGTTGGGCACCGCTTTGCCTGGCCTGTGTAAGATAACGCATGACACGGTTTACGCTGAAATCCCGGTTAAGGGAAGTCATTATGAACACGTAGTCGAAGTTAGCCGCGATCGTCTGCTGCAGGACAGTTTTTGCATATCCGGCCGCATGTCCTGAAAAGTCACTGCGCACGAACATGGACTTTCGCGGAAGCGTCTTTATGATGGTGCTGTCCCCCATCCGGTTGAAGATCATCAGCACGAAATCTCCTGTTGCGGGAAAACTCTCACTTCCGTCGTTAAAGTACACACCGGCTTTCAGCCTGCCGAACACGCTTCCGTACTCGCAAATGAGTTCATACCTGTCCCTGTGAACGGATGTGACCCTTGCGGGAATTGCTGATGTATCGTATTGTGACATATCCAGTGAGTAAAGTAAAGTGTTATTGAAGCCGTAGTCTTCGAGCAACAACTCTTTTCCCTCCAAAATCCGACATTTGGATGCTTCGATTTCATTTGAAAACCTGTTTGCGATGAACATACACGTCTTTTCCGAAGCTGCCGACATAATGGATCTCTTCCCAGCCGCGGGTGGTAAACTCTGGACTGGGAGACATGTCTGTGACAGAATCTCCCGGGCAGTCTATGAGCCACCCCCCGGATTTGCAGACGCGAGTTATCTCCGCTATTTCCTCGTCCCAATAATCACCGATGACGTGGCCGGACATTACGATGTCAAACGTGTCATCCGGGTAAGGGAGGCTTGTGATGAGGCCATCCAAAACCCTGACATTGCTTATGCCCTCACGGGCAATTTTGTCGCGCATGAACTCACGCAGAGTTCCGACAGGTTCACTTGCGTAGACCCATGCTGCCTTCTCGGCTGCGGCGAAGGTCAGCCTGCCGGAACCGGCTCCGATGTCTAGAACGACTTTTCCGTCGAAGTCGGCCAACCGGAACAGGCGTTCCTTGCTCCAGCCGCGTATGAAGTCGCACTTTTCTGCCATGACTTCAGGAGTGGTGTAGATTATGAAGTCTTCGATGCTTGACATGACGTAGACCTCTGCGTTGCGCACTTGCGCCGGTTCAGAAACATTCGGAGCTTCCAAAAGCAGTTTGTCTATCATGGAAGCGCATTCCGGACAGCGGTGTTTAAGGTACCACTCAACAGACGGATTTGCTTTCAGCGCAATTCCCATGTTCTGTCTCCACTCATCCCTGTTGACACGCCAGCCGTTGCTTTGCAGCATGATTTGGATCTGAAAACGTTCAAGAAGCAATAAACTGTTGAAAGAATAATCTTTCGGGTCTATCCACCCTAATGACATATGGTCCTCCTTATCAAACGTGACAAATTAATTCAATGTTTTTCTCATAACTGCGCATATGGTATTTGATTTTTCATCATAAGGCTTTCCTGTGAAATCCGAGTAAAAATCGACAACAGCGAAGCCGTGAGGCCGGACTTCTTCGGTCAGGGTCACCTTCGTGAAGCAGGTGTCCCAGATGTTGTATTCTTTTACGTTCCCGTCTTCAATGATCACCGTTCGGGTCAGACCGATGCATTCGCCGTAGTAATACTGCGCATTAAGGCAGATGTGCGGGTTTGGGCTCCAGAAACCGCTGTTTTCATTGATCTCCCATGATGTATGTTCTTTGCAGCCCTTGTTTTTTTGCGGGGTGAATACGTCAAGTGCAAACAGTCCGCCAGGTTTCAAAGCTCTGTACACACGATCCAGGAGATTATGCCGATCCTCAGGTACCAGGGCACCGTAGTCGCACCAGATCAGCGTTACCATATCGAACTTATTGTCAAATTCCATCTCCAGGTAATCCATCAGCAAGTATTCGGTTTTTTGGTCATGGGACTTCGCATACTCGATCGAGCGCTCGGAAAAATCCAGACCGGTTACGATGAAACCGCGATCGGAAAGACGTTTCGTATATAATCCCGGTCCGCAGCCGATATCGAGGAGCTTCCCGCCGGGCGGCATCAAAGAGGATATCCACTCCGCAGAACGGTCTATGAACTCCGGCTTACGGCTTGCAGCATCGGTATTGGGGTCGAGATGCGCTTCGAGCATTCCCCCGGATATATGTGGATCGTTCCAGAACTTTGAACAGGTCTTTTCGTATAGTTTCGGTTTATCTAACAGAGTCTTCAGCGTGCTATACATGTCTGAAATCCCCCCTCACTTTCAGTTTTTAGGTACAAAAATACCGCAGCAAGCAGCCATCGATAGCTGCAAACTGCGGTGTGCTTACGGGTGAGCGCGTAAAAATAGAAATACGGGCACACCCGCTCGTATACCCGTAGTAGTTTACAGTATTCACGAAGGGTTGCTTGTGAGGGCACAGCGACAACTGCAAGAAAACCTTGCATCATCACCACGCCGAATATTCAGTTTTAGATGAATGCCACCTCATAGACTAATATCATCAAAAACAACCCCTTCCGTTGTCAAAATCGAAAAGCATCATGGTCTCAGAGTCGCTTTTCATGATGAATATACCATGTCTTTCCTCAATAATCAATACCCAATTGTGATTCTTGTGGTTCTTTATCAAATTACATGATATCACAGGGAGATACTCTTTTCTTTTATTTCTTAATTTTTTCCCATAGTAATTTTACACTAACTTAGTAATGCATATTAAAAATTTAACTCAAAATGAATACATTGCTTTACAAAAAGGACAAATGTGCTATAATCGGAAAAATAATCTGTATCGTTCGTTTTTGCATGTCACGAAAAGAGTGCGGCATAATTTCTGTTTTCAGATGAAAGGGAGTGAATTGGATATGGACCACAAAGGGACAGTTACGCTTGAAACTGAACGGCTGATATTGAGACGATTCAAGCTCGGGGACGCCGACGCGATGTTCCGAAACTGGGCAAACGATCCCGAAGTGACCAGGTACCTGACCTGGCCTACCCATTCTGATGTTTCCGTTTCCAGATTCGTAATCGGCAGCTGGTTGAAACAGTATGAGAACCTGAACTATTACAGCTGGGCGATAGTCCTCAAAGAGATCGATGAGCCGATCGGAAGCATCTCAGCCGTGATGATAAATGAGCTGCTCGAAGAAGTGGAAGTGGGATACTGCATCGGAAGGAAATGGTGGCGGCAGGGCTATACGTCCGAGGCGCTAGCCGAGCTGATCCGGTTTTTCTTCGAGGAAGTGGGAGTCAACCGGATCAAAGCCACGCATGATGTTCAGAACCCCAATTCAGGCAAGGTGATGCAGAAATGCGGCATGAAGTATGAAGGAACCATGCGCCAGGGCGGAAAGAACAATCAGGGTCTGTGCGATGTCTCCGTCTATGCAATTATAGCTAAGGTCTATTTCGCTCACAGGCATAACTAAAACACTCTTGATCATACAAATAATTCATTTGAGCGATCCCGTGACTTGCTTGGGATATGTGGAGTATGCAGGCGGATCCATTAAGATTTGAACAGGGAGAAAATTTGGATCGATCAAGGGACAGATGATCTTATCCGGATTGCGTATTTATATCACATACGACATTATTCTTCAAATTTTGCAACCCTCTCGTTGATTTTGCATATCATGTTTATGAGGCAAGATGCAATTATGATGAGAGGGTATTATAATGCGCAAAGTAATAAAATCTATATTTGTGATTTTTCTGATAGTGGTGATTGCGGCAAGTTTGCTAACAAGCTGCAATATGCAGGAAAAAGAGACTGTTACACTGCTTGGGACAAACGCGGCCGGCAACGACGCCTCAACTTTCTTTGTCATTAATCCTGACGGAACACTGGAACCTTTTGAAATCCCGGGCAACAAGGTCCTTGTCGTGACCGACATGGACATAACCTTCAGAAGCGCATCTCCGGAAAGGACGGTATTTGTTCAGCTGTATTTATTTAACGTGAACTTCTTTCCGTATTTCCAGGATGTGACCGTGGCGGATGCCAACGGAGACGGTGGGTTGCACGCCAGCCTGCAAACCGGGGTCAGGATCGGACCGAACACGGTATTCGGTGTCAGGGCATCTTCAGGCGATGTTGTCGATCCCGCCGGGATAGCAGTCACTTTGCATGGGTACCTAAAGCAAAATTGATTTGAATGCTTACGAACCCAAATGGTGTTTTGCCTGATCTGATATAGAAAAAAGGCTGAAACAAAGCGGCTATGCGGTAAGTTTCCCTGTCGCTTTGTTGCAGCCTATTTTTGATTGAAATTATTACCTCCGGTTGTTATACTGAAATTAACGATAGAGCTGAACGATCATCCGAGGAGGAGTGGATATGAAGGACCGGATAGCAGGAAATCTGCTCAAACCTGCCATATGGGTAATGGCAGCTTCAGTCGTAATTGTTGCAGTATCGGTCATAGGCTTTTTATCTGGCAAACAATCTGCGAGCGACCCGCAGAATAATATGCAGGAAGAAGCAGCAACTAAGAAATTATCTGTCCGCGAAGTCAGGACGCTGTCGGAAAAAGGAGATAGGCTCAGGTTTGAAGATTTCAAGGGTTTTTCAGGCATCGATGTCAGTTCGAACCTCGATTATCACATCATGCTCTATGGAGTTGAAGGCGGCTACCGCCTGATCGTGCGGACGGACGGGGAAAAGATAGACAGTGCGCAACTGGAACGGATTTGGGACAGCGGCGGAAGCGGTATTGACATCCGCTATAACGATGTTGACGAATTCATAGAAAGTCATCCGTCTAACGAAGAGATCGAGAGCTGGCGCGGTATTGGGATCGGTACGCCCCGGAACGAAGTACATGATATCATGGGGGAACCGGATTCGATGCTGTCCGGATTATGGGGCGACATATATGGATTGGTCAATGAGTCGATCGTGGTATTTTACTATGATCCGGATGGGAACGTACAGCAAATAAAAAAAGATGTTGGCAAAGAAATAAGTTCTATCGAAGTTGTAAGGGAATCTGATAATAAACAGTGGACTTTTTCGGATGACGCTGCGACAGGTCTGTTTGCATCCGCGTTGAACCAAAGGGCGAGAACTGACGCGGTAATCGACATTCGCCCGAGAGATTACCTTGTTATAATACATTTTTATGATGATACATATGAAGAATACAGTTTGTGGGCAGACGAAGATGCAAATGTCCGGGGAGTTCTAATGAATGATGATAAAACCTGGCTTTTGTATACAGATGCGATTTCCCTGATAAAAGAAATGCTGAAATAAAAACAGAGCCCATGAGCTTAAAAAAGTTGGATAGAAGTTGAACACACCGGAAGTACATACATGCCGGAAGGAGATAAATAATGACCGACAGGACAACCACAGTTGAGCAACTGAAAAAACATGTTCAGGATTTTTCAGATGCACGGGGCTGGCGAAAAGACCAAAACGCCAAAGATCTTGTTATGGCTCTGACCGTTGAAGCGGCTGAGCTCGCTGAGATATTCATGTGGCTGCATTCTGACGATGCCGACAGCATAAAAGAAAACGCCGAGGAATACGAGCATCTGCAGGAGGAACTTGCGGATATTTTCTGGTATATCTGCCGGTTGTGTGAACATTTTGATGTGGACCTGGCAAAGGCTGTAGAAAAGAAAACTGTAAAGAACGCAATGAAATATCCGGTTCCGGACCAAAGGCAGGATCAAAGCGATACAAACACAGGGTCATGACATACAGAAGGAAGTATTTTATTTAGAAGATCATTTGTCGCGATTTTCAAACTTGATGTATTGACACAGGGATGACATCCGATATACGGCTTTGATATTACATCTCTGTCGATCAGCAATCGCACACGATTTTCCTTGTCATTCATAAGCCCTAAAACGCTGACCGACCCGGGTGAAATGCCCAAAAACTCATGCATATATATCTCGTCTGCAAAGGACAGACGTGCGGAACCGATCTGTGCGGACAGATCCTTTGTTTTGAAAGGTTTGCGCCCTGGCATCATCAGCAGGTAAAAATTCGTTTTCTGGCGGTTGCACAGGAAAAGGTTCTTGCAGATCTCGATACCGAGCAGCGCTTCCACCTCTTCGCATGCCTCGATCGAAGGTGTCGGAGCATGGTCGACGCGTGTGTATGATACACCAAGGCGGTCAAGAAGGTCATAAGTTGCGATTTCCACCGGCAGACGGTCCTGACAGTTTTCAGGTCGGCCGGAGTAGATCACAGGATCGATGTAAAAGTCGGACATGATATTCACCTTTGATTTGAAGTGGGCGGAAGAAGGGCTGTAAATCCCTTTCCTTTACATAGTTTAAGACAAGAGTAGTTTAAGGTCAATATTTGCTGTAAGTTAACCTTTAAGAGTGATGAGGCGAGACAGAGGGATTTCCTCAAAATAGTCGGCAGGCTAAATAGGAACCTCAGGCCCATGTGACATAAGGGAGCGATCACATGAAAAGAGTTTCACGAGTGATTCAATATGTGGATGGTATAATCGAAAAAATACCGTCAGCAGAGAAGCGAAAACAGGCATATGTCCATACATATGGTGTCAGCCAATATTGTGCGCTACTGGCGGCAAAGAGGGGTTTGGATCCTGAACTGGCATATATAAGCGGCCTTCTGCATGACATCTATACCTATTTCTCAGGCAGCGGAATGTATCATGCATATAGCGGTGCTGAGATGGCACGTGTAGCGATAAGGAACATGAACATCTTTTCTGATGATGAGAAGATTATAATCCTTTCAGCCATTTTCCATCACTCGCAAAAAAAGCAGATACATGACGGGTATGATGAGGTACTGAAGGATGCCGATATCCTTTCGCTTTTTTTCAATGATCCCGAATTCCGTGTGTTTTATCGCGATGCGCAACGGCTTGAAAACTTGCTGAAGGAACTAAAGATAACTGCGGCGCTGACCGAACACGGACATGAACTGGCAATGTCACAGGGTATCAAGTTCAAAAGGTCGCTGTTTGCCGACATTGCCGAGGAGATGGCATCGAAAAATATCCGTGGAGAAAGGGAATCTGCGCAGTTCATGGATATCATCAGGTACTATCCCGAGGAATCAGCCTTTGATGATCTGAAAAACGGCTGGTGTGCGGCCTTTGTCTACCACTGCGTGCTGAAAGCCGGACTTGCCCTGCCGATTAAACTGCCGCCATGCAAATACAGATTTGCGGGAGTGGGGGCCTGGTTTGAGTGGGGCATGGAAAATGGCCTGTGCTTTAGCGATACGGATGGGATAGTCCCTGAAAGAGGAGACATTGTTATATATAACAATATTATCTCACCGGAAAACAAGCCGGCGAACGGAGCTTGGCACGATCATATGGGCATCGTGTTATCATGCGACGGTGATAGGCTGAGAGCAGCGGAAGGAAATATTGATAATAAGAATGTCTCCGGAGTCATAGAGAGGAAGAGGGGTGGCACTATCGGATGCTACATTAGGATCCCCGATGATTTTGATTGCGAAGATTGGAGTGGCGATTATAAGAAGTATCTGAGGAATGTGGCCGGTATTTGATTTTTAATGATCTGATGCTTTACTGTTGACTGATTATGTAGAAACATATAGTTAGGTCCGTTTGCTTGTACATTATCTATTATTGAACTGCTGAATGAGAGAGGGATATCATCAAATCTCGTAGGAACGGTGTACAATGTTTATACAAATCCCGAATACAGACGGAGGGGAATAGCTACACAAGTAATGACTGCGCTTTTGCAGGAAGCAGAAAAATTGAATGTTGCTGTGATCGACTTGCTGTCAACGGATGACGGAAAGTCATTGTATGAGAAATTAGGATTCAAAGTGCAGAAATATACTCCTATGAAGTTAAGGCTCAAGTGAGGGCTTACGACAGTAGTTTGCAGTTTGCTTTTGCTGTTGATATAGTTAAAAATAATTACAAAAAATCTTATGTTTAAGCATCGAAATGGGATATATATGAAATTAGTAAAATTGTTTCCCTCCCCGGGAAGAGGTAACGTAGTTTTGGAAGGCTATATACCGGAGCTTGCATTATTTCCAAACGGAGTACGTGTTTTGCCCGCGATCCTGATACTTCCGGGCGGAGCCTATCGCTTTGTATCACCGGGCGAAGGCGAAGAGGTGGCTTTGCGATTTTGCGGCGAGGGTTATGCGTGCTTTGTGCTGAAATATTCCGTCGGGGATGATGCTGGTTTCCCGAAGCCGTTGGAGGATGCCTCAAGGTCTATGTGGATGATAAGGCAGCACGCGGAAGAATGGCATATCGATCCCAAACGGGTCGCCGTGATGGGATTTTCTGCCGGAGCCCATCTCGGTACTGCTTTGGCCACGATGTGGCACTATCCGGAGCTTCAAAGCGAGGACATGCCCGAGGGCGGAAACCGCCCGGACGCATGTGTGTTCGGCTATACCCCGACGACATTTGAGGGATTTGAAGAAAAAGCAAAGAAGGACGGAATGCCCTTCGTGCCCGGACAGCACCTGAATGTCCTGGGAGAGGGGCGCTTTGCGGATATAACGAGCCTTACTACTCACAAGTTGGTCGATAAAAGAACACCGCCAGCCTTCCTGTGGAAGACGAATTTGTGCTATCCGGAAAGTACTTTCCTGTACGCAGAAGCTTTGAAAGAAGCAGGCGTTCCGTATGAAGTGCATGTTTTTACCGATACAAAACGTGCCGGAGGCTTGTGCAACCGCGGAGGATATGCTGCCAATACGCAAATGTGGGTTCAGATGGCACTCAACTGGCTTGCAATGGTGATGGGGGAACAGTGAAATGAGCTTGTATATCCCGTTTGAAAAAGGCTATGGTACATATGCGGGTACTGTCCGTACATCAAGATATGTAGAGGGATCGGATGGGACGAAACTCGCAGTTGATATTTATCTCCCTGCTGACGGACCCGGTGAGGCTGCTCCCGGTCCTTTCCCGCTTGTCCTGCATGCGGCGAAAGGGGGCAGGCGCATGGGCACAGGGATCGATGCCATCACATCCAAACTCGTCGCCAACGGTTACGCCCATATGTTTCTCGAAACGCGCGGATCAGGTGCCAGCTACGGTTATTCAAAAAGCTTTTGCGAGCCGCTTGACGCCCGGGATGTTGCCGCAGTTATAGAGTGAGCTGCGGTACAGCCGTGGTGCAACGGGAAATTCGGTATGCGCGGCATATCAAACTCCGGACTTATCCAGGAAGCAACTGCCGCTGTCTGCCCTGAGCATCTGGTCGCTATTGCGCCTGTTGTCTGCAACAGCGATTTTTACTCTCAAAACTATCCGAACGGCGTACCGCTGGAACCCGGTGTCCCTGCGAAGCTCGAGTTCTGCATCGACCCGATATCATATGTTTTTGCCGCGGGTCACAGCATTCGCGTCACACTGGTCTGCGCCGAGGAAAAGACCTATCAGCAGCCTGAGGGCTTTGATTATGAAAACCCGCCGACCATTACGCTATACACCGGTGGCGACAAAGCGTCATTAGTTAAACTTCCGCTAAGCAGCACAACTGGTTGAACATATGAGAAACACACTGATTAGGTTAGTAATACTAATATGTTTTGGTTTCTTGGAGTGATGAATGAAGGCAAAAGTTTGTTATGATTTATTAAAAATAATATAAATGATATAGTATAATATACTTAATTATTGATTAATATAATAGTATGACATATAATCGGTGTTGAGGTGATGAGCATGGCACTATTCTCCGATGAGAACCTTCTCAATTTGCTTATGCAATATAACCCATGGTGGAGAGACGGTTTTGTGCCCCAAGCGTTTAATCCTCCCCAGCGCCGTTATGCTTTTTATGAAATTAAGAAAATACTTGAACGGAAGGAATTGCGAAGGTTTGCTGTCGTCAGCGGAGCGCGGCGTGTCGGGAAAACAACTATCCTATATCAGCTGATCGCAGAGTTGATTAAGCAGGGAGTGACTCCGCGCAACATTCTGTACTTATCTTTTGACAACCCGATCGTAAAGCTCAGCGGATTTGAAAGGGTACTTCAGGTATACGACAATTTTTACCCTGTTGAAGGAGACATTTACTTTTTCTTTGATGAAGTGCAGTATGCCGAGGATTGGGAAGCCTGGGTCAAGGTAATGTATGATCAGCGCCCGTCACTGAAGCTGGTAGCGACCGGGTCGGCAAGTCCTGCTCTGGAAAAGGGAACTACGGAGAGTGGAGTTGGCAGATGGCAGCTGATAAGGATACCAACGCTGTCATTTTACGAATATTGTGAGCTGCTACAACTTGACGAAAGACCAACTTTGCCTTCCGGATTGCGCCCGACACAGCTTCACAAGTTGGAGCAGGCTGACTTGACAGATATCATGGGAAGGTTGGCCCCTCTTAAAAAGCATTTTCATCGCTATTTGATGGTTGGAGGATTTCCGGAATTGGCGCTGGCTACAGATGACCGGATGGCGCAGAGGATCCTTCGTGAGGATGTCGTAGACAAGGTCATTAAGCGTGATGTGCTTATGCTTTTCAATGTGAGAAACCCGCTCCAGCTGGAAAAGGTTTTTCTCTATCTCTGTATGAATTCGTCGAATATCATAAACTTTGCGACGATGAGTAAGGAACTTGATAACATGAATAAAGTGACGCTTGCCAACTATATAGAGTTCCTAAAGCAGTCGAACCTTATTTATATAAGCGAACCGATAGGACTTGAAGGGAAGTCGATCCTGAAGGGACAGCCAAAGATATATGTGGCAGATGCTGCAATCCGCAACGCAGTACTTATGCAGGAAGACGTGGTTGCAAATGCTGAAGAGATGGGTATTATGGTAGAAACAACCGTTTACAAGCATATTGCATCTTTTTATAACCAGACTACTTCGCAGGTTGGATATTATCGCAGAAGCTCGGGAAATCAGAAAGAAATCGACGTGGTCGTTGAACTTCCGAAAGGTCGAATACTATGTGAAGTCAAATACAGGGAGAACAGCAACCTGACCAAAAGCGATGCGATCGTAGAAATGGCTGATATGGAGTCGGCAAAAGCATTAGGTGCTATAGTCATAACAAAGAGGCCTGAAGATTACGGTGTTATAAGGTTTGATACAAGAGTTCCCATAATGCGCATACCGGCCTCGGCATTTCTATATTTGCTCGGAAAAGCTGAAGCAGAGGGATTCGCAGCACAACTGTGATCCTTAATATGTTTCAACACTGAAAATATCGGCACAAATCAACTTAGAAAGGAATTAAGACGCCCGTTTATGAAAGACACATGAGAAGACGCATATAAGCATTGGTGTTTGGGAATTCCGGCGAGAGGTGTATTATGATTGATGTTGTATTCAGCGATAGCGCATGCGGAAGCTTAAAATTAGCACATTATGGTCCGGACGGATACTGGGGCGGCGCCGCCATAGGAGTTTTTGCTGGCAATACTGATGGATTAAAGCCCGCTGAAGAAGAAATCCGGAAGGCATTGCAAAATGCTGAAGAGAAGCTTAATCTTGACTTGGAGAAAGCATTGCGTTTAGGCGGACATCCTTCAGATGTGTTTGGGTTCGGGCTTGCTCTTAGCGTGGGCGATATTTCTGAGGACAAACCCGGAGAAAAGCGGCAGCAAGTGTTGGAACGCATGTATAGCATTTACCCCAGTGCGGATTGGCGCGACGTGGTCCAAGATCTGATACAAAGAGCTAATGAGGATTTGGGAACTATATGTGATCGTATTTCAAAGGGAGAAACCGTCCGTATATGGTATAGTGACATGCCTGACGAGGCTTGCGGTCTGTATTGGTTTATGTCTCAGCTTAGCAAGCTAGATATACATTACCAACAGATATATCTGATAAAACTTCCCGAATGGGATATTGATGATAATGAATGTATGATCCGCAAGAACAGCTGGGGAGAAGCGTCTCCTTCGCAATGGCATCGCTATGTTGAACTGCAAAAGCCTGCATCAAAGGAATTTTGCATGTACTGTGAGTCTCATTGGAGAGCACTGCAAAAGGAAAATGCTCCGTTGCGTGCGATGCTGAATGGGCAGTTGGTCAGCGTACCGGAACATATCTATGATGATTTTATTCTCCGTGAAATTTCAGCCGAAAACGAATATTTCCAAGAGGCAATGGTTATCGGTCGGGTACTCGGCAAATATCGGCTTGGCATTAGCGATTCCTGGGTTGCGTTTCGTATCGAAGAACTGATACGCGAAGGAAAACTTGAAGTTGTGAGCAAGGCAGAAGAAGGCTCGCCAATATACCATCGTTTGCTGAAGAAGACTTTTTGAGCGTTGACTGAGAAATTACCGGTTCATGCTGATTTCCTGCAATATGTGTTTCTTATTTGTCCCGTTTGATGCGGAAGCGATGTTTTGCTATAATATGATCATCATATAAAAAATGGAATGTGAAAGGTGATAGAATGATACCGACTCCGGCACAGGCAAGAGAAATATTGGAAAAGTACAATAAGGAACCGTTCCATTTGCGCCATGGTGAAACGGTTTCCGGCGTTATGGGCTGGTTCGCGAAAAAGCACGACCCCAATAATGTCGATTATTGGCGTACTGTCGGAATGCTTCATGATATCGACTTTGAGCTTTATCCGGAGGAGCATTGTGTCAAGGGCATTGAAATCATGAAGAATGAAGGGATCGATGAAAGCATCATCCGTTCTGCCATGAGTCATGGCTGGGGCCTGACAAAGACACCGTACGAACCTGAAAACATTATGGAAAAGATACTCTTTGCCGTTGATGAACTGACCGGACTGATAGGGGCGGCTGCCCTGATGCGCCCGAGCAAAAGCGTCTCCGATATGGAGCTTTCCAGCCTGAAAAAGAAGTTCAAAGATAAGAAGTTTGCCGCAGGCTGCTCCAGGGAGACTATCGCAAAGGGTGCCGAAATGCTTGGCTGGGAACTCGATACTCTTCTGGATGAAACCCTAAATGCAATGAAGGCAATAGAGAATCAATAGCGATTTAAGGCAAGAGAAATTAAAGCGCCGGCTCAGCCGGCGCTCTCTGAATATTTTTTGCATTCTTCGATTGCCTTGTGCATGCTGCTAAAGAAATCGCTGTATCTCAGGGTTTCATGCGGGATTTTCGTGTATGCGGCTCTGAGCGATAAAGGAATTTTCCTGCCGTTGAGCTCTATCTCATTTCCGTTCAGGCAAAGGACCTTTTCAGCGATCTTTTCGGCTTCATGCAGATTTTCCAGTCCGGTGACGAGCGCAAACTCATCCGCTCCGATCCGGAACATCAGCATATCATCATCCCTTGCCTCGTCGATCCTCCTTGCGGATTCGACTATCGCCAAGTCCCCTGCCGCTCTTGATATGCAGTTTATGTACGTGAGGTTGACAATGTCGAAGCAAATGACATACGTGCCTTTCATGCTCTTGAAAACGTCATATGCATCGGCGATGTCCACTTTTTTTCTTGCCATATCCATATCCTCTCCTTCAACATATTGATAATTGATCCTGGGGAAAATGCCGGAAAACTTCCACTGTCTTCTGTAAGCCGAGGGTGAAACGTTCCAAACCTTTCGAAATGCTCTACAAAATGTCTCCGGTGAACTGAATTGATACTTATACGCAATTTCTGTAACAGTCAATTCGGTTCTTAATAGATCATCAGCTGCAAGTGAAATGCGCCTTTTGTTTATATACTCTTTGATGCTTCTGTGAAGAGCAAATCGAAATAATTTCTGCAAACTAGAGAGTGATACATAACAAAAATCCGCAATCATCTGAGAATTTATCTGATTGCATATATTCTCCTCTATGAAATTGATAGCGTCTGCCAGTACGAAGAAGTTTCTCACACATTCACCCCCTGCTATATTCAGTATACCAAAATCATGCAGCTTTTTCTTGACTTTTTGGGCATAAATATTGCTTGTTCGACACCCGAAAAGCGCTGAAAAAAGAAAATACCGTAGAAATACGGTATTTATAATGCTTACCAACCAGATGGATATTTATGAAATTCGCCTCGCATAAGCTTCAATAATGCACACGGAAAATATTCATTAGGGGTCTCTGATGCGGCAATATTGTATCTGGTAACATCTTCTGCAATTTTAAGTGTGACAACTGTGTCGGTTCCATCGCATTCAGCGGAAAGAAAGCTTCTCATAGAATCGCCTTCACCGACATCCGGCATGACGAAATCCTCCGCCAATATTGTTTTGTGCATTGTAATAATGCAATTTCCATCCTCGAAGGCAATATTCATCTCGGGTATTGTTGAGGAGCCTGCCATGAATTCGCCTTCGTAGCCGGGCTGCCAGGAGAAAGTAAAAGCGATTTCATCAACTCCGAAGTTGATGCCGGTCAAGGCTTCCCGCCTGGAAACACCTATGGTAATACTTCTATCGATTGGCATGAAGTACTCCTCATTTGTGTTTCGGAAAAAATCCAGACCGTCGTGTTTCTCATAAAGCGAGTGAAAAACGTTCGGGAAGTATTGCGTTCCGTTAACAATTCCCCGCGTGAGGATCCAGACTTCTCTATTGATTCTGACGTCAAAGTCTACTGCATCTATGGCGGGGCAGATCATTTTTCTTTCACCTGTCAGACGATCAAACCACACAAAGCGTGACCATCGATACCGGCCTTCGTTGCTATCATACGTTCCGGGAGGGGTATATTGAACGACCGTTGTGTTTGAAAAATTGCGTATTTCAAGGACGTGGAAGCCTTCACTTTCAAATATTGAGAGTATCTCCTCATCTTTATACCGCCTTCCGTTTTCCGGAGGGGGCAAATTTGAAAAGGGTTCCTGTTCTTCAGGCGATGGATTTGATTCCGGCGGTGGAGACAGTAATTGTGGCGACTGTGATGATGTAGTTTCCGCATGCTCCCCAGTTCCAACGTTGCGATTCGTTGAGTCGGAATGCTCCGGTAGATGCTGATTGTCCAGGTTGGCTGCAGAATCACTAGGATCTAGGGTGCTGTTATAATTATTTAGAGAACAGCCTGCTATTGTGATAATAACTGCTACTAGAATCAATAGTGTATAATAGCGTTTCATATAAGCACCTCCCTTTTAACAATTAAGACTATGAAAAATACCTGCTACTGCACTACAAAATAACAGCCCTTACAGGATCACTGTTGTGCATGAGATCAAATCAAACACCTAGTTGTTTGCGAGCTAAATAGTTGACCAAGATTATCTGGTTTGCAATACACTTCGTAAATGAATAGCTGATAGTAAAATAACCGCTTCGCAAATGAAACGGTTACTTTTTCAATGTCAAGACTATGCTTACGTCACTTCCACAGCGCTTCTGCTGCAAAATGCTCGAGCATCTGGGGCCAGCAGAACCAGTCATGGCTTGCTGTTGTGAAGTAGGTTTGGAACGGTATATTATTTTCCTTGAGTGCACGGATCGTAGGCGGCACACCGATTTCTCTTTCGTTGTAAGCGATATCCTCTTCGGCGCAGCCTATCAGTAACTTGACATTTTTCAGATGAGGATCGTCCAGAGTGTAGCCTTCATGTCCCGGGGCCATTCCGCCGCTAAATGCACCATAATAATCAAATACGCTGGCATGGTGCATATAAATGAAGAGTGTAGTCATGCTTCCCATGGATAAGCCACAGAATGCTCTCTTGTCCGGGGTGGTATATACCGGGAAGAGCTTCTCGATAAATGGTATTACACATTTGATCATATTCTGGGAGATCATCTCAAAGTCCCATTTATAGACGGAGTTGTTCATGGTAACAAGTATGGCTTCTTCCGTCTTTCCTTCGGAAATCAGATTATCCATGATATTAGCTATACCGCCCTGGTGGAATCAGTCTGCCTCGTTGCCACCGCCACCATGGGATACATATATCGTGCGGTAAACCTTATCACGGCTGTAATTACTGGGGAGGTATACTCCCAATGAGCGTGTATCACCATTGATGTCTTTGTAAGATATGTATGAAACAGTGCCCGCCTTCTGGCGATCATTAATGGGCAACCATGAGTATTCCGTACAGTCACCAACAATTAGCTGAGAGTAGTGCTGGCTTCCGGTAACGGTGGGGATATCCGGAAGATTCTTTGGGTCGGCAACGATACTGCCCTTTTGCCCAGATCTAATTTTCTCAAAATGCTCTTTGATGTTCAGCAGGCCCTTAACCTGACCGTCTTTTGTATAGACATTGCAGAAAGCGCTTTCAAAACCTTCAAATTTCTCGCAATACTCGGGATTGATGACAAAACCGTAGGTATATAGACCGGCGGGAAGTTTGAGTGTAAGTTCATACTGTTTTGCATCTTCATTCCATGTCATATCTTCAACATAAGCGCCGCCAATGTTATCCATGTCCTCTTCATATTCATAGCAGGTGTATTTGCGGTCACAGTCAACCATGCCGGTTTCATCGGTGTGACCAGTCAGGTTGCTCTTGTAAAAGAGAAATTCTCCGCGTACGGCTACACTTTTTACTTCGCCGTCATAATCTTTCGGATCGAAAGTGAACTTTACATCATAAAGTTTCTTCATGATCTTGCTCCCCTCTTTAGCTTCTATATAGTTTGGCAATTAATACAAGTATATCACAAGATTATGGTCCTTGCAAAGGCTGTTCCCACTTTGATAGCGTCAAGATACTATGGGTTTTAAAAGCAAGAATATCCCCTGCATATCGTTTAACCTAGGAATCCCTTATTGATTTAAGAAATTCGTGAGCCCAAGTCCTTTTACCAATGTTCAAAA
>Ga0134099_1001257_pt1 | contig 24971 bp, 22 predicted proteins | sample 10_taG_2_FD_105482 | JGI IMG/M metagenome (GOLD analysis project Ga0134099, IMG submission 105482) | Switchgrass degrading microbial communities from high solid loading bioreactors in New Hampshire, USA - 10_41_5_180_A2 metaG | ecosystem: Engineered > Bioreactor > Semi-continuous > Anaerobic >...
CAGGCCGAAGAGGATGCCGCCCAGGGCGGGCTTCAGGCCGTCGGGAACGGAGGCCAGCCGCCTGCCCGCCTCCTCCCCGCCATAGATCGCGGCGATGTAGAGCCGGGAGAGCGGCGCGATGACCAGGCCGAGGCCGAGGAACAGGGGGATCTGCCACGGATCCTGCACCGAGTAGGCCGGGATCGGGAAGGGCGGTGCGCCGGAGAGGGACCGCGACAGCACCGCGGCAACCGTCGCACCCAACGCCGCCATGGCGAAGGCGCGGGACGAAAACTGGATCAGCACGATCTCCATGGCAAAGAAGGTGCCGGTCATGGGCGCGTGAAAGGCCGTCGCGATGGCGGCGGCGGCGCCCGCCACGACCAGCGCCCGGCGCCACTGCGGCCAGACGGGAATCACCTGGCCCAGGGCCGAGCCGATTCCGGAGCCCAGGAGGACCACGGGCCCCTCGCGGCCCAGGGAGCCCCCGGCGCCCAGCGTCAGGATCGACGCCGCCGTCTTGAGCAGCGTCGAGACCGGGCGGATGCGGCCGTCCCGCCTGGCCAGGGAGAGGATGACCAGGGGGATGGCGTGGTGCCGGTCCGCCCGGGGCGTGAGGCGCCTGACCGCCGCATGCACGAGCCCCAGCAGGGCGGGGAAGAGCAGGAACGCGGACCAGCCCGGCAGGCCGGCAGAGCTGAGCCAGGCGGGGAGCCGGGCATAGCCCAGCGTGAAGAGGCGGTCGACCAGCCACTCGAACAGGCGGACGGCGAAGGCCGTGAGGCCGCCAGTGATGACAATCAGGAGGAGCAGCGCGAGCACGGACAGATCAGACAACCGGACCGGCGCCATGAGCTGACGCCAGTCCGGTCTGGTCACAACGTTGCGCAGGTCCAACGCACGAACCCTCCGGCTTAACCATGCAGACTTCTATAAGCGGGCTCGTATGCCCGGGATGGGGTCTCTAGCCGCCCGAGCCGGAACCGTCGTCCGCAGGGGACTCCCCGGCACCGCCCGCGGGCCCGCCGCCTCGGTCTGGCTCGGGAGTGTCGGACTCTGAGCCACCCGGGGGCCCGGCCGAGTCGGGTCCGCCGCCGGTGGAGCCGGGGTCAGCGGGATCCCCGCTCCCGGAGTCGGGCGCACCCTGACCGGGGGCGCCGGAACCAGGGCTCGGCTCACCCTGGCCGGGGGCACCGGAACGCGGATCGGACGTGGAGCCTGGGGAGTCGCCCGAACCAGGCGTGGCGCCGCCCGAGGTATCGCTGGAACCGGGGGCGGCACCGCCGGGAGTGCCGGGCGAGGCGGCCCCCGTGTCGCCGGGAGCGCTGCCCGAACCGGATCCGGTGCCGTCGCCGGTGCCGGGCGAGCCGGCTCCGGCTTCGCCGGGAGCGCTGCCCGATCCGGATCCGGTGCCGTCGCCAGTGCCGGGCGAGCCGGCTCCGGCACCGCCGGGTTCGCCGTCGGGAGGAACGACCGGGGCCGGGTCAGATCCGGCGCTGGCGGCCGCCTCCAGGGCGAGCGCGGCGCCACCCTGCATGTAGGCGCTGACGATGCGGGTGATGTCGGCCAGCCGCCCGGCCGCAACTAGCTCGTCCACATCCGAGCTGAAGATCGCGATCGCAAACGGCCGGTCGGGCAGGAACACGACGCCGATGTCGTGGATCATCGCGGGCAGCGTGCCGATCTTGTGGGCGACGGTCACCCCGGCGGGCGCTCCGGCGGCGATGCGGTCGGAGAAGACGGTCTGCGTCAGCAGCCCCATGAGGACGCGGTACAGCCCGCCGTCCTCGCGGGCGGCCATGCGGTAAGCCGCCTCCACATACAGCGCCATGTCGCGGGGCGTGGTGGCCCGCCGGCCGGTCGGCAGGTGGGTGACGCTGCCGCCGAGTTCAAGCATGTGCGCGTAGACGTTCTGCAGGCCGAACCGGCGCAGGAGCATGTTGGTGGCGATGTTGTCGCTCACCGTCAGCGAAAGGTTGACCAGCTCCGCCACCGTGTAACAGTCGCCCTCAACCGCACCGTGGAGGATGCCGGTGCCGCCCTCCCAGTCCTCCGGGAGGTACTGGATCGGCTCCGCCAGGTCGGCCTCGCCCCGTTCCGCCAGGGAGAAGATGTACATGGCCAGCGGCACCTTGAAGGTCGAGGCGGCGATGAAGGGATGGTCGCCCCGGACCTCGGCCCTCGCGCCCGTCGTCAGATCGATCACGACCACGCCGTAGGTGCCGTTCAGCCCGGCCAGGTAGTCCGCCAGGATCTGCTCCAGGTCCGCCAGGGCCTCAGGCGGGGCCCCGGAGGGGGCGCCGATGTAGGAGAGCGCATCTCCGGCTGCAGCCGCCCGGCCGAAGGGGATCGCCCCGGTGCACACCCGGGGGGCGCGCTCCGGCTCCGGCTGCGATGCGCCCTGCTGGGTTGATGTGCCTTCGGCTGCGGATGGGTCCTGCTGTCCGGTCCCGGGCGGCGAGGCCAGGCCGGTCCGCGTCCCGGGCTCCACGACCGCCCGCGTGGGCAAGACGTCGCCATCCGCCCCGTGTCCCGCCTCCGAGGCGCCATGCTGAGCCGGCGGCACCACAGGTGCCGCCGGCAGCTTCGCCGCGGCCGCCAGCAGCGTGGCGACCACCGCGATGATCAGCAGCAGGCGGAACGCGTGCCAGACGCCTCTGGGCCTGTGACCTGCCATATCCCTTCCCATCCTTATGCATAACGTCTAGCTTGATACTACACCTTGTGTATACAGCGGCGTAATCGAAATTTCAAGGCTATGGCCCAGGCACGCGGTTCCAGCGGCGACGGTCCCCGCCTACGGGCGCACCACCTCCAGATCCAGAACGGCCGACACCAGGTCCGCGGGCAGATAGACCTGCCCCGCGCACAGGACGGCATGCGTGGCCACCGCCTCGCCGTTCAGCACGGCCAGGCGGGTCTCCACCCGATCGCCGCGGAAGTGCACGGAAAGCACGTCCTGCGGACCCAGCAGGCTCACCGTTCGCCCGGTCTCGTCCCAGTAGACGGGCGCCGCGCGCTCTACCAGCCCGCGCACCGGCACCAGCAGCGCTCCTTCTCCGGACGCATAGCCGGCAGCCGTGTGCAGGCTTCCATCCGCCCCCCGCACCGCCACCGCCACCGGCGCCATACCGGAGAGCGGTGCGCAGGCCGTGTCCGGGTCGCCCGCCGCGCGCAGCCCTCCCCCGGAGACCTGCACCAGCGCCCCGAGCACCAGCAGCGCCGAACCCAGGAGGAGCATCAGCCCGAACGCTCTCCGCCCACTCTTCCGCCCGCCTTCCTCCACCCTGCTCCCTCCGTCAGGTCGCTGTGTTGCCTCTATTTTACCTCCTTTCTAGATTCTTCCGTTATAGGAGTAAATCAAAGGCCGCGGGCTTCTGCCCACGGCCTTTGCGGAGATCGCTTGCGTCTACCGCCGCACCAGGAGATCGGTGACCACCGTGTCTCCCGGCGTCAGGCGGATGATGGGCGCCATGTCCATCGAGTGGGTGAGCGAGCCGCCGAAGGTGCCCGATGCCGGCTTCACCCGCAGCCACGCCCAGCTCGCCCCGTTGGGCAGCGACTGCTCGATCCGGTAGCGGCCGCTGGCGTCCGTCAGGGCCGACTTGACCTGCCCGCTGCCCTCCAGCGCCAGCTCCACCCGGACGCCCACGACGGGCTGTCCGTTCTGATCCAGCACCTGCCCCTCGACAACGGCGGCGTCCTGGTAGACCATCACAGCCTTGGTGACGGTCTGGCCGGGCCCGGGCAGGTCACGGAGCACCACGCCGCCCTGGCTGTAGCCCTCGCCCTCCACCAGCAGCAGGCCCATCGAGGCGGACGACAGGTCGGCCTTCAGGGAGAAGTAGCCGTCGCTCTCGGCCTTCGTCTCGGCCACCACGTTGCCGTCCAGGCTCAGCCGGACGGCGGCCCCGGAGACGGGCTTGCCCTGGAGGTCCACCACCACGCCGTCCAGCGTGGCCGTCGCCGGGATCAGCCGCACGGTGGGCAGGGCCTCGCCCTGGATGAGCGCATCCGTCACGTTGACCGAACCCGACGGCAGGTAGCCCTCGGCCGTCACCTGCAGCGCAGCCCAGTTGGTGTTGGCCGGCACCTCGCCCAACCGATACCAGCCGGAGCTGTCGGTGCGGCGCTTGACCACCGTAGTGCCGTCGGCCAGGACCAGCGCCACCTCGGCCCCCTGCACCGGACGGCCGTACTGGTCCACCACCCGGCCGCCGGCCTCCGTCATCGCCGGGCGCAGCGTGACCGAGAGAACCGCCTGACCCGCGAAGGGCACGTGGAACGTGACGGTCGAGTCGCCCATCACCGTGACCTCACGGGTGGTGATGTACCCGTCCTTGCTGACCCGCAGCATGTACGGGGCCTGGCTGAACCCGCCGTCCTCGCTGGCCTCCACGTAGGGGAAGCTGAACCGCCCTTCCGCGTCGGTGGTGGTGGTCTTCTCCACCCGGGTCCGCCGGATCAGCTCCACCGTCGCTCCCTCCACCGGCTTCCCGGTGGGGCTCAGGACCGTGCCGGTCACCGAGGACTGGCGCCCCGGCTGCTCGGAGAAGGACTCGGCCACGACCGACCGGTCGACCTTCCCGCCGGGGTTCACGGTGAACCAGTCGGTCATCGCCAGGTCCACGTGGTCCACGGTGAGGTTGTCGATGGCGTCGTGGGCCACCAGCATGTACCGCTGGCCGGTCCCGGCCGGCACCTGCTCAAACCGGAAGCGCCCCTGCTGGTCCACCTTCGCGGTGGCCACCTCGCCGAAGCCCTCGCGCAGCAGCACCATCTCGGCCCAGGGGATGGCACGCCCCGACGCCGTCATCAGGGTGCCCTCGACGGTCGCCCACGCGGGGTACAGGGTGATCCGGTTCAGGCCGGAGTACTCCAGGTACCCGCCGGAGAGGACCTGCTCGCCCTTGGTCTCCACCGGGGTGTAGCCCGGCATGCTGACCCGGATGCGGTAGGTGTCGGACGGCAGGTCGGCCCGGATGGAGAAGCGTCCGGTCGTGTTGGTCTGGGCCTCGCCCACCACCACGTGCTCGCCGCGGATCAGCTCCACCTTCGCGCCCGCAAGCGGCGTCCCGCTGCCGCCGTCGATGACCTGGCCGGTGGCGGTGATGGTGCCCGGCTGAAGCGAGACCGCCTCCACCGTCACCCGGCCGCGGGCGACTGAGACGCTCTTCTCCACGGGCGCCATGCCGTCGGCCGAGACAAGCACGTCATAGACGCCGGGGGCCAGGTCGCGGGCGACCCAGCGCCCGGCCTGCGCCGACCCCTGGGCGACCACGCGCCCGGCGCTGTTCAGCAGCGTTACGCTGGCGGCCGCGCGGCCCTCCGCGTCGCGGAGGAAGACCTGCAACTCGCCGCCCAGCGGCTCCAGCGTGATCGTCCGCACGCCGCCCTGGGCCGGATCGAACCAGCCGGTCTCCTGCACTTCGTAGCCGGGGGCGGTGGCGCGGGCCTGCCAGAGCCGAGTCCGGCCCGGCGTGTACGGCACCCGCAGGAGGCCGTCCGCACCCGTGGTCTGCAGGGCCACGAGGCCGTTGCCCAGTTCGTACACCTCCACCGTGGCCGCAGGCACCGCCCGACCGGTCGCGTCGGCCACGCGCAGCAGCACCTCGGTCGCCGCCTCCTGGGCCGCGGCCGGCAGGACCACCGAGGCCAGGAGAAGCACACTGGCCAGCAGCGCCACCGTCTTGCGCCGGATCGCCCCGGCGCCACTCCTACCATAACCGTTCACACGCTCATCCTCCTTACTCATAGCGCAGGGCCTCAATGGGATCGAGCCGGGCCGCCTTGGAGGCCGGATAGACGCCGAAGATCACACCAACCGCAGCCGAGAAGCTCAGGGCCATGAGAACCGTGGGAAGGTCGATTAGCATAGTAACTCCCATGATCCGGCCGACCACGAAGACGGGCAGGGCGGCGAACGCCACGCCGATCGCCCCGCCGATCAGACAGAGCACCACCGACTCGATGAGGAACTGCGTCAGGATGTTGCGGTAAGTGGCCCCGATCGCCTTGCGCAGGCCGATCTCGCGCGTGCGCTCGGTCACCGAGACGAGCATGATGTTCATGATGCCGACGCCGCCGACCAGGAGCGAGATGGCGGCAATGGAGCCGATCAGACCCGTGAGAAAGCCTGCGACGGTGCCCAGAACCTCCACCATCTGCTCGAAGCTGAAGCCCATGTACTTGGCCCCGTTGTGGATCTTCTCGAGCAGGGCGACGGCGTCATCCATGACGGTCTGGACGTCGACCCCGGGTTTCACCTTCACCACCAGCGACCAGATGTCGTCGTTGCGGCCCGTCATGCGCCGCACGCCTTCCACCGGCAGGAAGAACATGTGCTGCTGGGCGCCCATGCTCTGCATCATCGAGCCGGCGATGTTCTGCACGACGCCGATCACCTGGTAGGAGAGCCCGTTGATCTTCACGCGCTCGCCGACGGGGTTGTAGTCCCGGTCGCCGAAGAGCCGGGCCACCGCTTCCTGCGACAGCGCCACCACGCGGGCGCCGCCCTTCATCTCGACCTCGGTGAACCAGCGCCCTTCCAGGACCTTCAGGTTGTAGACCTTATCCGTGTCGGGGTACACGCCCACCGCAAAGGAACTGAGCGTCTCCTTCTGCCACTCGGCGGTGATGGAGACCCCTTCGCCTCCGATCACGCCCTCGATGTCCGGCAGCATGGCCTTCAGCAGTTCCAGGTCGCGCTCCTGGAAGGGCTCGATGCGGGTCAGGACGTCGCTGGCGGAAACCGACCCGGGATAGAGCTCGAAGACGCCTGCACCCAGGCCCTGCAGCTCGCCCACCACCGCGGCCTCGGTTCCGCGGCCGATCGCCACCACGGCGATGACCGACCCGACGCCGATGATGATCCCCAGCATGGTGAGGATCGAGCGCATCTTGTTGGCGAGCAGGGCCTCCCAGGCGACCCGGAGGGTCTCGAGGATGTTCATCCCTCGGGCCCTCCCATCTCCGCCAGGAGATCCGCCGCCCGCACCGGGTTGGCCACGGGCTCGTCGCTCACAATCCGGCCGTCCCTCAGGCGGATGACGCGGTTCACGTGCTGGGCCACGTCGGGCTCGTGGGTGACGATAAGCACCGTGGCCCCCTCGGCATGGAGCTCCTGGAACAGGGCGAGGATCTCCTCGCCGGTGCGGGAGTCCAGGTTGCCGGTCGGCTCGTCGGCCAGGATGATCGACGGCCGCGTCACCAGCGCCCGGGCGATGGCCACCCGCTGCCGCTGGCCGCCGGAAAGCTCGTTCGGGCGGTGGTTCACCCGGTCGCCGAGGCCCACTCGCTCCAGGGCCTCGCGGGCCCTCCTGTGGCGCTCGCGGGCGCCGACGCCGGCGTACAGCAGCGGCTGCTCCACGTTGCGCAGGGCCGACATGCGGGGCAGGAGGTTGAAGGTCTGGAAGACGAAGCCGATCTGCCTGTTGCGCACCCGCGCCAGCTCCGACTCGTTCCGGGCGGTGATCTTCCGCCCGTCCAGCTCGTACGTCCCGCTGGTCGGCCGGTCCAGACAGCCGAGGATGTTCATCAGGGTCGACTTGCCGGAGCCGGAAGGACCCATGATGGCCACCAGTTCGCCCGCCTGGATCTCGAGGCTCACCCCGCGCAGGGCGTGGACCTCATCGCTGCCCATCTTATAGACCTTGGTAATGTTCTCAAGTTTGATCATCGGGCTTTCCCCCAAGTCTCGTCCACCTCCTCCACCCGAACCGCGTCCCCGTCCTTCAGGGAGTTGATCTGTGTAAAGGGGCTGACGATGACCTGTTCGCCCTCCCTGAGCCCCTCCAGGATCTCGGTCTCGGTCTCGGTGCGCAGCCCGGTCACGACCGGCCGCACCTTGACGGTGAAGTCCTCCACGACCAGCACGCTCGTCTGCCCGTCGTCACTGCGCACCGCCGCCGCCGGGACGACGATCGTGTCGTGCCGCTCCGCCGTGCTGATGGTCACCTCGGCGTTCAGGCCCGCCCGGAGGAGCTGGTCGCGGTTGGCCACCTCGCCTTCCACCTGGAAGAACGGCGAGCCGCCGGCCACCGCCGCCTGGGCGGAGACCCTCGTGACATGCCCGCTGAAGCGCTCGTCCGGCGCGGCGTTGGTCTCCACTGAGAGCTCCTGCCCCGGCCGCACCTTGGTGATGTCCAGCTCGTCCACCTGAACCGTCACCTTCAGGACGTCCAGGTCGCCGATGGTGAGGAGGAGCTGGGTCTCCTGCGCAGGCATGCCGTCCTGGATGGCCACGGAGAGGACCGTGCCCGAGACGGGGGCGGTGAACTGCGCCTGCGCCAGTTTCTCCCGCAGGGCGTCCAGGTTCGTCCGCGCCGCCTCGAGCTCCATCTCGGCGGCCCTGACCTGCTCGGCCAGGGTGCCGCCGCTCTGGGCCTCCATCTCCGCCAGCTGCAGCGCGATGCGGGCCGCCTCCACCTGGCTGGCCGCAAGCTGCACCGCCACCGGGTTGTCGCCGCTCACCCGGGCGTAGTCGGCCTCGGCGGCGGCCAGCTCGTCGTAGGCCGCCCGGAGCTGCGTCGCGGCCTGAGCGGCCGCCTGCTGGCTCTGCTTCAGGACCTCGTCATAAGCCGCCCGGGCCTGTTCGTAGGCGGCGCGCAGGCCCGGGTTGGTCGGATCGGCCTGATAGGCCGCCTCGGCATCCAGCAGGGCGGCCCGGGCCGCGGCTACCTGCTGCGCCCCGTCGGCGCTCTTCTCCTGCAGCGTCGTCACGTTCACGCGCGCCTGCTCCAGCCGCGTGCGCAGCACGTCGTCCTGCCGCATGACCGACGCAAGGTTGTCCTCCGCCTGCAGGAGCTGCGCCCTGGCCTGGGCCAGGCGCTGGTTGAGCTGCAGCGGGGCCTCCTGCTGCTGGAGCCTCAGGGTGGCCAGCGACGACTCCAGCCGGGCCACCTGGGCCTCCTGCGCCGTCACCTGGACGGCCAGGTCGGCAGAATCCAGGACCGCCACCACCTGCCCGGCGGACACCCGGTCGCCGATGCCCACCTGCAGCTTTACGGACTTGGTGGTGAAGGGCGCCCGGACCTCATGGACATCCCGGGCCTCGAGGAAGCCGGGGGCGATCACCTCCTGCCGGAGGTCGCTCTTCTGCACGGTCTGCACCCGCACCAGCGGGGCGCCTGCGGGCCCCTGCAGCGCAGCCTTCTGCCCCGCCGCGGGCCGGTTCATCAGATTCGCAGCGACAAGCACGGCCACCGCAACGAGGAGCGCGGCCGCGACCAGTACCTTACGCTTCACGCCCGCTCCTCCTTATTACATCGACATGAGTGCTGCGTTCATGACCAGCGACACCGTCGTGAACAGGGTTGTAATGACGAACAGTGTCACCGGGAGGGGCCACCCCTTCCGGGGCTCGCGTCCGTGCAGGGCGGCGAAGCCGATGGCCAGCAGGACGTAGTACCAGAGGTTCAGCGGATTGAGTGAGCCGAGCAGGCCGACCAGGACCGGAGGGGCCCCCTCCGGCAGGAAGGCCGCCGGGGTCAGGTTGAGCGTCTGCCCCGTGATGGCCATGAAGACCCCCGTCAGAAGCGTCGAGATGGCCAGGGGCATGCGCGCGTAGCCGATCATGCCCATGTAGGATGAAAGCGGCACGCCACCACCCTGGAGCCGGCCGAAGAAGGTCGCGACCAGTGAGATCACCAGACCGGAGATCCAGGGCGCGATCAGCGCCGAGGCGGCCAGGCTCAGGGCCGTGGTCCACTGCGTCACGGTCGTCATGAACTCCATGTTCATCTCCGCGCCCTGAGGCATCGCGGCCAGCGCCTGCTGCTGCCCCAGCAGCGCCAGCTCCATCGTGGGACGGAACGCGAGAATGCCAAACACCGCCCCCGCCACCATGTGGACCAGGTAGGGAGCCAGGACCGGCGGCTTGTCCGCCATGGAGCGGAACGTCTGTGCCGGATCCGTCAGCACGCGCAGCACGGCTCCCCAGGGAGAAATGCGCGGTTCAGCACCAGGGTTCATCGTCGTCTCGCTCACCTCGTCAACCTCCTATTCGACGAACAAGAATAGGAACGGGTTTCCCCTTTCTCTTCCTCTGATGAGACCGCCTGGCAGGTGCAAATGGTTCTTGGGGAAAGAAAAAACCGTTCACCTATTCCGTTATAGTACGACGTTCAACAATAAGAAACCCCCTTCACCACGGAAGGGGGTTAGGCGGCAGGCCGGTTCAGGCCCACCAGGGGACTCCCGCCACCACCAGGGCCAGCGAGGCGGCGAAGGCCCAGAACCCGGCCGCGGGCACGGAGCGCGCCTGCCGCGCCCGGCCGAAGTGGCCCACCAGCAAGGCCAGCACCATCGTCACCGGGTGGACGTAAGCGAAGAAGGCGTTGAGCCTCCAGCCGGTCTCCAGGACCCAGATCACCAGCCCGAGGAGCACCTGCACGTCCAGGGCTGCGGTGTAGACCCGGCCGGCCCGCCCGCCCCATCCCTCCGAGCCGCGGTCGCTAGCCAGCCGGGCGCCGACCAGCGCCACCACCGCGCTGATCAGCACCACCCAGCGCATCAGGCTGTGCGCCAAGATCAGAAAAAACATCGGACAACCTCCTGTTACTTTTTCGTTTTGTTTCTTTTCTTCGCTGTCCATCGCTTCCGTTCCTTCCAGGCCTCGCGACAATCCATCCCATGCAGGAATTGTGAATAAGTATAGAGAAGACTGGCGAAGGAAAAAGGGGGGTCATCATGGGGGATTCTGCGAAGACGCTCGACTGCCGTGAGGTGGCTGCCGCGCTGGACCGGCACCTGCGCACCGACACGTTCCCGCTGGGCATCCGGGTATTCCGCTGGCCCGAGCCGCTGCCAGAGCGGGTGCGGCGGCCGTGGCGCGACATGGGGATCAAGATCGCCATCTGCCAGGGCATCGGCATGGCCCGGCGCTACGGATGGGCGATCGCCATGGGGCCGGAGGACCTGAGCTGCCCCATCGCACAGGTGGCCTTCGGCTTCCAGCCGGCGATTCCGTACTACACCGAGGGAAACCTCGCGGCGGGCATGTACGTGGAGACGTGCGGGCAAGGGGCCCTCACGGAACAGGAGGTTCCGAAGTTCACCCCGGAGGAGGCGGGCACGGTGGTGGTGGCCCCGCTGTCCCGGTGCACGTTCGAACCTGAGACCCTGCTGATCTACGGCAACTCGGCCCAGGTGATGCGGGCGGTCACCGGCGCGCTGTGGAAGACGGGCGGCGCGCTCACCTCCACCACCACGGCCCGGGCTGACTGCGCGGACATCGTCATCCGCACCGCCCGGGAGGGCCGGGCCCAGTTCATCCTGCCCTGCCTGGGGGACCGCATCTTCGGGCAGACGCAGGACACCGAGATGGCGTTCACCATTCCCTGGTCACAGGTCGGCGACCTGCTGGAAGGGCTGGAGGGCACGCACAAGGGCGGCGTGCGCTACCCGATCCCGACCTTCCTGCGGTACACGCCCGAGTTCCCGGCGACCTACCAGGAGCTGCAGCGGCGCTGGGACGAGGGGGAGACCTCGTAGCCCCATCGCGATGGAGGCTGAGGAGCAAGGCTCCCCAGCCTCCTCTGTTCTTCGTCTTCCCTCCGGCTCCCTCACCTGAGGTCGATGAAGGCCACCGTGCAGCGGGAGAGGCAGATCAGCCGCCCGTCCTCGTCGGCGATGCGGATCTCCCACACGCTGCTGGTGCGGCCGACGTGGGCGGGCGTGGCCACTGCCCGCACCGTTCCCTCCCGCTTGGCCCGGATGTGGTTGGCGTTGATCTCCATCCCCACCACCGTGCGCCCCTCGCCGGCGTTCAGCGCTGCGCCGACGCTCGCCACCGTCTCCGCCAGGGCCACGGAGGCGCCGCCGTGCAGCAGGCCCCAAGGCTGGCGCGTCCGGTGGTCCACCGGCATCGTGGCGACCACGCGCTCCGGCGTGGCCTCCTCCAGCACGATGCCCAGCGCATCCATCAAGGTGCCGCCGTTATACGGTGTCAGGTCCATATGTTCTCGCTCCCTCCCCATCACAAGCTCATGAAGTTCGCCGCACCGTACCGCACACCCTTTTTTACTGTCCGATAGTTTACACAAGAAAGACCCGGGACCGCGTCCCGGGTCTGGTGCCGTCTCAGCCGTCCTGCTGCGCCTCCGCATCGGGCGGCGGCAGCTCGCTCACTCCGCCCGTCCGCTCCATCCGATCCGGCGACTCCCACCGCTGCGGCGGCTGCTGCGGCCTCCCGCCGACCTCCGACCGCTCGATCGGCCACCCCTGGATGGCGCCGGAGGGCGCCCACTCCACGCCGTTGAGTACTGCCTGCGCCGGCTGCTCCATCTGCTGATAGAAGCGGTCCAGGTGCGGGAGCGTACGGCCCATGAGCTGGACCCCGCTGAGCGACCGCACCTCCTCGTCCTCCAGGAACCGCCCCAGGGCCTGCTGGGCGCCCTCGTAACTGTGCCGGATGAGCTGCACCTGGTCGATGATGCCGCCGACCACCTCCGGCGTGGCCCGGCCCGACAGCGCGTAGCGCAGCAGGCCGCCGAGCGCGGTGGTGCCGTACAGCCCCGTCAACATGTGCTGGCTCAGGTCCTGGAAGTGCGGGGCGCCCGCAGCCTGGCGGGCGGCGAGCCAGTGCGCGGCGTACGCCGACTGGATCTCGGGTTGGGCCGCCTGAAGCAGCCCCTGCATGCGGGACATGGAACCGGCCACCTGCGCGGGAAGCCGCATCGGGCCTCCCATGGGCATGGGCATGGTCACCTCGTGCGACACCTCCGGAAGGCTTTACAGAACTACAGCCATCACCATCTTATGTCGCCCCCGGTGTCACACACCCTGGTTCCAGAATATCCCTGACCGACTAGTCCGCAATGCGCCATCGCCGTCCGTGCCGGTCCATCACCAGCACGCCGCCGTCCGGCGCGGGCAGCGCCTGCGCCCAGTCCCCGGCCTCCGCCGGAAACACCAGCCGCGCCGCCGCCCCGGTGGCGAGGTCGAACCGGACCACCATCCGCTCGGGCGCCGTGACCAGGATGAGCCGCGTGGCGCCCCGGTCCGTCAGCAGGGCCGCCTGGACGTCGCCGGCCCCGGCCTGCAGGCCGCCGCCCACCACGGTCACCTCCTGCACCACCTGGCCCCCGCGGATGCGCACGGCCCCGACGCCCCGGCCCGGTTCCTCCGCCCGAAGCAGGAGCCAGACGGAGCCGTCCGGCGCCGGCGCCACGTGGCGCACTCGGGCGAGCATCTCCTCCGCAAGGCGGTAGCTCGTCACGTTCCCGCCGGCGAGGCGGTAGAGGCGGCCCGAGTCCACGGCCCACAGTGCGCCGTTCTCACCCAGGGCGGCGTGAGTCGCCTGCCCCTGGAGCGCGTACCGCTCCAGGCGGCCGTCGCCCGCCGCGGCCAGCAGGTCGCTGCCCCGGCTGAACCAGAGCCGCCCGTCGCCGGCGACCGTCAGGGCCACGATCGGCTCCTCCGCGGCGGCAACCTCGCGGATCCCGCCGCCGGCGAGCCGGTACACCCGGTACGTCCCGGCGTCGTCGACGGTGCTGAGCCAGGCCGCATGCCCGGGTGCGGGCAGCAGCGTGTACGCCTGCAGCGCCTGCGGCAACTTGTAGGTGGTTGGGCCGTCGGAGAAAGCCGGCCGCGCCGGCGTGCTCCTGTCGATCGTCCAGGTGGGTTCGCCCGCGGCGGGGTACCGCCGGGCTTCCGGCGCGGGAGCCTCGGCGGTCGGCTCGGCGTCCATCAGCAGCGCGCTGCGGATTCGCTGGACCATCACCAGGGCCTCGGCGCGCGTGGCAGTGCGCTCCAGGCCCACCGAGCCGTCCGCATAGCCCTGGAGGACGCCCAGGTGAATGGCCTCGGCCGCCCAGGCCCGCAGCCACTCCGGATAGGCCCCGGCGTCAGTGGCCGCAAGCGTGCGCTGCCCCACCAGGTCGGCGTGTCCCAGGGCACGCACGGCGGCCAGCACGATCTCGCGCCGGGCGATGGGGCCGTCCGGCGCCATCCAGTCCGCGTAGTCGGCGGGATCGAGCAGGCCCGCGGCTGCGGCGGCCTGCAGCCGCCCCTGCCGCGCCGACCAGTGGCCTGCCGCGTACGGCGCCGGATCGCCGGGGCGCGGCTTCAGCCCCAGCGCGGCGGTAATCAGCGTGAAGAACTCGGCACGCGTGATCGGCTGGTCCGGCCGGAAACTGCCGTCCGGAAAGCCCGAGATGTATCCGGCCGCAACACCTGCGGCGATCTCGGCCCGCGCCCAGTGGCCGGCGGTGTCCCACAGCGCGGCCCCCTGCGCGGCCGGCGGCGCCGCCAGCCTCAGCACAGCCGTCGCCGCCAGCGTTGCGACAATCACGGCGGTGCGTTGCTGCTTGCTCATCGTCGTGCAGACCCCCCGTGGACTAGAGACGGCGGGGACGCCCGATTCGTTTGCTTAACTGTGCAACTGGCAGAATGTGCTCTCGGGGAAACCCAGAACCCGGCGCATCCGTCACCGATCGCCGCCGTAAGAAGCCCGCCGCAATCGCCCGGCGTGCCCCGGCAAATCTCTTCGAAATCCGAAAAGGAAACGAGCAACCTTTTCCAGCGTCAGGTCGTCCGACGAAGTGAAGCCCCCGGGGGAACCCGAGAGCCCGCGCTGCCCTGATCGGGCAGGCAGCACCTGATCGATGGGAGGGACCCCTGTGAAGACCGCTTCGGTCAGATGGACGGTTGGCGTCCTGGTTGCGTTGCTGGCCTCGGCCGCCCCCTGCTGCGCGCTCCCGGCCCAGCAGCCGGCGGAAGACGGGAACCGGAATGGCACGCTCTACCCCGCCTACCAGGTCGAGGAAGGCGTGCGGCGCTGGGGATACATCGACGGCAGCGGTTCGTTTGTGATCGCCCCGCAGTTCGATGCGGCAGAGGAGTTCGGGGCCGATGGGCTTGCGGTGGTCATCCGGGACGGCGGCAGCGCCCTGATCGACCGGAGCGGCCAGCTGGTTCAGCCTGTCGCCTCCTACATCCTGACGACGGGGGACGGCGTCCGCATCCGGTACCTGGACGACGGGATGCAGCTCCTCAACGAGAGGGGCGAGGTGGTGTTCGCGGCGGACTGGATCAGCGGCAGCTTCAGCAGCGGCATGACCCCGTTCAGCCAGGGCGGACTGTACGGGTACGTGTGTGCCGACGGAACCGTGGCCGTCCAGCGGCAGTTCGCGTGGGCCAACCCGTTCGAGGGCGGCACAGCGGTGGTCCGGCTCCGAGATGAGCGCTACGCCGTCATCGACACCACCGGAGCGCCGCGGGCGGTGCTCCGGGAGCGGCTGGTGAGGCCCGCCGGGGAGGGCATCTACGCCTACCGGGAGTGCGACGACTGTGCGTGGGGCTACCGGTCGCCGGACGGCGAGGTCGACCTGGCGCCCCGGTTCCTCGATGCGGGCTCCTTCCGCGACGGCCTGGCGGTCGTCGGCGTGGGCGAGGACTACGGCCGCATCCGCTTCGGGGTCATCGACCGGCAGGGCAACCCGGTCATTCCGGCGGAGTACGGCATGATCCTGTACCTGGGCGACGGGCTCTTTGAGGTGGCCCAGCCCATGGGGGACGACTGGGTGCCCCCCGCGTTCAAGCCCCACGCCCTGTTCAACGCGAAAGGCGAGCAACTCACCGACTTCCAGTATTACGACATGGCCCTGACGCCATACGGCGTGAGCGTCAGCGACGAGACGTCCACCTACTTCCTGGACCGCTCCGGCCACCGGGCGGACGATCTGCCGGCCGTGGACGGCATCGGCTCGCTGCGGGCGGTGGGCGACCTGATCGCGGCAGACGTGGACGGCGACCTTATCTACCTGACGCCGGCCGGCGGGATCGTGTGGCAGCCGTCCGGGACATGGACGCTGCCGGGCGGGACCGCAGTCGTGGATCACAAGTACCGGAAAGGCCGCGCGGTGCTGGTTCACTACCCCGAACTCACCGGCCTGCCTGACAAGGCGGTGCAGAATGCGATCAACGCTCGGCTGCGGGCCCTCTTCCTCGAAGAGGCCACCGCACAGGGCGGCTGGGACGACGACCTGACGGCCACCACGGACGTGCGGTTCGCGGTGCGGCAGACCGGCCGCGTGCTGGCGGTGGAACGGGACATCTACGTCTACCCCCTGGGCGCCGCGCACGGCATGCCCTACCGGAACTACTACCATTTCGATCTGAACACCGGCGCGGAGTACCGGCTCGCCGACCTCTTCAGGCCGGGAAGCACGTATCCCGAGCGGCTGCAGGAGTTGGTGCGGCGGCAGATCGCGGCGGATCCGGGGTACGTGTTCGACCCGAACCCCGAGGTGAGGCCGGACCATCCGTACACGGTCGATGCGGAGGGGCTGCAGGTCTACTGGGCCCCGTACGAGATCGCCCCCTATGCGGCCGGGTTCCCCACCTTCACCATCCCCTGGGCCGACCTGGAGGGCTGGATCGATACCGGGGGCGCCTTCTGGCAGGCGCTCCGTGCGGACTGACCGTCGGAACGAACCGGGGGCCTGTCCGGATGACCGTTCAGGGTCATCCGGGCAGGCCCCTTCGGCACCGTCAGACCACGACCCCGCCGTTGGGCGAGATGACCTGGCCGGTGATGAAGCCGGCGTCCGGCCCGGCCAGGAACCGCACCAGCGCGGCGACCTCGTCGGGCGTGCCCAGCCGCCCCACGGGCACCCGCCGCAGCCACTCTTCCAGGTCGTCGCCCTGCAGGAAGCTGTTCATCTCGGTGTCGATCGCGCCGGGTGCGACGGCGTTCACGGTAATGCCGAACGGGCCGACCTCCTGCGCCAGGGCCCGGGTGAAGCCGTTCTGCCCCGCCTTCACGGCCGAGTAGGCCACCTCGCCCGCGGCGCCCGTGATGCCCCAGATGGACGACACCGTGATGATGCGGCCGTACCGCCGCGCCAGCATGTGGGGCAGCGCCGCCCGGGTGCAGGCGTACATCCCCGTCAGGTGCACCGCCACCAGGTCGCTCCACTCCTGAAGGGTGGTGTCGACGAGCAGTTTCTCCAGGGCCGTGCCGGCGTTGTTGACGAGCACGTCGATCCGGCCGAAGCGGTCCACCGTCGCGGCGACCGCGGCCTCGCAGGCCGCCGGGTCCCGCACGTCGACCCGGATCGCCTCCGCCTCCCCGCCGGCCGCGCGGATGGCCGCCACCACGGCCTCCGCCTGCGTCTGCTGCCGGTGGTAGGCCACCATCACGCCGGCGCCCGCGGCCGCAAGCTGCAGGGCAATGGCCCGGCCGATGCCCCGGGAGGCGCCGGTCACCAGGGCGGCCTGGCCGGCCAGCTCCCGGGCCGGGCGCTCGTTCGTCATGAGGCGCTTCCCCCCTTCCCCAGCAGCACCAGGAGGCCGCGCAGATCGCTGATGGCGACGACCTCATGGCCCGTGGCGATGCCCGTGCGGTTGACCCACACCGGCATGACGCCGGCCGCCCGCGCACAGGGTACGTCATCCCGCAGCGAGGGCCCGCAGTAGAGGGCCTCGGCCGGCTCGCACCCGGCCTCGGCGACGGCCTCCCGGAGCAGGGCCGGGTCCGGCCAGGACACGCCCGCCGCAGACGACGGGCGGATGACATCGAAGTATCCGGCGATCTCGAACTCGCCCAGGAACCGGGCCAGCGACGGGGCCCACCCGCCCACCGCGCCCAGCACACAGCCGCGGCGACGGAGCTCGGCCAGGACGGGCAGCGTCTCGGCGTAGAGCGACCACCACGCCGCGTAGTCGTTCCGGACCGCGCACAGACGGTCCAGGAGGGCCGCATCCGGTTTGCCCCGGCCCAGCAGGGGCAGCAGAGCGGACCACAGCATCCGGTGGTACGCCCTCTCCTCCCCCGGCGTGCGCACCGCCTCGCCCGCTTCGCGCACCTCGGGGGGCAGCTCCGCCAGGGCCCCGGCCACCTGCTCCGGCCCGGCGGGGATCCCCACCCCCTGCAGGATGCCGGCCAGAAGGCCGGGCTCGTCGGGCCCGTAGGCCAGGGCCTGCGGGGCAAAGAACAGCGCTTTGATCACGTGCGCCGAACCTCCTCTCACGTATGCTTTCCACGCCGGGTGAGGCCCGCCCTGCAGGAACCGCCCTTCGCGGTCACGAACCCGAATCGGGAAAGGAGAGTGAGCACGTGCGCTTCCGTCCGGACAAGCGCCCCTCCAAGTGGGGGGCCACGGCGGCCGTGGTCGACCAGCAGCGCGCCGAGGCCGTGGTGGACTACCTCGCCGCCCTCGAAGGGACCCCGTTCGACGGCGTCATTCGTCTTTCAGACCTCACCGAGATCAAGGGGTACCGGTACATGCTGCTGCAGGTCAGCCTGGACTTCGGGCACCCCCACTTTCCCCGCATCGCGGAGACCCTGGATGAGATGGGCGGCAGCGAGTTCCAGCTGATCGTCGTGGAGACGCCCGAGGGCTCGGTCTACCTCATCGTGGACAAGCACAACCTGCCCGAGGAGGAGATGCGCCCGGACCACCCCCTGCTGCGCCGTCTGGCCGACTGGCTGGGCGCCGCCATGGCGGCCCGTCCCTGACTGACTGTTGCCAGAATCCGACCGTTCACCGGCTGTTCCTACACGAACTCTGAAGTGTCTGCCCAACCAGCGCGTGCTTGTGCTATACTCGCATGTAGATAGATACAAAGGTTCTGTTGTGGGACGAGGCACAGGCATCAAATGATTAGGCAGATAGGGGGATGACGGCAACCGTGTCCGGCACGAAGGAGCTTTACGATGTCACCCTGATCGGGGCAGGGCCGACAGGCTTGTTCGGGGTGTTCTACGCAGGCATGCGCGGCATGAGGACCAAGGTGATCGAGGCTCTGCCCGACGTGGGCGGTCAGCTGGCTGCCCTGTATCCGGAAAAGGACATCTTTGACGTCGCAGGATTCCCCAGAGTAAGCGCCAAGCATTTGGTGGAGCAGTGCAAGGAACAGGCTGACCGGGCCAACCCGGACGCCACCTACGTCTTCAACCAGCGGGTTGACAAGCTGACGAAGCTGGAGGACGGCACGTTCGAACTGGTCACCCACACCGGCGAAAAGCACTACAGCAAGGCCGTCATCATCACTGCCGGCATCGGCGCCTTCGAGCCCAACCGCATCCCCAACGAGTCCGCCCGGGAGTACGAGGGGAAGGGCGTTCTGTACAACGTGACCAACCTGCGCCAGTTCGAGGGCAAGCGGGTGCTGGTCATCGGCGGCGGCGACTCGGCGGTCGACTACGCCCTGATGCTCGAGCCCATCGCCCGGGAGGTCACCCTCATTCACCGGCGCGACGGGTTCCGGGCCCACGAGGAGTCGCTGAAGAAGCTGGCCGCCTCGCAGGTGCACGTGAAGGTGTTCTACGAACTCCGCAAGGTCGAGGGCGACGGCAACTGGGTGAAGAAGGCCACCATCTTCGACAACCGGACCGGCGAGGAGACCACCATCGACGTCGACTACGTCATCATCGGCACCGGGTTCAAGGCCTCGCTGGGCAGCATGCTGGAGTGGGGCCTCGAGATCGAGAACAAGCGGCAGATTGTCGTCAACTCCAAGGGCGAGACCAACATCCCCGGCGTCTACGCCGCCGGCGACATCGCCTGGTACCCGGGCAAGATCCGCCTGATCGCCACGGGCTTCGGCGAGGTGGCCACCGCGGTCAACAACGCCAAGGCCTACGTCGACCCGAGCTCGGCCGCCTTCCCCGGCCACAGCTCCGAACAGCGCCAGAAGTAATCGGGCCACGCCCGATGGGAGGATGGACGCAGGCTCTCTACGACACGGTAGGGGGCCTGCGTCTGCGCCTGGGGGCGGGGCTCCCGGTGCGGGGCACGCTAACTCCCGAGAAGCCAGGAAAGGAAGTACGAGACGCTGTGCGCCTGAAGACGACCCCCGAGGATTTCGTGGTGCGGGAAGCGGTCGATCTGCGCATCCGCCAGAAACCGGCTCGCTACCGGGTCTACCTGCTGGAGAAGAACGGCTGGAACACCGCCGATGCCATCGCCGCCATCGCACGGGAACGGCGGCTTCCGCTCTCCCGCATCCGGTACGGCGGGAAGAAGGACCGGCACGGCCACACCTTCCAGTACGTGACCATCGACCACCCGGCCGACCACTCCCTGGAGACGCCGGGCTACCGGCTGAAGGCGGTGGGCTACGCCACCGAACCGATGGGGCCCGGCCGGGTGCTGGCCAACCACTTCGAGGTAACGGTGCGGGAGCTCAGGCCGCCGGAGGCCGACCGCCTGGTGGAGGGCGCCCGGCGGGTCGCCGCCGGGGGCTTCCCCAACTACTTCGACGACCAGCGCTTCGGCAGCTACGACGCCGAGCGCGGGTTCATCGCGGAGCACATGGCCCGGGCCCGGTGGGAGCAGGCGCTGCAGATCGCCCTCACCCACGTCTACCCGGGCGAGAAGCGCAAGGCGAAGGTGAGGAAGCGTGCGCTGCTGGAGGCCTGGAGCGACTGGGCCCGGTGCCTGAGCCTGGCCGAGACCGCCTTCGAGCGGCGCTGCTTTGCGCTGCTGCAGGAGCGGCCGGACGGGTTCCGCGAGGCCCTGGCCACGGCCAGGCGGGAGGAGCTCGAGATGTGGCTCTCCGCCTACCAGGCGTTCCTGTGGAACGAGGTGCTGCGGCGCCTGATCGCCCGCGCCGCCCCCGAAGGCGAGGAGCCGGCCGAGGTGGCCGGCGCCGCGGGGCCTTACCGCTTCGCCCGGCCCATGCCGGAACTGCAGCAGATGGTCATCCCTCTGCCGGGCAGGGGCATGCGGTTTCCGGCGCCCGAGGCCGGGCTGGTCCTGGAGGAGGTCCTGTGGGAGCGCCGCCTGCGCCCGGCCCAGCTCGAGGCCGACCTGCTGCCGGGCTTCTTCCTGAAGAGCACGCCCCGGGCGGCCTGGGTGGTGCCCCGCTCGGTGCGCGTGGACCAGCCGCAGCCGGACGAGCGCTACCCCGGCTGCCTGCAGGTCTCGCTCCGGTTCACCCTGCCGGGCGGCTCGTACGCCACGATGCTCCTCAAGGCGGCTACTGCTGTGTGAGGGGCGGCTGCTCGCCGGAAAGGGTCGGATCCCCGAACGGTCCACTGACGGGCAACTGCTCGCCGGCGGTGCGGCGCGGTCCCGGCCGCCGCCTGATCCGCCGCCCCCGCAGGTATTTCACCGGCGCCGCGACCAGCCTGCGCACGAGGGGCATCACGCCGCCACCGACCTCCCAGGCGTGGAGCCCCTCGACGAAGTGCTTGACCGCCATGGCCGGCAGACCGACCATCCCCTCCTCGCCGAGCATCCCCACCCCCTCGTGGGAGCCCAGCGAGGCGAACTGCCCCCGCATGCGGAACGCGAACGGCTGCTCCGGGCGACCGTTCAGCCGGCGCAGGATGTTCTCGGCCGCCGCCTTCCCCATCTGCACGGCGGCCTGGCCCGTCGGCGGGACCTCACGGCCCGTGGCTGGGTCCGTGAAGGCTGCAGAGTCGCCGACCACGTAGATGCGATCGTCGCTGACGCTCCGCAGGAAGGCGTCGACCTTCGCCCGGCCGCGCCCGCCCAGTTCCAGCCCCGCGCCGGCCAGGAGCGAGTGGCCCCGCACGCCGCCGGCCCAGACCAGCAGGTCGTAGGCGATCTCCCGGCCGTCCTGCAGGTAGACGTGCGACTCATCCGCGGTGACGATGGGGCTGCCGGCGATGATGTGGATGCCCTTCCGCTCCAGGATCTGCCGGGCGGCGTCCACCAGGTCGGGCGGGAAGCCGGCCATGATATCCGGCGCCGCCTCCAGGATCGTCACCCCCAGCCGGCCGGGATACTCGTCGGCCAGTTCGCCCGCCAGCTCGACGCCGGTCATCCCGCCGCCCACGATCAGCACGTGCGACGGGGCGCCGCTGCGCTCCGCCAGCGCCCGCACCCGCTCCCGCACCTGCCGGGCGGCGTGCGGGCTGCCGATGGTGAGCGCGTGCCGGGGTACCCCCGGCAACCCGAAGTACTCGGGCTCGCTGCCCAGGGCGAAGACCAGCAGGTCGTACTCCAGCGGACCGGAGAGCTTCAGGTCCACCCGCCGCTCGGCGGGGCGGAGCGCCGACACGTGGTCGATGACCAGGCGCCCGGGCGGGGCGACCAGCCGCCGGAGGGGGATGCGAACCGCGTCGGCGTCGTGCCCGGCCGCATACACGTGCAACTCGGTCGTGAACCAGTGGTGGCGGTCGCGGCTGACCAGCACCGGGTCGTAACCCCGCGGCAGGCGATCCTGAAGCTCGAGGAAGCAGGTCAGGCCGGCATATCCTGCCCCCAACACGACCACGCGCGGCCTGGATTCTGCGATTGGTTCCGTCAACGTCCGCACCCCTTCCGCGCCATCGTCTCCTCTTAGTCTGCCCGGGCGTGCAAGCCGGGTGCGGGATGCACATTCCGGCAGCGATTCCAGTCAACTCACAGAGTGCATGCGGGTGCTGCTGCCCAAACTAACACCGGTCCCGATGAGACTCCAACAACGCTTGCGAGGAGGAGTTTCAGGATGGCGAAGGGTACGCAGCTCAGTGGGAATAACACCAGTGGCGTGAACACCGCGCAGCATGCCGCCCAGCGCAACGCCGCCTCGATGCAGCGGGCGGCCGGCAAGGCCAACCAGTCCAACTACGAGTTCGGCTCCCTGGGCGGAGGCCAGCAGTCTGGCGCCAAGCTCTCGGGGAACAACATCACCGGAGTCAGCGGCGCTCAGCACGCAGCCCAGCGCAACGCCGCTTCCATGCAGCGTGCGGCCCAGAAGTCAGGCCAGTAACGGGAACCGCGCGGGGCACCGGCTGCTCAGCAGCCGGTGCCTCTGCGCGCTTGCACGTCCCTGCCACGTCGTGGTATAAAAGTGAATGAACGCTCACTTTTATTGAAGTGAGGAGGGGGCTCCCGCCTCTTCCTCACCTCCACCCCCTGCCAATAGGTACCCACTTCCCACGGTTCGGGGCAGCAGAGCCGCCCCTCACCGTGAAGCGCAGTCGGCGCCCATTGGCCAGGAGGGGGCTCCCGCCCCTTCCTCACCTCCGCCCCCTGCCAATAGGTACCCCTTCCTCACCTCCGCCCCCACCCGGAAGGAGTGATTCTGATGCCCAAGGTGAGTCCGGCGCACATGGAGCGGCGGCGGGAGGCCATCCTCAACGCCGCGCTGGAGGTCTTCATTACCAAGGGCTATCAGGTCGCGACCATCAACGACATCGCCCAGCAGGCCGGGCTTAGCGTCGGGGCCATCTACCGCTACTTCCCGACCAAGGCGGACCTGATGCGCTGCCTGGTGCGCGAGCGGCTGGGCCGGGCGCCCGAGCTGTTCGCCCGGCTGACCGGGCGCGAGGACGACCCCTGGAAGCGGCTGGTGCGGTGCCTGGAGCTGTTCACCACCGCCCTGCGGGTGCGCCACCCGGGCACCGGCCGCCTGCTTCTGGTCACCATGGCCGAGGCCGTGCAGCACGGCGAGATCCGCCAGGGGCTGCACGACCGGTTCGCCGGGCTGGTGGAGTATGTCGCGGGCATCATCGCCGAGGGCGTGGCCCGCGGGCGCTTCCGGCAGGACGTCGACCCGCGCACGGTGGCCGCCCTGCTGCTGGCGATGGCGGACGGGGTGGCGGTCTACTGGGTGACCGGCACGCCGGAGGTCGAGCTGAACGCCATGGGGCAGAGCCTGCTGGCGATGCTCCGTTCCTATTTGCTTCCTGAACCCCTAGTGGAGGAGTGAACGGTATGGAACGACGGGTAGTGGTCACCGGGCTGGGTCTGATCTCGCCCCTGGGCAACAGCGTGAAGGCCAACTGGGAGGCGGCGGTGGCGGGCCGTTCGGGCATCGGGCCGATCACGCGCTTTGACGCCTCGCGCCTTCAGACCCGGTTCGCCGGCGAGGTACGCGACTTCGATCCCGGCACGGTGATGGATCCGAAGGACGCGCGGCGGTACGATCCCTTCATCCATTACGCCCTGGGCGCCGCGACGGAGGCCGTGCAGGACTCGGGCCTCACCTTCGAGGGCGAACTGGCCGAGCGCACCGGTGTCGTGTTCGGCAGCGGGATGGGCGGTCTGGAGGGCATCGTCGAGAACGCCCTGATCTTGCAGGAGCGCGGCCCCCGCCGGATCTCGCCCTTCTTCGTGCCCCGCTGCATCATCAACACCACGGCGGGCTTGATTTCCATGAAGTACGGCGTGTACGGGCCCAACTACGGCACGGTGTCGGCCTGCGCCTCGGCGGGGCACGCCATCGCCGACGCCATGCACATCATCCGCCGCGGCGACGCCGACGTGATGATCACCGGCGGCAGCGAGGCCACCATCACTGAGCTGGCCTTCGCCGGCTTCAACTCCGCCAAGGCGCTCTCGACCCGGAACGACGACCCGCAGGGCGCCTCCCGCCCGTTCGACGTGGACCGGGACGGCTTCGTCATGAGCGAGGGCGCCGGCTGCCTCATTCTTGAGGAACTGGAGCACGCCAGGCGGCGCGGCGCCCGAATCTACGCTGAGCTGGCCGGCGCCGGCATGTCCGGCGACGCCTACCACATCACCGCCCCGCACCCCGAGGGCCTGGGCGCCGTCCTGGCGATGAAGGGCGCCCTGCGCAGCGCCCGCCTGAATCCGGAGGACGTGAGCTACATCAACGCCCACGCCACTTCCACGGACCTGGGCGATGTGCAGGAGAGCAAGGCCATCGAGCAGGTCTTCGGCGACCACGCCCGCAAACTGGCCGTCTCGGGCACCAAGTCCATGCACGGCCACCTGCTGGGGGCGGCCGGAGCCATCGAGTCGGTCCTGACGGTCCTCTCCCTCTACCATCAGGTGCTGCTGCCGACCATCAACCTGCACCAGCCGGATCCGGAGTGCCGCCTGGACTACGTGCCCCACACCGCCCGGGAGGCCAAGGGCGTGGAAGCCGCCCTCTGCAACAACTTCGGCTTCGGCGGCACTAACGTCTCGCTGGCCTTCCGCCGCTTCGCCTAACGCCCGCCCGCCTGGCCCCCCACCCGGCGCGGCCCTGTGCCTGCCGCCGCTCCGTCTACCTTCCCTCCGCGGCCCGGATGCGCCGCATGATCGACGGGTGGGAGTGGCTGAGCAGCTCCACCAGCGGCGGCG
>Ga0134099_1001262_pt1 | contig 24941 bp, 21 predicted proteins | sample 10_taG_2_FD_105482 | JGI IMG/M metagenome (GOLD analysis project Ga0134099, IMG submission 105482) | Switchgrass degrading microbial communities from high solid loading bioreactors in New Hampshire, USA - 10_41_5_180_A2 metaG | ecosystem: Engineered > Bioreactor > Semi-continuous > Anaerobic >...
AGCCTCCTGTTTGGTTTTTGTGCAAAATTAATTTTACAGGTTAGCTTGTATGCAGGGAAGAGGGTTTTTCTCTCTTCCTATTTTTTTGTTATCTTTGCCAACTAAAATTATACTCTAAGTCAGGGAAAAATTAAAGGCAGAATTTGCACCAATGTGCAAAGCATTCTGCCTTTTATATTTTCATTGCTTAGACATGGCTGTCGCCCATTATTGATTTGCCGCGACAGGTTCCTTTTCCGCCGGATGCTTTTCATACCACAGTCTGTCGGCTGTGACCTTCCAGGCTTCTGCCGCATTCTTGCAGCGGCCGCAGAGTTCATCCACATCCTCGGGATGCTGGAAGTCTGTGGATCTCGCGCCGGAGGCGTGAACCATGGCCGACAGGCACTCCGGATTGTCAAGGAGCGGGCAGGGCCGGAGAAAGTTCTCGTTGAAGGGCTGATTTTTGCGGTATTCCATAAACAGCGGGGATTGCAGAGCCTCCAACAGGGACTTTTCCTTAATGTTTGAATCCGCGAAATGAATAAACGCGCAGGGCTCGTAATCGCCGGCCGCATTGATATGGAGATAGCAGCGGCCGCCCGCAATGCAGCCCCGGACAAATTCTCCGTCGTTCCAGAAATCCATGGTGAACAGCGGCTTGGTTTTACGGAACTTTCTGATCTGGTGATACATAAATTCACGCTGCTCCGGGGTAACAAGCAGATCCAGAACCGCATCCTTGCCAATGGGGATATATGTGAATAGCCATGCGAACTTGCAGCCCCTTGCGATCATTTCGTCAATGTATTCTTCGCTTCCGATGACATCGGCGTTTTGTCTGGTGTAGCAGGCCGAGAAACCAAAGAGCAGCTTTTTCTCTCTTAAAATATCCATCGCGCGAATTACCGCCTGATAGGTTCCTTTTCCGCGGCGCGCATCGGTTTCCTTCTCAAACCCTTCCACGCTGATGGCCGGTACGAAGTTCTTTACGCGCAGCATCTCGTCGGCAAATTCTTCATCAATGAGGGTTCCGTTGGTGAAACAGGAGAAGACGCAGTCATTATGTTTTTCGCAGAGCCGGATGATGTCTTTTTTCCGGCACAGAGGCTCCCCACCGGTGAAGATGAACATATGGATGCCCAGATCTTTCGCCTGCATGATAATATTGTCCAACTGCTCAAAGCTGAGGGAAAGCTGGTGGCCGTATTCGGCAGCCCAGCACCCGGTGCAGTTCAGGTTGCAGGCGGAGGTTGGATCAAGCAGCAAAGTCCAGGGGATGTTGCAATTGTACTTTTTCTCCAGTTCGCTTTTGCGCTGGTTGCGCAGGATAAGCGAATTCCCGATGAAATTTTCAAGGATCGTTTTCCGGACTCCTGCGTCGATATCGGTAAAGAGGCTTTTCATCAATATATTCCAGTTATTATTGGGATCGGTCAAAGCTTCTTTGGCAAGTCTGCAGGCGGTTGCGTATTCCTTCTTCCGGTCAAATCTCTCTACCCAATCAATCACTTTCGGAATGCTCTCGTCTGGGTTTGAATCAAGGTAGTTGATCACTTTTTTCAGGCTGTAAGCTTCGATCATTTGCTTCATTTTACCCAAAACAATCATCTCCTTTTCTCATAATCAACGCCTCAATATAATTTTACCACCGCAACTTTAAAATACCATTAGACAAAAGCCAGAAATTGTCTAAATTTGGAGCTCGTTCAATTATTTTATCACTATAATTATTAGCGGCCCGTGGAAAAATTCCTGCAATTTCCGCTAATAGTTCAAAAGGATCTGAACAAAATACTGAATAAGGAGGGATGAAAAATGAATAGCAGACAGAATAAAATGAACAATTCGTCGTGCTCGAATAATGGCGGAAAGGTCGAAGGCAGATTAGGCAATTCATCCGATTCCACGAAAAATCAAGGTGATATGCGAGAAATCAAGAATCAGGGTGACATGAGAGAGGTCACCGATAAAAGTGGAAGCATGAATAGGCACAGCTTGACCGATTCGTAACCGAGAACGCGCGTAATTGGGTCATTTTAGACAAGTGAATACTATTCATGAAATCTCTCTTAGAATATGAAGAGGTCGTCTCATTTTGAGACGGCCTCTTTTCATGTTTTCCTCATATCTCCCCTCGGATCAACTTCCCGTCAAACATGACCGCTTCAATCCGTATCTCGCCCAGCTTTTCCGGCGGCACACGGTAAGGATCATCGGATACGACAATCAGGTTTGCCGTTTTTCCGGCTTCCAGGGAGCCCATCTGTTTGTCGAGACGCAGCTGCTTCGCTGCGTTGATCGTATATCCCTTCATTAAATTGTCTATGCTGAGTTTTGCCGATTCCGGCGGTCTGACGCTTCCCGGATAGCGATCCGGGTCAAGGGGAAATTCCGGATCCACCCTTGTGGCAGCCACCTGCATGCTGAAAAACGGGTTCGCCCTGTGGAGCTCATAATTCGTCACCACATCGCTGGAAAAGGCTACAAGGGCGCCGCTTTCGATAATCGGATTGAACTGGTACATTCGGTTCCATTTTTCTTTTCCGATGTATTCCTGCGCGGTTTCTCCGAAATAGCCTCCCGACCAATGGCAGCTCCAGTTGATGGTAATTCCCAGCTTGGCGGGCCGGTCCATGTCAGCCGGATCAATCAGTTCGCAATGGGCAAAGGTAATGCCGGTCTTCCAAGGCTCGCCGTTTTCTTCCGCTTCTTTGCGCGCGGCTTCCACCGCGTCACAGCCCACCCGGAAGGCACGGTCGCCTACCATATGGATATGTATATCGACCCCTTCCCGGTTGCACAGGAGAAAGCAGTTTTTCAGCTCTTCCTGGTCCATCTTGATCTCGCCGTAGTTCGTGCCGCTGGGATCGTTCAAATGAGGCGTGAGCACCGCGCTGTTGCCGCTTTCGTTTGTGCCGTCCAGGAACAGCTTCACGGTATTGAATTTAACGTGCTTGCTGCCGTACAATTTTTCGTATTTTCTCAGCTCGGCTATTTTTTCAGGCAGATCCTCGTAACCCCAGAAACGCACCATGCCATCGTAGTAGACGTTGAGCTTCCCTGCCTTATCCAGTTTATAAATTGATTCTGCCTGTTCCTCGTCTTCGATGAATCCGTCGCACATGGCCGTGATCCCGCTATCGCTCAGGAAGGAGAAAAAAGGTTCCAGATTTTCCGGAGTCAGATCCATGGGCGGTACCCAGCCGATGTTTTCAAAGAGTTTATCCAGGAAACTCAGGTGAACCAATTCTTTTCCCCAGCCTGTGGGCTCTCCGTTTTCGTCCCGGACGAACATTTGAAGCCCGGGTACCGGATCCGGCGTATCCTTGGTGACTTCCATGGCTTCCAGCATTTTCGTGTTATACCAGTGCAGATGCTCGCCGAAGTCCTGGCACATGCAGGGCCTGTCGGATACGGCCGAGTCCAGAAGCTCTTTGGTCGGGCCTTTTGTGCCGAACATGCTGGTGGGATAATATTCAAAGTAAAGGAACGGCTGCTCCTCTTTGGGATGCTCCTCGGCATATTTTCGGATAAAGGCAAGGAGGTACTCCGGATCTTCGGTCCAGGGGAGCCGGATATGCCACCGGCTTCTCGCGCACATGCCGGGATGGATGTGGCTGTCTATGATTCCGGGAAGAATCACCCTGCCCTTCATGTCCCGTATGACGGCGGCGGGGCCTGCATGTTTTCCCCATTCGTCCTCCTGATCTCTGCCGGCATATAGAATTTTATCATCCTCAATGACGAGGGCTTCGACCTTTGGGCATTTTTCATTCATGGTGTATATTTTTGCATTTCTAAGTACGGTCGTCATTTTCTCTCCTCGCTTTTCATAAAGCAATTTACTCCTCGTCTAAGGTCATTTCAGGCGGAAGTTCTTTAAAGAACTTTGTCTTGAAAGCCAGATACACAAGCCCGACCGCCAGCCAGATGCAGCCCAGTATTTTGGCGGATGATTCCATGTAGATAAAGACAACGACCAGGGAAGCCATGCCGATGATCGGCGCGATCAGATACCGGAAAATATCGGCGCCGCTTCGTTTATTCAGTTTGATATAGTAATGGAAGATTACGGAAAGGTTAACCATAAAGAAGCCGCATACGGCTCCGAAGGCCACAAGAGAGGCCGCACCCATTAAATTGTCCGCATAAAAGATGCCGGTCAGCGCAACCAGCGTTGTCAGCACAATGTTATTGACAGGGGTTTGGAATCTGTTTGATATATGGCCAAAGAATTTTTTCGGAAGGATGTTGTCTCTTCCCATGCCGTACAGGATCCGGGAAACGGCTCCCATGCCGGCCATGGCGCAGACGAAGCTTCCGCAGTTGTCAACGATAAAGAAGATATCCCCCGCCCACGAGTTAATTCTTGGGAAAAGCTCAAAAATCCCGGCGTCGGGATCTTCGATATGCAGATATGCTTCGGGCCATGCAATCTGGGAAAAATATGCCGTTATAATAAATACAATGCCGGCGCCGATTACAACGCCCATGACGGCCTTGCCCATAACCTTTTCAGGATTTTTCGTTTCCTCGGCAAGGGTTGTGACTGCATCAAAGCCAAGAAAAGAAGCGCACAGGACGGCCGATGCTGCCAGTATATTTTTCATTTCAAAGGTCTCGGGGTTATAAAATGCCGTTCCATCAAGCAATGTTCCCGAACCGCCGCCGTTCAGCACATAGCGGATGATCAGCAGGATGAAGAAAATCGTAAAGCCGATCGCCGCGCAGGTGATAATCGTATCGACGATGCTGGCGGTTTTAATTCCGATGATGTTGATAATCATACCGATCAGAGCGACTGTCACAACGATGACCCAGACCGGGATGCTGGGGAAGTATTCATTGATGTAAATGCCCAGGAGCAGGTAACAGATCATGGGAAGCAGCAGATAATCAAGCAGCATCACCCAGCCCGCCATAAAGCCGACATGAGGCTGTACGGATTTGTTCACATAAGTATAAGCAGAACCCGCCGAAGGATAGGCCTTTACCATTCGGGCATAGCTCATTGCGGTGAAAACCATAACGACCGTGGTCAGAACCAAAGAAAGCGCATACATGCCTCCAGTGCTCACGGTAAATATGCCATAGTAATTGAACACGACTGTCGGAGCCAGATATGCCAGGCCGAACATGATGACCAACGGCAATGAAAGCGAACGCTTAAGCTCTGTTTGTTGATACTGACTCAATTCGCTCATTACTCAATTCAACCTCCCGCTCAGTAAATATTGTTTTTTTTCAGTATACTCGGATGATGAGCGTGGATTCAATGACGATTTAAAGTTGTTCCGGGGAACAAAAACACGAAATAAGCAGTAAAAAATATGCTCTTCTATGCTAGAGAAACAGATCCATATAATGATGCAGCATCAGCTTGTTCAGGGGGGTAAAAATGTCGTGAATGCCGTATTCATTTTCGAGGCTGGGGCACTTCATTTTCTCGGTATAGCTCTTTCGAAACTGCCGGGGCGTGCAGCGATACCACGCCTTAAATACCTCGTTATAATATTTAGGATCCGAGAAGCCGCAAGCTTCGGAAATTTCGGTGATGTTCATATCCGTATAAAGCAGCAGTTTTTCCGAACGGTATGCCCGTATGTAACCAAGGCAATTCCCGAATCCACGACACAGCTTCCTCATAAACTCGGAAATATATGATGTGGTAAGATGAAGTTCGTCGGACAGGTCTTGCAGCGTTACCTTTTCCGCATAGTGCTGCTGCAGATAATGATAAATCTTCTGGTGGCGTTCTAGAAGTTTCGGTTTAAGATGAAGGGTCGGATTATAAAAGAAGATCACGTCAAAAGAATGGATAAAAAGATCGACTATTTTTTCCACACTGGATCGGATGATTTTCCGATCAGTTTCGCTTTTTTGGTCACAGCGGCCCAGGAAAAACAACAGGGCAAGCAGGATGCCTTTCAGTTGGTCATGACAGGACCGTCTGGGCGTGATGCTGTCCTGCGCGTATTCACAGACGAAAAGCTGGCTGGTGATGAAGGGGTAACGGTCCTTGAACCAGTTCAGATCAATATAGAGCGAAACGCAGAGATCATCCCTGCCGTCATACAGGTAATGAGCATCTTTATCCACGCTGATAAATTCTCCCTCGTGCAGCGTGAATTGCTCATATTCATAATCAAACCTTACGCTGCCCTTGAGGCAAAAGATGATCTCAATGAGATCTTCGTGCATGTGCGGCGGAACGAATTCAATGCTGCGCACTTTAATACCCAGCGGCGTTCCTTCAATCCACGGGATTGTTTCCTGGTACATATGCGGCCTCCTAGGCGTCTTGCTTGCATTTAGTATGTCAGAATCTGGGTTACAGCGTCAATCCCCAAAATGATTCCTGCCAGCCTCTTTTGCGCGTTTTCATTGCTATTCGCCTTTTTCTGTATTATAATGTAATGGATTATAACTATGATTACCGCTTTAGACAGCGGGTTGCGAGCAGTAACAGCCCCCCACAAATCGTGAACGTTAGCGAATTTAAGGAAATTGATCTTTCTTTCCTTGTGGATTATATGAATTACCAAGGGTATCCGGTATGGAAAACAGTGTTATATTGAATAAAATGGCGGGTTGGCTTGAGAAACTTGGCTTTTCTTACATATCTGAATTCGAGGCCGGTTTGATTTTGGCGGCAATGTTTCTTTTGCTTTTGCTGATCCTTTGGCTGGTTTCCCGAAGAGCCAGATTGTGGTACTGGAAGACGGATATACAGATCGATATGTTGAAAAGCATAGACGGCCGCTTGGAAAGCGTCGAAGAAAAGCTGGAACGCGGGGTTTTCACCGCGGCGGATGAGAAAAGAGAGGAACCGGAAGCATTGAGCGCAGATAAAAACGGACAACTATCAGAAGAAAACACCGAACGGGAGGCGGCGGAAAATAACGAAGGCATGACTTGCGTCGGAAAAAGCGGCAGGGTATATACGGAAGCAGAGTTGGAAGAACTAATCAGAGAATAAGACGGAGGATGCGCTATGTATTGTAGAAGGTGCGGCACTAAAATGGGTGATATGGATCGGTTCTGCCATGCCTGCGGAGCGCCGGCGGTATATCCGGAAACGCCTTCGGATCGTGCGGGATCGGCGGAAACGAATGAAGAAATCATATTTAACCCTCCCTACGAGAGTCCATCGAATAATACGAAAAGAGAGCTTCAGTTTGCCGACGAGAAGTCTTCCGGTTCGGACAGCGCAGAAGGAAATGGAAGAGACGGCTTTGCCGGCGGCGATATGGAAGAAGCCTGGAAAAGCGTACGAAAAGAAGAGGGTGCAACGGGCACAAAGGAGACCGGCAAAAAGAGACCTTTGACAGAAAGCGAATTCGTTTGGAACGTCTACGAATTCCCGAAGGGACCCAGAAAAACCGAAGAGATAAATTTCAATTGGAATTTGGACGATTACAGCAATCAGAAAGAGAAGGAAAAGGAAGCGCAGACCCTTGAGGAAGTGCTTTTTAAGGAAATAGAGGACGACGCCAGACGGTTTAGGGAGAAAAATCTCGATCGCTTCTTTACCTTTAGCAGAAAAAACGAAGAATTTCAGCAGCTGCTGGACAGGGAATATGAGAGGATAAGATCGCGCAGCGGCCTGAAGAATGGCCCGACCCGGATTGAACCGTCTGAAACGGAAACGGAAAAGGAAAAGGAAAAGGAAAAGGAAAAGGTTCCGGAAGCTCCGGGACTGGTTCAGGACGGATTGCAGGCCGAAGCCGGATCCCAGACTGAAGCCGGACTGCAATCCGAAGCCGGGCCGCACCTTGAATTCCCAGTGCAAGCCGAAGCCGAGCCGCAACTCGATGCCGTACCACAGGCTGAACCTGCATCGGAATTTAAAACCCTGCCAGAGTTTGAGACCGGATTTAAGCCTGAACCCGCAACGGAACCTGAAGCCGCGTACGCGCCAGAGGCTGAGCCAAAATCTGAGGCCGAGCCCGAGCCTAAAGCCGCACCGGAGTCCGAAGCCGCTCCAGAGCTCGAGGCCGAGTCCTCACCTGAGGCTGACTTAGATCTGGGGGATTTATTCGGACAGGCATACGAGAAACCCGGAGCGGAGCCGGCGAAGGAAACGGCTGCATCGGAAGAAACGGCGACAGTTGAAGAAACGGCAGCGGATGGGGAATCTGCGGCGGATGACGAATTGGCAGCGGCCGACGAAAGGTCCGCGTTCCAAACCGAAGAACCAGAGAAACAGGAAGCCGAACCGGCTGAAGAATCCGGGGAATCCGCCGAGGGAATATTGGAAGACCAGCCGGCCGGCGAACCGGAATCGCTCTCGAAATTGCTCACGTTTACCCGTGACAAGCACGAGGTGTCCGACGATCTGGAAGCGCGGATACAGGAAGTTTTTTCTGCAATCGAGCAGGAGAGCGAGCCAAAGCAGAAAAGAAGCGTATGGACGATCTTGCTTATAGTCGTTGCCGTTATCCTCGCAATCGAAATTGTGATCCTCGGGATACGCTATTTCGCTCCGGAAAGCGCCGCGGCGAGCGCGATCAATAAAGCGCAGGCGAATGTCGTCCTGACAATATCGGGCTGGGTCGACGGAATAAAAGGACTGTTTTCTGGGCAAGATTCCGATGAAGGAACGACAACGCCGGGCGGAGACGGGGAAGACGGGGATGGACCAACCGCAGGCGCCGGCGGAAACGAGCCCGGTGAAGGCGAAAGCGGAACGGGGTCAGGGAAGGAAGTGCCCGATCCGAATCCCGCCGCAGACAAAAACGCGCTGATTGCGGCGCAGCTTGGAAACAACGTTAACATCCAGCAGGTGAGAGCCAACGACGCCCTCGCATGGCAGCAGGGCAAGGATTACGGAATTGAGGACCTCAACAATTCAAAGCCCATCACCAACAATATCTGGAAACTGCCGGAAAACGGCGAACCCGTATATTACGACCGGTCCATAGTCGGAACAATCATTGCTTTTGACTCGCAGTGGATTGATTATGTAAACAGCGGGAATAAAAGCGTTCTGGATTTGCTGAAAAAAGACAGTGCCGCATACAAAAAAGTTACAAATTTCTCCGGTGTGGGGAAAATAAAAGAAACCTTTAAATTGCTTGAAATCGGGGAAATCCGGCAGGGTGCGGCAGGATTTTACGTCTGGACCCATGAGGAAATTCAAGTGACGGAAGGCGGTAAGACCAGGGATAAAAAATACAACTGGATTTATTATCTCGAACCGGCAGAGGGAAAGATGAAAATCGTCGACTATTACAGATACTAACGAAAGCCTGCGATCAGCACGGGCGTTAACTACAGCTAAATCATAAATTTAAGAATACCGTTAAAAGGAGATGATATTGTATGGCAACTAAGTCAAGATTTGAAAGAAGCAAAATTACCACGGGGAATGTCGCTTTTTCTCCGTCGAGGACAACCATCGAGACCGCATTTTACGGCAACAACGTAAGAAAGGTTGCCGACCTTGCGGAAGCCTATGAAATGGCAAAGAATTCTACAGGAACCATCGTTACGGATATGCCGGTTTTTGAGCCGGAAAAAATAGGTTTGCCGAAGGACGCCAGGATCTTGCTGTTTAACGATGGAGAAACAGTGGGAAGATTCGCTGGCGCGAGAGTAATTCTCGGCGAGCAGGGAGTGGAGGAAGCGAAATTCGCCGCCATTCTGAGGGAAGCCGTTTACGGAACAAGATATAAGACAATGCTGCATGCGGAAGCCTATATCGGACTGGACGAGGATTTCATGGTAAAGGCGAACCTGCTTGTGCCCGAAACCTATGAGAATACCCTGTACAACTGGCTTTTGAATTTCCAATACATAAATGACATGTATAGGGAAATGTACGAAAGATCCAGGGTCATCGGAAACGAGCCGGATATCTTCATCCTGTCCGATCCGGACTGGAAAGACCCGAGATATCCAAACGGGCTCGCGTATTTCGATCCGGAGCACAACTGCGCGGCGCTGCTCGGACTGCGGTACTTCGGAGAACACAAGAAGGGAACCCTGACCATCGCCTGGGGCATCGCAAACCGGAACGGTTACGCATCCTGCCACGGCGGACTGAAAAGGATGGTCAGGAAGGACGGCGGCAGGCATGTTATGGGCGTGTTCGGGCTCTCCGGCTCCGGGAAATCCACGCTGACCCATGCGAAGCACGGCGGAAAGTATGATGTGACGGTGCTGCACGACGACGCCTATATCATCTCCACGGAGGACGGCTCCTCTGTGGCGCTTGAGCCTTCCTATTTCGATAAGACCCAGGACTACCCGCTGACCTCGCCGGACAACAAGTTCCTGATAACCGTCCAGAACTGCGGGGCGACCCTGGATGCCGACGGAAAACTGGTAATCGTTACGGAGGATATCCGCAACGGCAACGGCCGGGCCATCAAATCCAAGCTCTGGGCAGACAACAGGGTGGATAAGCTCGCCGATCCCATCAACTCCATCGTATGGCTCATGAAGGACCATTCTCTGCCGCCGGTGGTCAAGATTGAAAATCCGGTTCTGGCATCCGTTATGGGCGCAACCCTTGCCACAAAACGGACCACGGCGGAAAAGCTGGCGGAAGGCGTGGATAAAGACGCCTTGGTATTCGAGCCTTATGCGAATCCGTTCCGGACCTATCCGCTGTCGCACGATTACGAAAAGTTCAAGGCATTGTTCGAGAATAGAGGAGTGGAGTGCTATATCATCAATACGGGCCATTTCCTGGATAAGAAAATTCCGAAGGAAGTCACCATCGGCATCATCGAGAGCATTGTAGACGGAACGGCCGAGCTGAAACCCTTCGGAAATATGCCGCACATGAAGACCATTGACGTGGAAGGGTTTATCCCGGATTTCAACGACAAAGAATACCTTGCGCTGTTGAACAAGAGCATGAATAACAGGATCAATTACCTGGATTCACTGAACGAATTCAAGGGAGGAAGGGACCGGCTTCCGGAAGAGGCGAAGGAGGCCATTAAGAAGCTGATTAACGGTTAACAGACGGGGTGAAGAGGCGCGGAACGGCGCAGACGGTGAGAAATACAAGTTATTGTGTTTATCGGGATAGGGGGGAACATTTTGGAAAAAAGAAAAATAGGGTTGGGCGTGATCATTGCGATCCTGCTGGTAGTCATAGCCGGCTTCAGCGGTATTGTGAACTTTATCACGGATTATCTGTGGTTTAGAGAGCTCGGCTATACCAGCGTGTTCTTAAAGAAGCTGTTCACGCAACTGGAGATAGGGATACCGTCCTTTGCGATCATCATGGCATTGGCGTATTTCTACCTGCGCATGCTGAAGAGGGGATACTATAAAAGGATCGACACGGTGGACGCCCCTTCGGTCAGCGAGAAAACGCTGAATTGGATTTCCCTGGGGCTTGCGGCCGCTTTTGCAATTCTGGTGACCGCCACCACCGTGACGAGACTGTGGTTCCAGATTCTGAAGTTTGCGAACAGCACCCCGTTTAACATTAAAGACCCGATTTTCGGGATGGACGTTTCCTTTTACATCTTTAGACTTGAATTCATCACCCAGCTCAACCAGATCGCGCTCGGAATCGTTATCCTGTTTGCCATTCTGACGCTGATTTACTATTTTATCCTGCTTTCCACGAGAAGGCCGAAAATTTTCGATCATGAACCGGACCCCGGCATGGGCGAAGACGGCCAGACTTATCGCCGGAACGGTTTTGACAATGTGATCAACGGAATGTTCGGCGACGCCTTCGGAAAGTTTTTCGGCGGTCCGGGCTTCGGCGGCGGCCAGGGGTTCGGCGGCGGCCCGGGCTATGGGAGGAAACCGGCCAGCAAGCTCAACAATGAAAATCTCAGGCAGCTCATTCAGATTGCATCCAAGCAAATCATCATTCTTGGAGTCATATTCTTCCTGATGGTGGGCCTCAATTTCTTCCTCAGGCAGTACAGCCTCCTGTATTCTTCTACCGGAGTGCTTTACGGCGCAGGCTTCACAGATATCAATGTCACCCTCTGGGTTTACCGCGCCATGGTCGTGCTTTCGGCCATTGCGGCCATCGGATTCGCCATGGGAATCAAGCGGAGAAGCTTCAAGATGGTGCTTACGGTACCGGTTATCATGATCATTCTGGGAGCCGCTGGAACCGGCGCGGCCATGCTGGTCCAGAATCTGGTGGTATCGCCGGATGAAATCAACAAGGAGAGCAAGTACCTGAAGTACAATATCACCTTCACCCAATACGCCTACGACCTTCAGGATGTCGTCATCAAGAATTTCCCGGCCACCAACGACCTGACGAAGGAAGACATCGCCAACAACATGGGCACCATCCAGAATATCAGGATCAACGACTACGAGCCTGCGAAGAAATTTTACAACCAGACCCAGGCCATCCGGCTCTACTACCAGTTTAACGACGTGGACGTAGACCGTTACATGGTCAACGGGGAATACACCCAGACCTTCCTGTCCGCCAGGGAAATCGACGAAACCAAGATCAGGGAGGAGTGGATCAACCGCCATCTGAAATATACCCACGGCTACGGAATCACCCTTTCCAGGGTTGACAAGGTGACGGCCAACGGGCAGCCGGATATGCTGATCGACAGCATACCTCCTGTTTCCGAGGTGGAAGAGATCCAAATCACAAGGCCAGAGATCTATTTCGGCGAACTGACGAACAACTATATTCTGGTCAATACCGACGAAGAGGAATTTGACTATACAAGCAGCGGAGAAGAGAATTTCTATACCACATATCAGGGAGAAGCGGGAATCAAGCTGAATCCCTTCAACAGACTTCTCTTTGCCATCCGGGAGCAGAGCCTGAAGCTGCTGGTTTCCACCAACGTGAACAGCGATTCCAGGATCATCATCAACCGGAACATCATGCAGAGGGTACAGAAGATCATGCCCTTTATCCAGTATGACAGCGATCCCTATATCGTGGCGGCGGACGGCAGGCTCTACTGGATCATCGACGCATATACAACAAGCAGCTACTATCCGTATTCCGAGCCCTTTGACCCGATGAGGAGCCGGGTAAACTATATCCGCAACTCGGTGAAGGTGGTCATCGACGCATATAACGGCCACACCAGTTATTACATTGTGGGCGCCGACGATCCCATCATCACCACATTCGCCAAGATTTATCCGAAGCTGTTCAAGACCTTTGACGAAATGCCTGAATCGCTGAAAGCCCATATCAGATATCCGAATGTCATGTTCAACATTCAGGCCAACGTGTACAAGAGATATCACATGAATGACGTCAAAGTCTTCTACCAGGGAGAAGACCTGTGGGATATCTCCAACGAGATCTTCGGAACCACGGAGGTTCCCATGACGCCGCAGTACTATATCATGAAACTGCCGGGCGAAGACGACGTTGAGTTCATCAACTCCATCCCCTATACGCCCACGGGCAAGCGGAATATGACCGGACTGCTTGTGGCTCGAAACGACGGGGAGCACTACGGTGAACTGATCTTGTACCAGATGCCCAAGGACAGGATCATTTACGGGCCGATGCAGATCGAATCCCAGATCGACCAGCATCCCGAAATTTCAAAGGAATTCTCCCTTTGGAACTCGGCCGGCTCCACCTATATCAGAGGAAATCTCTTTGTAATACCCATCGAGGATTCCCTCGTCTATGTGGAACCGGTATATCTGGAAGCGTCGAATACCGGAAGCTTGCCGGAAGTCAAGAGAGTCATCGTGGCTTACGGCAACCGGATTGCTTACGAACCGACTCTGGCCGAGGCTCTGGACGCCCTGTTCGGAGCGGGGACGGGCACGCCTATTGCGCCGGATGAAGAAACCAGACCGGATGAAGGCGGAATCATGACCGTCGATGAACTGATCTGGTTAGCCAACGAGGCGTTTAACAACGCCACCGAGGCGCAGCGGAACGGCGACTGGGCGGCTTACGGGCGGTATCTGAAAGAGCTTGAAAACTACCTGAACCAGATGATGCCCCAGGAAAAGCCGAACTTAGACGAGCAGATTCCGATCAACGGAGAAATATAATGGCGATTCACGAATGAACATGAATTAAAAGCGGGAGGCAGCCGAAAAGTTGCCTCCCGTTTCTTTAGCTTTACACGAAAGGTCCAATGCCGGCAAATCGTGAACCCTTCTTCAGGGCAGCGAATAATATGGAAATATAGACGAATGGAGCATAATGAATTGATTCTTAAATAAAGGGATGATGGATATGCATGTTCCTTACTTCGGAACGTTGGAATACAGAGTCGTTCAGGGAGACAGCCTTTATAAAATTGCCCGCGATTTCAACACGACTATAGAAAATATTCTCAAGTTCAATAATATACCGAATTCAAACGTAATTTATGTGGACCAAATCATAACCATACCGTTGTCTCCGCCCGAAGCGATCATTTACACAGTGCAGTCCGGCGATACGCTGTATGATATCGCCGCAAAATTCGGGACCTCGGTGTCGAATCTGATCCGGTTTAATTACCTGGTGCCGCCCTATACTATTTATCCGGGGCATCAGCTCGTCGTGACCGCATCGCTGAAATAAGCTAAATAACGCTTTTTCTTAGGGTCTGATAAAATCCTTTAAAAGCGCTGGGCAAAACCAGCTCCTTCTCCAGCTTATCAATGCCGACCCAATGGAAGCCGGCCGCATCGTATTCCTGCACGCTTTCCGCTATGCTGGGATTCGGGGCGGCTGGATTCCCTGCGGCTTCGACAAAGGCCAAATATCCGGTCATCTCCCATTCCACATGGGAGAAGATGTGTTTTGTCTTTTTTAATTTAGTCAGGGATAAAGCCGTTAAGCCGGCGGATTTGAGGATTTGCCGGACTTCTTCCTCTGTGAGCGTCCCCTCAAAATTCGGGAATTCCCATAATCCGGCAAGCAGGCCGGTGTCGGGCCTTTTGCTGAGCGCGGTCCGGAACGATGGAACCGTTCCAGGCAAAGAAGCTGTCCGCAATGCGGGAACGGCCCCGAATTTGTGAACGGCCTCTGTTTCGTCGTTTTTCAGCAAAATCAGAACGGTCTTTTTTTCCGTTTTGCGCGGCGGTTTCCCGCTTTTTACGGGAAACTCGTCAATGCGGTTTTGCCTTCGGGCCTCGCAAAGCCCGGAGACAGGACAGGCTTCGCATTTCGGGGCTCCGTTGGGCAGGCATACCGTCGCCCCGAGTTCCATCATCGCCTGGTTGAAATCTCCGGGACGTTCAACGGGAATGATTTTGCTTAGCCATTCTGTCATAAGCCTTTTTGTGGCCGACGAGCCGATATCCGATTTCTCTGCAAGAAGCCTTGCCACAACGCGCAGGACATTTCCGTCCACACATGGCACGGGAAGCTGGAAGGCGATGGATCCGATAGCGCCTGCAGTATAATCCCCGACGCCGGGCAGGCTCCGGAGCCCTTCAAAGGAAGAAGGCAGGCTGCCTCCGTATTCTTCCATAACAATCCTGGCCGCCCGGTGGATATTCCGCGCCCGGCTGTAATAGCCCAAGCCCTCCCAGAGCTTCAGAACCTCCGCTTCCGAAGCGGCGGCGAGGGAGGGGAGGTCGGGAAACGCCTTCATCCAGCGGTTGAAATATGGTATAACCGCCTCCACCCGGGTCTGCTGGAGCATGATTTCCGATATCCAGACTGCGTAGGGCTCGGGATTTTCCCGCCAGGGAAGGATCCGGGCATGGCTGTCATACCATCGCAGAAGCGGCGGGATGATTTCAGACAGGCGACTGCCGTTTTCTGCCGCAAATCGGCCATTTTTTAGTTCATTTGTCTCTTGCCTCATGGTTTGTTTCATTCCCGCCCCTCTGTGCATCGCGTTTTTCTCTATTGTATCATGCACGGAGGGTCTTCGGCAAAAAATTAGGCAGCGTCCTGCATAAGACTCCCGATATGAGCCGGTGGCCCGCATCGTTGGGATGGATCCCGTCGGCGCAGAGGTAAGGGGTGAAATCTTTCTTGCGCAAAAATGCCGAACGGATATCGATCAGAGGAACTTTTTCCTTGACGGCCAGCGCTTCGACGGCTTTGCTGTACATTTCCTGCCAGTGGTAAATAATTTCGATCTCGCCGAGAAACGTCAGGATATTTTTTTCGTTCAGCCCCCGGCAGATCCAATTGAAATACCGTTGCGGATCAATTGGCGGCAGGTTGAGAATAACCGGGCGGCCGCCGTTTTGCCGGACGCGGCCGATGAGTTCCGCATATTTTTCCACGAACTGGGGGATCGGCGTATTGCATTGATGCTGTTCAAGAGGATTCTCCGATACTTTGGCCCAATTGTAGTCGCAATCGTTGCCGCCGAATTCAAGGATCGTATAATCGTAACGGCCGAGCTCTCCTTCGTGACGTTTCAGAATTTCGCCGCCCATGGATATCGTGCAGCCAAACCGGGCAAAATTGGCGATGGCTATGTTTTGACGGCTTCCGACGATGTTTGCAAAGCTGTCCTTCAACAAGCCATATTTTTTTCTGGCCCCGTCAAAGACAACCCCCTTCGCTACAGAATCCCCAAAGATACAAACTGAACCCTTCATACCGAAACCGAACCTTTCATCCTGATTAACCTGAGCAATCAATACTATATTATGTAATATCAAATATTATATTATGCAATACCAAATATTTCAATATTATTATTGATACGCGCTATCGATCTGGTTGCCGGCTGATTTCTGTTTGCATCTTTGTCTTATTGTGGTAGAATGAAAACAACTTGAAAAGAGGTGTCAGAAATGAAGGAATTGACCGAACTGATCGCAAGATTCAGGACGGAGCGGCCCGCGGACTGGGAGGACCTGCCGGACATTGAGCTGTACCGGGATCAGGTGCTGAGCTACATGAAGCGCCAGCATTCTTTGCAGCCCGACGGCGCGCAGCTTACCGGCGCGATGATCAACAACTATATCAAGAGCGGACTTTTGCCGAGAACGAACGGGAAAAAATATACCCGGGATCATCTTGTGTATCTGACTGCGATCTGTTCGCTGAAACACGTGCTCAGCGTGGGAGAGACCGATGATCTGCTGAAGCTTCAGCCCCTGATTACCGACGCCAAGGATTTTTACGAGCAGTACCTTGAGAAAATGGAAAAGGCCTTTCAGGAAACCGCGGAATGCCTTGACAAAGACAATACGAAGGAACAGCTTGCCGCAATTGCTCTCGAACTGGCGATCTCCAGTTATGCGCGGAAACTGGCCTGCGAAAAGCTTCTCGATCTGCTGAAGGAGGACGCGCCTCCGCAGAAGAAAAAAGACTCTCAGCAGAAAAGAAAGACGAAATAGGACTTATTTTTAGCACACATAATCGAAATATTAATTTAGAAAACAAAATCTCCTGCTATGCTTCCAGGAGATTTTCTTGTCGGTGCGGTCACTTTCTCAGCGAACCCAGGATACCCCTGACTAGTGTTCGGCCCACCTCCCTGCCTACGGTGCTGAAAATCGCGTTGGCGGCCTTTTCAAGGGGAGTCTGCCGGACATAACCTCGGCCGGAGGACCTCCTGCCTGATCCCGAACCTCGGGAATCTGCGTTTGATTGCCTGCCCCATGGGTTGCTGCCTGATTGCCTTCCACGCGGGCCTCCGTATGGTTCCCTGCCCCATGGGTCGCCGCCTGGGCCCGCACCCTTTGCTTCTGCGCGTCTTGCATCCCGGAGAATTTCAAATGCGGACTCCCGGTCTTTTACCCGCTCATACTTGCCCATTATCGGGGATGAGGATATGATCCGCTCCCTGACGGCGTCGTCGATGGCGCCGGGAGCGCTTTGCGGCGGAAGAATGTATGCGCGTTCCACAATGCCCGGCCTTCCCTCTTCGTCGAGGCAGGAAATCAATGCTTCCCCCACTGCAAGCTCGGCGATGGCCTCCGCCGTATCAAAAGCCGGGTTGGGACGGAAGGATTTCGCCGCTGCCGCCACATTTTCTCTCTCTGCGGGCGTGTATGCGCGTAGCGCGTGCTGTATGCGGTTTCCAAGCTGATTCAGGACGTTCTGGGGCAGATCCGCGGGATTCTGCGTGACAAAATAAATTCCGACGCCCTTGGAGCGGATAAGCCTGACCACCTGCTCGATCTTTTCCAGCAGGGATTTCGGCGCGTCGTCAAAAAGAAGATGAGCCTCGTCAAAGAAGAACACCATTTTCGGTTTTTCCAGATCGCCCGCTTCCGGGAGGGTTTCAAAGAGCTCCGACAGCATCCACAGCAGGAAGGTGGAGTACAGGGTCGGACTTTGGTAAAGCCTGACGCTGTGCAATATATTGATATAACCCCGGCCGTTATAGGCGGTCTTCATCCAATCCAGAATATCGAGTTCGGGCTCGCCGAAGAAAAGCTCCCCGCCCTGGTCCTCCAACGCGAGCAAGCTTCGCAGGATGGCGCCGATGGTCTGCCTGGATATATTGCCGTAGGTCAGGCTGAACTCGCTTCCGCTTTCGCCCACATACCGCAGCATCTCCTTTAAATCCTTCAAATCCAGCAGCAGAAGGCCCTTGTCGTCCGCTATCCGAAATGCGAGATTCAAAACCCCTGTCTGGGTTTCATTCAGACCTAAAATTCTTGACAGCAAAAGGGAGCCCATTTCGGATACGGTGACGCGGACCGGATGCCCGCCCTGCCCGAACAGGTCCCAGAATTGAACGGGAAATGACTCGTAACGATAATCCTCCACGCCCAACCGGGCGGCCCGTTCCTCCAATTCGGGACTTGCCGTTCCCTTGACGGCAAGCCCTGCCAGGTCGCCCTTGATATCGGCAAGAAAAACGGGCACGCCGAGATCGCTGAAGGATTCCGCCAAAACCTTGAGAGTGACGGTTTTTCCGGTACCGGTTGCCCCGGTGATAAGCCCGTGGCGGCAGGCCATCTGCGGAAGGAGATAAACGGGGGCGGATCCCGTTCCGATCCAGATTTTATCCTTTATGTACATATTACGCTCCCTTCACGGACATGTTGCGGCGTATGATTTGAAATAATACTGGTAAAAACGGGGATATAAAGGTATAATAATATTTCAGAAATCCAATACGAGAATCGGTTGAAAAATGTAACGCTTTCAGTAGAAAATTCTGGCTGCGGATACTTCCTGCAACCGGGCGTTATATCGAGGCGGCAGATACTGTACGCCTCTTATATCGGGACGGAAAAGGACGGAGTCCCGATAGAGACATGGAAACAACCGCATAAGGAGAAGAAAATGTTAGATATCAAACGAATCAGAGAATCTTTCGACACAGTGAAAAGTGCCCTGGAAACCCGCGGACAGGGGGATTACGGCCTTGACAAAGTGCGAGAGCTGGATGAAAGGCGCAGGAAGCTCCTTGCTTTGGTGGAACAAAAAAAGAACAAGCAGAATATCGACTCAAAGGAGATTCCCAGGCTGAAAAAAGAGGGGAAGGACGCCACCGAACTTATGAAGGAAATGAAAGCCTTGTCCGAAGAGATCAAAAAGCTTGACGACGAGGTCAGCGAGGTGGAGGAGGAGCTGAGAAACGCCCTGCTCAACATTCCGAACACGCCTTCCCCCAACGTAGCTGTCGGAAAGAGCGACGCGGACAACGTTGAGATCCGGAAATGGGGAACTCCGAGAAATTTCGATTTTGAATATAAGGCCCACTGGGATGTGGGACAGGATCTGGACATTCTGGATTTTGAAAGGGCGGCCAAGATCTCCGGCACAAGGTTCGTCGTTTACAAGGGATTGGGCGCCCGGCTGGAGCGCGCCCTGATCAACTTCATGCTGGACCTCCATACGAAGGAGCACGGATATGTGGAAGTCCTCCCGCCTTTCATGGTCAATAGGGACGCCATGACAGGAACCGGCCAGCTACCTAAGTTTGAAGAGGACATGTTCCTGGTGCCGGCAAAGGATTTCTTCCTCGTTCCGACAGCCGAGGTTCCGGTAACCAACCTCAGGATGAACGAGATCCTCGACGCGGAAGAGCTGCCGCTCTATTATACCGCCTATACGCCCTGCTTCAGAAAGGAAGCCGGCTCCGCGGGAAGGGACACGAGAGGGCTTATCAGGCAGCACCAGTTCAACAAGGTGGAACTGGTGAAGCTCGTACGTCCCGAGACCTCCTACGACGAACTGGAATCCCTGGTGAAGGCGGCGGAGGAAGTGCTGAAACGCCTCGAGCTCCCGTACAGGGTGGTACAGCTCTGCACAGGCGATCTGGGTTTCTCGTCTGCCATGACCTATGATATCGAGGTCTGGATGCCGAGCTATGGAAAATATGTCGAGATTTCTTCCTGCAGCAACTTTGAAAGCTATCAGGCAAGAAGGGCCAACATCCGGTTCCGTCCTGACCCGAAGAGCAAGCCGGAGTTCGTCCATACGCTAAACGGTTCCGGCCTCGCGGTAGGCAGGACCACCGCGGCGATTCTGGAGAATTACCAGCAGGCGGACGGATCTGTGGTGATACCGGAAGTGCTCAGGCCGTATATGGGCGTTGATAAAATAACGAAATAGCATGAGCCACGCGAAAAAGGGGGAAATGAAGTGCCGCTGAAGCTGAATGTCGGAGATGTTGTGGAACTGAAGAAGCCTCATCCCTGCGGCGGCAAAACCTTCACCATCATGCGGTCGGGGATGGATTTCCGCATCAAGTGCAATACCTGCGGGACACAGATTTGGATAACCCGTCTGAATCTGGAAAAACGAGTCAAAAAAATCTTTGTGAAAGAACAAGATCAACTTTGATCAATTTGGTGCAAAAAAACCCCTCGACGTCACAAAAATGCATAGAATTCAACGCCGGGTATCGTTATGATTTTAACGGAAAAACGTTATATATTTAACGTTCAAAAACGTTGAAAAATAAAGTGTTGAACTCCCTCCTGAATGGGTATAAAATACACACACAAACATAACCAAAATTGATTAATAAGGAGGGGGCGCAAATGACAGAAGCATTGAGGGAAAGAATAAATCCTTGCGGGAATGACAGAGAGATCGACGAATACCTGAACGGAACAATATGTGAGATCCTTCCCGGCGAGGAAGAGTTATCCGATATTGCGGCACCAGCCGATGTTGATTATGATGTGGATGCCATTGCCGAACCGGTAGAATTCATTGACGATTATCTCGTCAGGATGAATTAGGCCGGAAACGGGCAATCAAGCAGGAACCAAGGGTAAATAGCCCGTCAACAAGAATACGCGCTGCCTGAGCTACAGTTATCGTGATAAAAACAGCCGTGATCCCTGTAATACAATCAAGTAATACGGGGATTGCAGGCTGTTCTTTTTTTCTTCGCCTGCTTCGCATTCCTGGCTTTATCGCACTCTTATCGGCTATATGTAAACAGTTATTAAAAATAGTCGACATTAAAAAATATATGTTGACATCTATTTTTTATAATGCTAAATTGGGATTAAAGAGGAGTCCGTCTATGCGAGGTTCGCACAATGATACAAGCTCTTATTGGACTACCAATTTATTTCCTTCCTGAAACCCGTCACGTTATCATCGGTTGCTGTTGCCCAGGGGCGACGACCCCTCAACCTGAAAAATAGTTTGCGGCATTTGAAAGAAACCGTGTTGGATAAATATTGCTGATATAATATAATAGAAAAAGGAGACAGGAATATGAAAATCGCAATTCTTGGAGCTGGAGCTCTTGGATCCTTGTTTGGAAGCAGTCTGACGAGAAGCGGCAACGAGGTTTATCTGATCGATCCGGTGGAACCATTGGTGGCCCAAATAAAGAAGGAGGGCATTACCGCCACCCTGACAACGGGCGAAGTGATTCATACCATGGTGAATATCGAAAGTTCAGCCGCAGAGGTTGCCAAGAAGACCGGTCCCGTCGATCTGATCATGGTCTTTACGAAGGGAATGCATACGGAAGACGCCGTCGTCGCGGCGAAGCCGCTGGTGGGCGACAATACCTGCTTCTTATCGCTTCAGAACGGGATCGGAAATCCGCAGATCATTGCCAAGCACTATCCTGAAGAAAAGATCTTTTATGGCGTAACGATGGTAGGGGCTGCAAAGGACGGTTTCGTAAAAGTAGTCGAACATTCCGCCCCGGGCGCGACGTCCAGCATCATGTCGCTGTCCGGCAAAGTAACGCCCGAACTGGAGAAAGTCGCGGAGACCATAACCAATTGCGGCATGAAAACCATTGTAAACGAAAAGGCTGACCAAATGATCTGGGAAAAGCTTGCGATGAACTGCGTAGCCAATTCCGCAAATGTCATCTCGCGGTTGACCAACGGCAACTTCATTCGCGATCCCAACGGGCAGGAGGTTGCCAGGATGATTGTCCGCGAGGTTTGCGAGGTGGCCAATGCAAAGGGCATCCCGCTTGACTACGAAAAGATCATGCCCTGGATCATCGAAAAACTCTCTCCCCAGACGGAAATGTACTCCTCCATGGCCCAGGATGCCAAGAATAGGCGTCCCATCGAGATTGAAACCATCACGGGCGGAGTGGTCCGGGAGGCGGAGAAGCTAGGAATTCCTGTGCCTGTAAATAAAGTCATCTACCACTTTGACAAGCTGATCGCAGCTAATTATGACAAACAGTTTTAGAACATTTGTGGCAAATGGTTCAGGCGTGCGTGACAAACAGTCATAGAACTGCGTTTTTGGAACTAATGGCAAACAATTTTAAAACCCTTGGTGGTAAAAAGGTTTAAAAACATGGATAAAAATACTTTGCGTAAAACATTAGAGGAAATGGTTATTCTTCCTGAAATTCCTACCGGCGGGGATGAAGCAAAAATTGCTTCATCCCTGAAAAATGCCGGCCTTCCTGCCGCGCTGCTCGATTTTTGCGCTGCGGACCGCTCGGAAAGCGTGCGGATCATGCGGTCGAGTTGCGACGGCATGCTGATTGGCGCCTATGCGGGAAAAGAGCCTGCGATCCTGAACCGGGCGATCGCGGCGGGATGCGATTTTGTCCTGACGGACGGCATTGATCAGAAGCAGATTGCGGCAAGTCTGGAAAAGGGCGTTCCCATAATTCCGATTTGTGCGTCTTGGGAGGATTTTCAGCGTTTGAATGTTTCGGATATCGCTTTCGTCGCATTGCGCAAGGATGAGCCGGAACAAAGCGGGCTTTTCATCATGGATGCTTCAAAAGGAAGCCCGAAGCCTGTCGCCCGTATCGACCGGACCATCGTGAGCGGCGAGTGGACCGAAGAAGGGGCATACGAAAAAATTACCGCCGATGCGGAGACTGCCCTGCTCGAAGAAATCGGGTTTGAGCCGTACCATGTGGGCCTTAACAGCAAGGACCGCGATGAAGCGCTGGTTTTCGCGTCGAGATTGAGCAGTTTGTTCAGAATGCCCATGATCGAGACCCATCGCAGTTTTCTTATCGGCGATTTGGCTGAAGTCATGATGTTGCCTTATTATGGAGCCCATGGCCACATGGGCGTCCGGACCAGGAATCTTCGCCTTGCCATGGGATATTTAAAACGGAAGGGCGTCGAGTTCAATATGGCTACCTACGAGGAAAACGAAGACGGCATACCGAAAATCGTCTACCTGAAAGAAGAGATAGGCGGTTTTGCGGTTCACCTTACACAGATATTCTAAGTGAAGGTTCGAAAGGAGGCCCTGCATGGATAGGGAAAAGTTGTTCCGAATACTGCAAAAGAGGGAAATAGAGCCATTCTGGTTCGAGACGAAGGAAGAGGCGGTTGATTTTCTCGCAAGCCAGCTCGTCGGGAAAAAGATCGTCTTCGGCGGATCGATGACATTGAAGCAATGCGGCTTATATGAAAAACTGTCGGAAAAAAACGAGGTTTTCTGGCACTGGAACAATAACGACCCCCAGGCAAGACGGAAGGCGGAAATTGGGGCGGACGTTTATATGTCGTCGATTAACGGCATCGCGGAAACCGGCGAACTCATCAATATCGACGGTTCCTGCAACAGGCTGGCCAACAGCATGTACGGAAACGACCATGTAATTTTTGTCGCCGGGATCAACAAGGTTTTCCCCACCATGGAGGAAGCGATCCATCATGCCCGCAATGTCGCCGCCCCGATGAACACCCGGCGCCTGGGAACGAAAACCCCCTGCGCGGAGGGGGAAATGCGCTGCTATGATTGCGCGTCGGAACAGCGCATTTGCCGCGTCATGTCAATTATCTGGCAGAAACCGCTGCCCATGAAGAAAATGCAGCTAATTCTTATTAACGAAACCCTAGGGTATTAGGTTTTGCACCATACAGTTCTTTTAGTTTTCCAAACCCATTAAAAGGCTTCCGTGCGATTGTACGGCAAGCCTTTTCGAATTGCGGCGGCAGAAGCTTCGCAGAAGGCAAAACAAAAAGGCGAAAAAAATGTTGACAAAAAAACCGTTATTTAATATACTAACAGCAATATAAAAAAATGCAGTGACGGAGTTTTTGTTTTTTTCGCAAAGCGTTTCAGAGAGTCGGTGGTCGCTGCGAACCGATACGCTGAAAAAAACAATCTCGCTCCTGAGCAGGCTCCCTAACGCGAACGAAAGTACGCTATTAAGGAGACCCGGCAGGCCCCGTTATCAAGGTCGAGGATTTGTTGGAATCCAGTGAGTTGACTGCGTTTTTGCAGTAATCAGGGTGGTACCGCGGTAGAATTATCGTCCCTGGAGCTTTCAAATAAGCTTCAGGGATTTTTTATTCTCCGGGAGATTCCGTTTCCTGTCGGGCTAAACAAATCCGAATGAAGAAAATCGATGAACAGGAGGAACACAGAAATGACCAAAATGATCAAAATTTTCGACACGACATTAAGAGACGGAGAGCAGTCCCCCGGCTGCAGCATGAACCTTAAGGAAAAGATTGAGATGGCGAAACAGTTGGAAAAAATGAAGGTGGATGTTATCGAGGCAGGTTTTGCCATATCCTCCCCCGGAGATTTCATTTCCGTGAAGGCCATTGCGGAAACCGTGAAGGAGTGTACCGTTGCAAGCCTTGCCAGAGCCGCGGTGCAGGATATTGACCGGGCATGGGAAGCGCTTTCCTGCGCGGTGGCCCCGAGGATTCACACCTTTATCGCCACATCG
>Ga0134099_1001271_pt1 | contig 24853 bp, 18 predicted proteins | sample 10_taG_2_FD_105482 | JGI IMG/M metagenome (GOLD analysis project Ga0134099, IMG submission 105482) | Switchgrass degrading microbial communities from high solid loading bioreactors in New Hampshire, USA - 10_41_5_180_A2 metaG | ecosystem: Engineered > Bioreactor > Semi-continuous > Anaerobic >...
GGAACAGATCTCGCGACAATTACACTTCCCCTGCTTTCCTGAATGAATGGATTGTCTGATTTCACGTGCATAAGCTTTCCTTCAATGGTTCTTACATTTTCCGCCCACACGCACTCAATATGTATCAGTGCCCATTGACGCGGACAAAAAGCCATATGCTGAATTCCGGATAAAGCAAGCAGTTCTTCTTCAGAATACATTCTTATCATAACCTTTCAATCAAAGTTACACCATCAGGAATATTCCCTCTGTCAACAACTACCTCATAATCTGAAAATGAGCGTGGCGGAGCTGAAGTATCCACCCTGTTGACTTTAATGCAGTCAAAAAGCTTATGAGCGGGTGCATTTCCAAGCATGGAGGAATGCCGGAATATAAACAGCTTCCTTGATTCCATTTTTCCTCTGGCTGCAGAACGGTCATGGTCAAACATGTTGATCAAAGCCTCCCAAAGCAGTTCCAGGTCAGAGGACGAAAAACCGGTCTTTTTTGCAAAGTTTGCCGAAACAAAGCCTTCTGCCCTGTACAGGCCATAGGGCACTATGTATTTTCTTCCCATTGATCTTTCTTTTTCCATATCCTTTATATTGGTAACGGCCATTCTGGTTATAGTAACCTCCTGCTGGATTATGGGATCAATGCTCCTGGCGAAATTCAACTGAACAGGCCCCCGGAGTTGGCCGCAGTTGACTTCTGTTGTCATTACAGCGCCGAAAGTTCTGACATCATAGAAATGCTCACACATGAAATCAACAATCTGCTGAGCCTTTTCCTTGTCCGACGGAAGCCTTTTATTCTTTATGTCCGGTTCAATCCCGACAGATTTGTAGGCTTTAAGATGCTGTTCATTAAGCACTGCGCCTTCCTGCACATAAATGTCATAGCTGTGCTCATTGCCTTTTGCAATAGAAACATAATTGCGTATCTTCCTCTTGAGACATACATCCGTCACCAGACCCAAACCGGTTTCGGGATCTATTCTCGGCATATTCCCTGCATCGGGGTCTCCGTTGGGATTGCCGTTTTCAACATCAAAAAGTAGCACAAACTCATAACGGTTGGCAATAGGATTGTTCTTATCATACATCTGAATCATCCTCCCTCTCTTCAGCATTTTGCTTCTTGAAAAAGCTTTCCCTCTGATGATAATAACCAAGTATAAACAGTCCCTGTTCTTCCAAAGACAGGCGTGCAGGAAAACTTTCTATCTGAGATGTAATCTCCATTACTTTGTTCTCCCAATAAATTTTAGAACCGGTTTCCATTTTAGCCAGGTGATGGTTGGAAAGGCGCATCAACTGGGGAAAGACGATTGACGGGGTTGCTGAAGCCGAGTTGAAATACCTGTCCTTAATGGTTGCATTAATTCCCGGATTGGCATTTTGCTGAATCTTTTCAAGAATTGCAAACATCCTCCCTAGTTCGCGGGCAACTTCACCGTTTTCAGCATTAAGACTCATTGGCAATTCCTCCTCCGCAATATGGTTTACATTCTTGTATCTTCTTGCTTTCCGCAGCAGGCATGCTTTTATGACAGCAGCTCTGATCCCGTTTATTTCGTGATCCGACCTGATGCGGTTTATGATTGATGAATAAAGAGTCTGGGGATACAGGTTTCCCGTAAGAATGGCCCTCATTATTCCACCCTCCAGGACAGGGGATACATTTTTCAAATCCCTTTGTACAGCCGTTTCTTTCAGAATCATCCAGACGGGCATGGCATCATGTTTCATCCCTTCTATACTGAGATCGGAGTAATGCTGCCCGATCTTTTTTGCAAAGCCGTCCAGAGTATCCACATGCCAAAACCTCACGGCAATCCTGGCGTTATTCGGGGATAAGCCAAGAATGTAAAAATGCATATCACCGTTAATATCTTTCCTCCAGTTTCTTATCGGAAGCCCCATGCTCACCCTTTTCAGAGCGTCCTCAAGAAGCTTTTGGGTTTCCGGGTCTCTGACCTTTGAGTCCTCACCCTTTTCTTCCTTTTCCATAACAGGAGGGTTTAGTAAAAAGGAAAACAGTTCTTCTTCCATGCCTCCGGGCTTTTCCGCCCAGAATACCGTTGTGGTGTCTGCTATCGGAATGCGGTGCCTTAGATCTGACAAAAGGTGATTGAGGGCGGTGGTATATCCGAAAGCCGCTTCTTCACTGACCGGAGCATTATAGCTTTGTTCCTTTCCATAGGATTTGAAAGACGGTATGTTGAATGAAACCAATGCAGCCCCACTGCTCTGGGCACCATACACGCCTTTTATGCTGGGATGAACAGCGGCAATTGCAGCCTTTTTCCCGGTAACAAGGCAATCTGCCTCATATTCGGCAGTTTTCCCTCTGAGATGCTTTTCCCATGCAGCCTTGATTTCCGGCACATCATGAACATATGAATAACTTCCGTCCACCTGGAAAACCAGATTTGCTTTTGCAATGTCTTTGTAAAAGCTTTTCAGAACCGGATGTTCCAAGGCATCAAACACATCCCATGAATCAAGGAATTTAATTACGGCGTGGGCTTCTGTGCATGAACAGTATTCCAGAATTTTCTTTTGCAGTCCTATGAATTCTTCAAACTTTTTCTTTCCGTGCTTTTCGTCAAGGCCCAAAACATACCCTGCGTTATCACATAAAAAGAAAGGCAAAATCCCTGAAGTACGCTTCGGTTGTTCAGGAACAATCAGTTTTCGAGGTATAAGCTTTTTACCATCGGAGATCCTAAGATCCCTTACATCCAGAAGCTCCCCTTCCGGTGACAATATGAGGCTGAAAGAAACCTTTGCAGTCGAATATCCCGGAGGAGCAATATCACATTCAGGGTCATCCAATAACACATGATAATAATTGTACAACGACTGGAGAATCATGATGCCCCACCTTCTTTCAGCAAGTCCGGAACTTCAATAATCCCGTCTTTCATTACAGGCCGGTAGAAAAGGGGCTTCCTGTCGTTTCTGTAATCAAGGTCCCAGAGCATCCATCCCAAGTCCTTTTCAGTATTTCGATAATATGAAGCCGGAATCTCACCCTCCAGAAGCTCTATATAAGCTGCGAGCTCCCTATTTCCCAAATAGGGCTGATAATAGCACTGTCCTTTTCTCAGACGCCGCAGTACAATGTTATAGTGTTTTTCTGCCGTATCCTCCGGACCTGCCTTGTCCGTCAGTTCAAAATGGGCTTCTATGACATAGGCAACATCCCTAAGAAGCATGGACGCCCGCTGCTGCCTTTCCAGGCTTGAATACTGGTGAAGATCAACCGGTTTTCCTTTGATGGCTTTCAGCACATTGCTGCCGGATATGACATTTTCAACTTCATTGCGGCGGATATTGTCAAAACGTATCTCGTTGAGCACATGGATGCGGTCTATGACCCACCTGATGGCAGGTTTATAGTAGCAGGCTTCAATGATTCCCCGGGCTGCTGAAGGAGTAATGACATCATAGGATACCCTTTCGGCTTTCATCTCGGGACGACAGAATAAAGCATAGGGTCCCTCAACCTTTACGGTGATTCCAAATCCCACTTTCATCCTCCTTTCATTAAGTTGATATTTTACTTCGTTTTAACTATAATATACCATTGATATTTATTATTGTAAATAATTTCTACACAAAAAATACAAAACTTTTCCGGCAAATATTTTTCAAACAAGAATAAAAACCCGGTCATAAAGAAAAAATGACCGGGTTTTTCATGAATAATAGTCAAAACGTTTCAATCCACATGCTTTATATGCATGACATGGTTTTAGTATATACTGAAATTCAAGATGCTTTGCAGACTATGATAGAATATCATTTCCCAAAGGCTATTTCAACATAAAATGCTAATATATAAGTACATCCTGCTGTATTACACCTTTAGGCAGAATCAGTCCCTTATTCTCATCATAATACCTCATGTCAGCCAATACAATAAAAACATCCGCCACGGTTTCAATCAGGTTGTTGTCTGCCAGTGCATTATACTGGTAAGTTTCCAACTGAACCACATATGGCTGAAGCTTCCTGGCAAGTTTCATCGGATTGTCCATCCATCGGGCATCCGATAGAAGCTTAATGCAATTCTCATCATAAGGTATGATCAACGGAACCTGATTATTTCTTATCAACTGAAATACACGGGCAACAGTTGCAAAAGGAAACTGCAGCTTCACGCCGCATTCACTTAACATCTCAATTATTTTATATTTATCCAGCAAGCTTTCATCCTGATGGTACAGGCTTTGAAAATAGTCCTTTATGGCATCCAGTGACATTGGGTCATCATATTTTCTCAAAACAGACCTGCCAATTGAAGCTGCCCTTGCCAAAAAACTGTCCGATGCCAAAGGTTTTTCAGGTTCAAATATAAAGACTTTCCCCGGTTCAGGCCTGCTTTCCCTGTTGCACCTGCCTGCAGCCTGGTTAATTGAATCAATTCCTGCAATTTCGCGGTAGACTATGGGGAAATCCAGGTCCACACCGGCTTCCACAAGCTGTGTCGAAACAACCCGGCAGGTGACATTGTTATCCTGTCTTCCGGCTTTTAGACGCTCTTTTATCTCTTTCAGCTTTTGAGTCCTGTGTATCGGGCACATAAATGTACTTAGGTGATAAGTCCCTTCACTTCCGCTAATAAGGTCATAAACCTGCGAAGCACGACTCTTGGTGTTTACAATGCAGAGAACCCGGCTGCAATCCATAAGCCTTTTACCAAGTGCATCATCCGTAAGCATTCCGATATAATACGGCTGCACTCTTTTAAACGACGCAAATAATTCTTCTGTATTATCCATGATTTCAACGGGTTTCATATCATCAGGTAAAAAATCATTGATATCCGGCTGGGTTGCGGTACACAACACAACACTGCAGCCGTAATTGCGTATCAATTCACACAAAGCCGCAAGGCAAGGCTTCAGAAATTCTATCGGTATCATTTGAGCCTCATCCAGGATTATCACACTGTTGCATATATTGTGCAGCTTTCGGCAACGGGAACTGCGGTTGGAAAAGAGGGATTCAAAAAACTGTACGTTGGTGGTCACTACCACGGGAATGTTCCAGTCTTCTGCTGCCAGCCTTATGGAATTGGCTTCATAACCCAAGTCGTTTTCATACCTGTCAGGCTGAAAATTGCTGTGATGCTCAAGCACATATTCCTCTCCCAGCGCTTCCCTGAAAATTTCAGCATTCTGCTCGATTATGCTGGTATACGGAATTGCATATATAATTCTGTCCATTTTATGCCTTATGGCATGCCTGATGGCAAACTGGAGGGATGAGAGGGTTTTTCCTCCCCCTGTCGGTACCTTTAGAGAAAACATCCCTTTTTCAGCCTCGGCCTTTTTTATGCAGATATCAAGGATTTCATTCCTTTTTCTGTTGATATCTTTTCCTTTATCATCAGAGTACCTGGATTCCATATATTTGTTCAGGGTGTCAAGCAATTGACCAAAACTGACCTTTATATCGCGAGCCTTAGATTTTTCTGGGTTTATGAATTCCTCCGTATTTCTGAAATCTGCATCCACCAGGCATGAATACAGCATCCTGATAAAAAAAGAGTAGGAAAAGCAAGTATCAGTTTTTACCTTTTCCTTATTGCCACTTGGCACAGTAATAGGCAAAGGCGGCAGTTTTTCTGCCAGGGTTATCTCATTATGAAAATTGCTGTATTCCGGAATGCTGTTATCTTTTAGCCGCACAACCAGGGATGAATCCGAGCCTGCCTCAATCCAGTCAGGAATGCCGGCATGATGTCCTGAAACAACATAAGACAATATCAAACCCAACATACCATATTTGTCATATGCTATTTTTGCTCCGGCGGTGGAATGGTCAACGGGCATCCTTGAACCTCTGAGCCGTTTCTGAAATTCATCGGAATACTTGCCTGCATCATGAAGCAGCCCGGCCATCCTGCCATATATTTCGGCATTAAACTTTGAGGCATTTTTTCCTGCCAGTTCCGATGTTTCAACAAGGTGAGCCACCAATTTCTGCCATTCCTTTTCCGGCAAACCCTCTTTGGTGTGGGCGTAATACATTTTGCACCTCCTGTGCGTGCGTGAGTAATCATTATTTTAAATCTCATTTGTTTTTAGTTCAAATTTAAGTAAATCTCTGAATCTTTTATAGAGCCCCGGAATCTATTTTAACATGCAATAAACCTGAAAGTGGTGCTGCTTATAAGCTGCTTGAAAAATAACTGCCACCTATGATTGCTGCCTGATTTCCTCCAACCGGCTCTTTACGATTTTTTCAATCAACTCCCTGCTGAGCGGCTTATCCGGAGTGAAATGTATTGTGGCTCCGGAAACCTCATATCCTTTCAGCTCTTCTTTCATTCTCCTGACCAGTTCGGGGCTCATGGCATAAAAAGAGCAATAGGTGCCTTTTGAGCCAAAACCGACCAAATCCCTGTTTATTCTGAATATCGGGATGCGATAGCTCACTCTCTCGGTCGCATCGGGAACAATTTCCCTGATGATTTTACGGACCTCTTCCAGTGACGTTCTAATATTCTCCGGTAATTGAGCCAGATATTTGTCCACTTCTTCGGGTTTGTTCAACGAAACTCTTTTTCCGGGCCTGCTATCCATATTATTTCCCTCTTCTTACAGATATTACTTGGCTTGTACCCATTATATACTACTATTATTTAGCATTTCAAGGCATTATCTTTCTTTCACCGTGGCATTCGGTTATAATTCCCTTGATTGCTTTCATCATATATGTTAGATGGGAAGTGGAGATTACGAACAAAAAGGTTTTATACAGAAAGGCATACAGAATTCTCGATGAGTCTACCCCAACAAAATTCGACTGTGGTGAACTGTGCGGAAAAAAGTGTTGTTCCGGAGATATGGAAAGGGGAATGCTTCTGTTTCCCGATGAAGATGTGATTTTCCCGGTAGCACGCTGTTTTCTGGAGATCCGCAAGGAAAAGCTGGGCGAAAGGGAAGTAAGTTTTGCCGTCTGCAGCGGTACATGCGAACGAAAGCTAAGGCCCCTGTCCTGCAGGATATTTCCCCTTGTACCTTACATTGGCATGGATAAAAAGCTGACCGTTATTGAGGACCCAAGGGCAAAATATCTCTGCCCGCTTCTGATGTGCCCTGATGCCGTTAGAATTGACAGGATGTTTTATAAAAAGGTTTTGGATGTGTTTCGCCTGCTGGTGGAGGATGTCGATATACGTAAGTTTACAGAAGCCCTTTCGCAGACCCTTGACGAGTACCTCCGGTTTACAGGTGCCGAAAAAAAATGAAGCAGTCAGCATAGGCTAACCGCTTCATTCCGGTTTATATCTTATTCATACCAGTATAGATGAAAACCGCATCCCTAAGAAATTTGGCCAGACCCGGCTGTTTCCTATCGTAATATGCAGTGAACCTTTCGTCATCAACATACATTTGAGCAACTCCTGCATGCGCTTCCCTGGTATAGGTGTCCCAATAGCAGCACAACCACTGCCGGTGTAGATCCGCAGCCTTTTGTGCCAGTTCTCCTGCCGGATCCCCTGTGGCGAAAGCTTCCTTAAGCGTAGCCATCAGATCATCGTTCAATTTCTGCACCTTTTCATACTGTTCTTTTGACATGCCCATGAACTTCTCGTTGGCTTTCTTTACCTGCTCTTCACCGTATTTTTCGCGGATCTCGCTACCGTATTTTCTTTCGTTTTCATCCAGCATCTTCTGTTTAAACCCTTCAAACTTTTCCCAATCACTCATGACAACCCTCCCTTCGAACGCAGCTATCGTCTTTTCAACATTTGCGATCAGTGTGTCCAACCGTTTTCGCTTTTCAAGAAGCTTTTCACGGTGTTCTTTCAGTGCCGCTACACTGTCAAAGGATGGTGCGCTCAGTATTTCCTTTATTCTTTCCAGTTCTACCCCCAGCTCTTTGTAAAAAAGTATTTGCTGCAGCCGGTTGACTTCTGACTGTCCATAAACGCGATATCCTGATGAATTGATTCTGGCCGGCTTCAGAATCCCGATTTCATCATAATACCGCAGCGTTCTGGTACTGATGCCCGACATCCTGCTCAGCTTTTGCACTGTATATTCCATGTTTGCACCTCCTGACATGACCAATATACACCTTTACGTAACGTCAATGTCAATAGACTTTTGAAAAAAGCAAAAGTATTTTGCACCGAAATGATTTCCTACAACCCCGGCAAAAATTTACCAGGGCAATATATAGTCACATTATAAAATGTCCCAATATACATGCATGTCTTTAAGGTATATAATTAAAACAATGGCATTTTTAGAATTCAGGTTTTGGAGGTCATTATATGAAATTTATCGACTTGAGAAGCGATACGGTTACACTTCCAACTCAGGAAATGCGGGAAGCAATGTACAATGCTGAAGTTGGAGACGATGTATACGGGGATGACCCTACGGTAAAGGAACTGGAAGAATATGCCGCCCAGCTGGTAGGAAAGGAGGCTTCCCTCTTTGTACCCAGCGGAACTTTCGGCAATCAGCTGGCACTGTTCACCCATTGCCGTCACGGTGATGAAGTCATACTGGGTGACGACTGTCATATAGTGGTTCATGAAGTTGGAGCTTCATCCGTAATAGCCGGTGTGCAGCTAAGAACCCTGCAAAGCAACAAAGGCGTTCTTGATCCTGACGATGTTCAGTTAAAAATCAGAGGTGAAGATATTCATTTCCCCAGAACAGGGCTTATTTGCCTGGAAAACGCTCATTCCAGCGGCAGAGTCATTCCGTTGGAAAACATGGCTGAAATATACGATATCGCCCGAGAGCACGGGATTCCCGTACATCTGGACGGAGCACGGCTGTTTAACGCCGCTGTAAGCCTGGGCGTTGATGCCAAAGATATCACTGAATACTGTGACTCCGTAATGTTTTGCCTTTCAAAAGGGCTGTGTGCTCCGGTTGGTTCCATTTTGGCCGGTAGCCGCAGCTTTATTGAAAAAGCAAGGAAAGGCCGAAAACTTATGGGCGGAGGCATGCGGCAGGCAGGGTTTCTGGCCGCTGCCGGTCTGGTGGCTTTAAAGAAGATGACCCACAGGTTGGGAGAAGACCATGAGAATGCACAGCTCCTTGGTCGTGAGCTGGCAAAAATTCCAGGAGTTAAAGTCTTTCTTGAGGACATACAAATAAACATGGTGTTCTTCGACATGAGAGAAACCGGGGATGATGGCAGCCGGCTGGTTGAGAAACTGTACAGGGAAAATATAAAAATAAACGGTCCCGAAAACGGAATAATGCGCTTTGTCACCAATTACTGGGTAACAAAAGATGATGTGCTGCATGTGGCTGAAGTCATGAAAAAAGTACTGAGCGCATCATGACCGGACGAATAATATGATTTCCAACAATTCAGATTATAAAACCGTCTTGCAAAAATTACAAAACGATTTTGCTGAACCTTTGAAAGCAAAAACAGAGCCTCTGCCGGAGACTCTGTTTTTGTATGCTGCTGCCATGTCAAGCTGTTTCAATATTGTCAGCTTCATGCAGCTTAAGCATTTCCACCGCTTGTTCGCGCATCTTGTACTTGAGAACTTTCCCGGCTGCATTCATGGGGAATTCCTTCACGAACACCACATACCGGGGGGTCTTGTGCTTTGCCATGTGCCTGCGGACATAATCCCTGAGTTCTTCTTCCGTCATCGTTTCACCGTCTTTTAGAATCACCCATGCCATGATCTCTTCCCCATACTGTTTGTCCGGAACCCCGACGATCTGAACATCCCTTACCCTGGGATGGGTATAGATGAAATCCTCAATCTCCTTGGGGTAAATATTCTCTCCTCCTCGGATGATCATGTCTTTTATGCGTCCGGTGATTTTAAAATAACCGTTGGAATCCCTCCTGGCCATGTCGCCGGTATGCAGCCATCCATCCTTATCAATTACGGCTGCAGTCGCCTCCGGCATTTTATAATAACCTTTCATGACATTGTATCCCCGAACTACAAATTCTCCGTCCACTCCATCGGGCAAGTCCTCTCCGGTGACAGGGTCCACGATCTTGCATTCTATTCCCGGAAGAGGACGTCCTACAGTATTTACCCGAAGCTCCAGGGGGTCATCCACACGGCTCTGGGTACAGCCGGGAGAAGCCTCAGTCTGCCCGTATACAATGGTTATCTCCTTCATGTTCATTTTGTCCACAACATCCTGCATCACCTTTACCGGACATGGGCTGCCTGCCATTATGCCCGTCCTCATATGGGAAAAATCCGTCTTCGGAAAATCCTCGTGTTCCAGCAGAGCGATGAACATAGTGGGTACACCGTGCAAACAGGTGATCTTCTCCCGGTTAATGCAATCCAGTGAAGCTTTTGGGGAGAAGTAAGGCATCGGGCACATGGTAGCGCCGTGAGTCATTGCAGCCGTCATTGCCAGCACCATGCCAAAGCAGTGAAACATGGGCACCTGAATCAACATGCGGTCTGCGGTGGAAAGGTCCATGCAGTCGCCTATGCACTTTCCGTTATTCACCACATTATAGTGGGTAAGCATAACACCTTTGGGAAACCCTGTGGTTCCGGAAGTGTACTGCATGTTGCACACATCATGCTTACTTATGGAAGCGGCCCGCATGTATACCGTTTCAAGCGGCACCCTGTCGGCCAGGGCAATGGCCTCATCCCATGTCAGGCAGCCTTTTACTTTGGATTCTATTGTAATTATATTTCTCAGGAAAGGCAGCCGCTTTATATGAAGCGGTTTTCCCTCCTCGGCAGTTTCAAGCTCAGGGCAAAGCTCCTTTATAATAGCTATATAGTCAGAATCCTTAAATCCGTCAATCAATACCAAAGTATGGGTATCCGACTGGCGCAGCAGGTACTCTGCCTCATGAATCTTATATGCTGTATTGACCGTAACCAGCACTGCCCCTATTTTTATTGTCGCCCAGAAAGTGATAAACCATTGGGGCACATTGGTCGCCCATATGGCAACATGATCTCCGGGTTTTACACCCAATGCTATCAATGAACGGGCAAAAGTGTCAACATCATCCCTGAATTCGGCATATGTTCTGGTATAGTCGGTTGTAGTATACCGGAAAGCATACTGATCAGGAAACTCATCCACTACTCGGTCCAGCACCTGGGGAAAGGTCAGGTCTATCAGCGTATCCTTTTCCCAGATATATTTTCCGGTCTTTGTTTTATTATCAAACAGCCTGCTGCTCCCATGACTCCTGATCTTCCCTATATACTTGCTCATATAGTTGGCGAAATGGGGGAAAACAATCCCTGCATCTTCCAGGTCCGGAGCCCAGCGCTTAACCCATTCAAGAGAAACAAATCCATCATAATTGATGGAGTTCAATGCCATCATCATTTCATCTATGGGCAAATCTCCGTCGCCCATCATTCGGTATTGAGTTGCACCGTTCACGACAACCGAATCTTTTACATGAACATGTTTAATATACGCCCCCAGGTTCTGAACCGTCTTTCCGGGAGTTTCCCCCGCATACCGGTAAGGATGATGAACATCCCACAGGGCGGCTACCGCATCACTGGCCACATTATTCAGCAGCCTGCACAAACGGGCAGTATCAGAATAAACTCCGTTTGTCTCCACCAAAAGGGTTACTCCTTTTTCTTCAGCTATCGGAACAAGGCGTCTCAGTGCCGATAAGACCACCTCGTCATCCACCTCATCTCTTGGCTGGGGTTCCAGATCCCCTAAAATTCTGACATAGGGCGTACCCAGTCTGGATGCCAGGTTTATGTATTTTACAATCTCCTGAAAATTTTCCTCCTCTTTTTCAGCGAGTTTTATGCAACATCCTGAAGAAAGGCATGGAATTTCAAGGCGCAAGCTGTTCAGCTTTTTCAGTGTCAGCGGCAGCTGTCTTTCATCAAAAGGTTTTGCATCTGCTGAAAAAATGTCATCCCCTAGCCCTCGGATTTCAATCCCGTTATATCCAAGGTCCTTGGCCATGGTATAGGTGTCCGTCCAACTGAAACCGGGACATCCAAGGGTTGAAAAAGAAATCTTCATAAACATCTCCTCCTTACAGCTACATAAAATCTGCTAAACTATATTATTTGAAATCGGCTCTGCCGGCCGGATTTATATATTTCTCCGAAGCAAATACATGATGTATTCAACTGTGATGTGCTTTATTTGCCAACAGCTTTGACAACAGCTTTCCTAAGAATTGCATGCATAATAACAAAAGGCTTTCATCTCTTTGCATTTCTGCAAGAGACGAAAGCCATAACTTCCGCGGTACCACTCTAGTTGGTATGTATATACCCTCTCTAAGGCATCAATCCTTACGATGAATGCCCTCTCGTTGTAACGGCGAGAAACCCGGTCCCACCTACTTGCCGCAGCATGCATGGTATCGCTGCAGCTTTCAGCTGACTGCTCAAGGGTGAGTTCACAATCTGCCCTGTGCACTGTCTCCCAGCAACCGACAGCTCTCTGAAGCACAATACAGCAGCGTGTTTTCCCTGTCAACGCATTTGAACCAATAAAAATATGTTGATTGAAATATTATCAAAACATGGAATGCTTGTCAAGTAGAAAACGAATCATTTATCGTAATGATTCATATGACTCCCAAATGCTCCAGTAGTATCTTGATACCTATGGCAATCAATATGATCCCACCGGTAAGCTCCGCCTTTGATTTGAACTTGCAACCGAAAGCATTGCCTATTTTTACCCCAGCAAGGGAAATCAAAAACGTGGTTGTTCCAATAATTGAAACAGCCTGCACGATGTTAACCTGCAGAAAGGCAAATGTCACTCCGATAGCCAGGGCATCAATGCTCGTTGCCACAGAAAGCGCAAGCATGCTTTTCAAGGAAAAGTTGCTGTCCAGATCACATTCCTTGTCCCTCGACTCACGAATCATGTTAATTCCTATAATTGAAAGCAGGGCAAATGTGATCCAGTGATCGACGGACGTTATTGCATCCTTAAACTGGGCTCCCAGAAAATAGCCCAATGTAGGCATAAGAGCTTGAAAACCACCAAAAAAACACCCTGTCTTAATGGCATTACCGTAATTCATTTTTCTCATGGACAACCCTTTGCATATGGCTACAGCAAAGGCATCCATCGATAAACCGACAGCAATCATAAGCAGTTCGTATAACTCCATATAATCCTCCATTCAACCAAAAAACTCATAAGTAGCTATTCGGCTACCTATGAGTCTTGTTCTTTAAGGCAAGCCAGGCTGGATAGAGCCAGGATGTTGACTTGCCACACATGTGAAATGTGCAAACTACTCCCTCACAGGATATGTAATTATAATAATTATATCACAAACATGAGCAAATTTCTATAACTTAATTGCCATCTGTATCATTTATTTCCCAACAGGGTTTCGTTTTTCAATATCAGCTCTTTTCTCTGTCTTGCACAATCCAGAGAGCGGAATTCTTCTTTCGGAGTGTTGAACACATAATCCATCAATTTTTCCTTGGTGGTAGTGGCAACATGCATTCTGGTGTCCGATGAAGCGTAATATATGAACACCTCATCCCTTTCATTCACCACCGCACCGTTGCAGAAAACCACATTGGACACATCGCCCACCCTTTCTTCATCATAAGGTGCCAGAAACAGGCCGCTGGGCTTTGCAATTACCTTTGAGGGATCCTCCAGGGATGTGGCAAAGGTATATAACACATAGCGTAGCCCTGCTGCTGTGTTTCTTACCCCATGGGCTATATGTATCCATCCTTTATCGGTCTTTATGGGAGCCGGACCCTGCCCGTTTTTCACCTCATATACAGTATGATATCTTCTTTCATCAATCACTGTCTCTTCATCTATAACCGCATTGGTCATGTCGTCACAATAGGCAAAAGCTATTCCCCCACCGGTTCCGGTGGAAATGAAACCGTCCTGCGGTCTTGTGTAAAGGGCATACTTTCCGTTGACAAATTCCGGATGCAAAACCACATTTCTCTGCTGGGGAGACTTGGTCTTCAGGTCCGGAAGCCTTTCCCAGTTTACCAGATCCCTGGTGCGAACTATTCCTGCCTGGGCAACTGCACTGGAAGTATCGCTGGCCGGCACGTCCGGGTCCTTTCTCTCAGAGCAGAAAATGCCGTATATCCAACCGTCCTCGTGTTTAACAAGGCGCATATCATATATATTGGTTTCTTCCTTTACTATGTCATCCCAAAGAATAGGATAACCTGTAAACCGGAAGTTATCAATTCCATTGTCACTTTCGGCTATGGCGAAAAAGGACTTGCGGTCCAGGCCTTCCACCCGGGCGCACAGGTAATACTTGCCGTTCAGATATATGGCCCCTGCGTTGAACACCGCATTTACGCCCAACCGTTCCATAAAATACGGATTTGTCTCCTGGTTCAAATCATAGCGCCATTCTATCGGCACATGATGCCTGGTCAGTACAGGATATTCATAGCGATCATAAATCCCGTTGTAAAAATCCTGTTTTTTCCTGTTTTTTCTAGTAATCAGCTCTTCCTGCTGTCTTTTCAGCTCATAATATTTCGGGTGTATCATACTTTCATCCTCCATCCGGCTTGCGATATGTACTCGTAACATTTAAAAACTGGCAGGGACACTATCAAATAAACCTGCCATTGCAGCACCGGCAGTAATGGTAACAGCAGTACCAGTAGCACTGATGCTGTACTACAGCGGTACCGGTAACAAGCCACTGCAATAGTATGGCAGTACTAGCACCGGCAGCATTATTGCGGTATTACAGAAGTACCTGCAATTGTGACGCTGTCGGTATTGAATTCAGTTGTATAGCTCTCCGTTAATGCGCCTTTGAACCCGGCTAAAAATCCCGGGTCATAATTTCAAGGCAAAAACGCACATTATGGTACGGTGTCTTCCACGGCCCGGAAACCTCCCTTTTTACGGGCACATTATCCTTGTCCACCGCCCAGAGCCATTCCCCGTTCTCCCGTTTATCAACAATATGTTCCTTTGTGTAATCCCATAACCTTTCCGCCGTTTTCAAATATTTTTCATTCCCTGTCCTCTGATAGGCATTGACAAAGCCTACAACTGCTTCTGCCTGGCACCACCATACCCGGTTGTTCCTGACAACCCCGTTTTCACATTCTTCTGCCAGGCTTCCATCCGCATTAATTGCTGTCTTCCAGATATTTTCCGCTATATCTGCCACCATCCTGTCATACCTGTCTTCATGCATGCCGAGAACATCCAAAGCCCTGTCCAGAAGCCAGCTGGCCTCAATATCGTGTCCATAGGACTGCAAATCAATCAGCACATTCCAATCCTTGTCAAAAAACACTTTCAGGAAATGGGTGTCATGATCATATATTTTCGTATAGAATGTATTCACCAGTTTTTTTAATCTTTCTTCCAGACCTGCGTCTTTCCAGACGTCATAAAGGTTGGTGTAGGCTTCCAGAACATGCAGATGGGTGTTGGTAGTGATTTCGGCAATTATATTGTTTTCACTCAGTTCTATGTTTTCCATCTTAACCCAGTTCCTGTCATATTCCTCGCCGTAAGCCTGGCTTTCCGAGTTAAAACCTTTGGTTTCGATCGCATTATAAAGGCGTATCGCAATGTCCAGAGCCTCCCTGTCCCGGGTTATCCGGTAATACTCGCTGAGGGCATATATCCCGAAAGCCTGGGCATACACATGCTTTTTTGTATCCTTTGGGCTTCCGTCATAATTCAGCATCCAATAGATGCCTTCCTTTTCGTAATCAAATAGCTTTTCCTTGAAAAATGTATAGACATGCTTTGCACATTCCAGATATTTTTCTTCTTTCAGAACTTTGTATAAAGAGGAAAAACTCCAGAGTATCCTGGAAGTTGCGATACCTCCCTTTTCTCCATGCCTGTTCATGTTCAGATCAAAACCCACTTCCCCGTAAAAACTGCCAAAATCATCGTCCTTAAGCTTCAGCCAGAAAGGTACGATATGTTCAACCAGTTCCTGTTTTACTTCTTTCTGCAACTTATTCATTTTTCGGCCTCCCCTTTGTGTCGTGTGAATACCTTACAGATTTTCAGCCAATAAAGAATGGACTGATCGTTATTGCTTTGAATCCATTCGCAATAACAATCATCCATTCCAATCAGACAAAGTCAAAACAACATAGTAATCAAGGGGTATATTTTCTGGAAGACTCTCTGTAATATACTTTAGTTGTTACCGTAATAATTTCATTGCGCATGGTAGGGTTCTGAATTCTCCACAGCAACTGGGTTACCAATCTGCGACCCAGCCTCCGCTTTGTGGGGTCCACCGTGGTAAGGTGAGGCTCTATGATAAGACCTGTTTTTCTGTTGTCAAAGCCTGTCACGGCCAGGTCTTCCGGAATCCTGTAACCTTTTTTCTTGTAATATTGGATCACCACAATCGCTATATCATCATTGGCGCATACAAATGCATCGGGGACTTTATCCAGCTCATCAAGTTTTGACTCCAACTCATCCCTGACATAGTAATGATACTTGGTATACCCGGTAAGGCAGAATTTACTGTCAATCTTTATGTTCCTGCCCTCCATGGCTTCCTTAAAGCCGAGCCAGCGGTCATAAATTGACTGGCAGTATGTGATGTCGCCGATAAACCCCAAAGATTTGCAACCCTGGTTTATCAAATCTGTAGTTATTTCATAGATGCTCTGCTTCCCTTCTATCATCACTATATCATGGGTGTAGTTATAAGGCAGCTTACGGATGGGTGAGTCCAGAAAAACCATTGGTATTCCCAGATCCATGATCTTTTTCGTGTATGCTTCGCTAAAGACGGTCAGGCAGATAATTCCTTCCGTCTCAGCCGGTGTAAGGTTGGACGGAAGCATCAGGTTCCTTTCGTCTTCTTCCTTGATGAAATAGACTACACAACTTCCATGGTTCCTGTTTATTTCATCCTGAATTCCTACAATTATACCTTCCCAAAAATCCGATGATGCCTCTCCCATCACGACAGCGTAGCTTTTTGACTTTTTGCTCCCCAAACTCTCCTTTTCCTTTTCGATATATTTCATCACATCTTCAGAAAGCTTGGAATATCCCATTTTATATGCAGTGTTCACTACTCTCTTCCTTGTTTCCTCCAACACGCTGGAGTCATTTTTAAGAGCTTTGGCAACCGTGTTTCTGGATAATCCCATTTCCTTTGCTATGTCTTTTATCAATACTTTCTTCACAAGAAGCCCCCACTTCCTTAAAACCGTGACCTATTGACACTATTTTATTTAAAATTCACACACAAGGCAACATAATTTTTATATGATCGTGCATTCATAGCATTAAAATCGTTATTTTGCATAATCCGGCATGTAACAATTCTAAAATTATGAAAAATTTTCATCATTATGGAATTGGCATAATCAGATAATTGTGCATACAATGCATTTCCAATCGTGCTATGAATTGTAGGTAGTTCTCATAAGAATCTCTTTCTGCACCACAGGGGACAATTCCACAAAGCGGGCACTGAAACCTCCGACACGCACAATCAGATTCTGGTATTTTTCAGGGTGCTTCATGGCATTTTCCAAATCATCCCTTCCAACCACGGAAATGTTCAACTGTACGCCGTTATTCTCCAAAAATGTGGTGATCACTGCTTTTACCTTATCATAGGAGTTTTTAAACAGCTCCTTGGTAAAACGCACATTATTGATTACGCCCACATGCTTTTCGGGATCAAACTTGGACATGGAGTTTAAAAGTGCGGTAATACCGTTTTTGTCAGCACCTATGGACGGCCCGTTTCCGTTGGACATGGCCGAAAAAGCACGCCTGCCACAAGGTGAAGCAATGCAGTAAGCACCCCACTCAGCGCTCATGCTGTTGTTTACGCTGACTATATGATACTTGTTTAATCCTACTTTCTTTCCCATCTCCACAGTCAAATCAGCTATATGGTTGAAAACCCTCTGGGCCATTTCATCGGCAACAGCATCGTCATTGCCGTACTTCGGCGCATTCAGAAGCATGCGATGTTCCTTTTCATATCCCTCAAAGTCTTTTCTTAACATTTCCGCCAGTTGGGTAAGAGTAAAGGCCCGCTCTTCATAAACCAGCTTTTTTATGGCTGTAAAGCTGTCAGCCGTACTGATTATCCCGAATATCTCCGAAGATGCATTCATATACCGCACTCCACCGTTAAGCAAGCCTTTCCCTCTGGCAATACAGTCATCCATTAAAAGACTGATATGGAGGTAACCTGCCTGTTCGGCAGCAACGTCATAATTAAACTTTTTATGCCAGGCGACATATTCCACCCATGGCTCCAATTGCCGTACATAAGCATCCCACAATTTTTCAAAAGTGTCCAGTTTCTCCAAGTCCCCAACTTTTATCCCAACCTGCTGATTGTGATAATAGTCAAACCCGTCCTGCAGGGTTAATTCCAAGGCTTTCAACAGATTTATCCCATTGTTGGGCGTACCGGTGCTTAAGCCTTCCAGGACATATTCTCCGCATCCGAAAGGAAGATAACGTTCCGCCTCTTCCTCTGCAACATCGTATACCTTCATCACGGCAGGTATGTTGGTTTCGTCACTGTAAATTATGGGGAAAGTCGTGCCTTCCGCATTTACCTGAAGAGCTTTGTCGTATACTTCCCTGGACATGCCTTTGTAGTAGCGGAGCGTCAACTGGGGCACCACATCTTTTACCCTGCGGGAAGTTTCCATTATTATCATGGCCAATGCATCTGCATTCTTTTCATTTCTTCTGCCTTTTCCGCCAATGATAACCCTGGTATCATGTATCTTATGGACTTGAATAAAGCGGTGGTACAGGGCAGACATGAGGCGGATGGCTTCTTCCTCATCCAGTATGCCCTTTTCTACATCCTGCACATAGAGATCCCCCAGATATACATCCATTCTGCCGTAATTCATCAGGTCGGAAATAACGGCATATATCCAGAAAAGCTGCAATCCTTCCAGGAAAGTGGCAGGAGCATGGTTTTGAATGTTGTGCAGCGCATCCGCCAAAGAAGTCAGGTCCTTCTTCCTGCCGCTGTCCTGGGTTGTACCGGCCAGGGCTCTTGCCTGCTGCTCGTAGATGGCACATGCGTCGGAAATGGTCTCCAACGTCATAAGCAGGGCCTGATAGAAACTGCTGTCGCCGTTTTTCTCCCGGTAATAATTGATTTCATCCCTGAGACCCGGAAGGCCAAGACGGATCAGCTTGTCCAAATCCACACACGTTCCGGCAAGGCGCCCGTCAGCATTGGCCACCCCTGGATCGTGGTAGCTGGCTCCCAGCTTCACATCGGGGAATTTTTCATGAAATCTCTGCCATAAGCGGTTTAAGGTCTTTTCCTTTTCCCAGAAAGCGGAAATGTCATTAATCTTCCCTACAAACTCTTCGGATACAATACCCTCTACCTCTTTCAACGCTTCAGTAACTTTATCCTCATGGTAATAATATGTGTACAGGCCGCCGAATTGTGGGCTGAACCCTACAAAACCATGCTTCATAAGGCCTGCCAGCAAATCGTTTTCCTCCAGCGGAACCAGTATTTTCGGAGTTTGCTTTTTAAGGCATTTGGCTTCCCTGAGATAAATGTCTTTCTCCGATTTATAAACTTCAGTAAATTCAATGACATACTGCAGCTCATTTAATGCTTGTTGCTGATCCATAATTTCACCTCACTTAATATATATGAATTGTTCAAACCCCTGTCTCAAACCATCCGTCACAACAAGGATCTGCAAAACTCATTTTTCTCGCGGTTCTGCAATAAGTGACGGCGCCGATCGCTATCACCGTCAATGGGTAGGAATTTATATCAACCGATCTTGCTTTCCCACAATTCCTTTAACTCAGGAGTCGCACTTTCCAGGTGTTCCAGCGTATATTCCCTGCCAATGGCTTCCCATTTCTGCCTGCCAAGAGAATGATAGGGCATTATCTCCACCGATTGTATACACCTGTACTTTCCTTTCAGTTCCTTTATGGCTTCAAAATGAACGTCCGTATCATTCAGTCCCTGCACAACGGGACAACGCAAAATTACCGGCTTTTCCTGAGATTCAAGGTAGTCGAGGGTTGAAAAAAACATATGTGGCTCAACGCCGGTGAATCTTTTATATTCTTCGTTCCCGGTCGCCTTGTAGTCCAAAAGAAACAGGTCCACGTACGGGCAAAGCTTCTCCAGATTGTCATGGGGTATAATGCCGTTGGTTTCCAGACAAGTGTGAAGATTTGCTTCTTTTGACTTCATTAACAGTTCCATGAGAAACTCAAATTGTAAAGTCGGCTCGCCACCGGTAAAAGTAACACCTCCACCGGAAGATTCATAGTATTTCCTGTCTTTCAGGACTTCTTCAATAACTTCGTCAGCATCAACTTCACGGCCAAAAAACCTGAGAGCTTCCTGTGGACACTCTTCAATGCATCTACCGCACTTTACACAGTTCTGAGGATTCATAACCATTTTGCCGCTTTCAGGATGATGAACCTTTTGAGGACAGATTTCCGCGCATTTACCGCATAAAGAGCACTTCAAATTATCTCTTGCTATCTGAATGCCCAGTTCAAAAGATTCAGGATTGTGGCACCAGATACAGCGCATCATACATCCTTTCAAGAAAACCGAAGTGCGTATTCCGGGTCCGTCATGAACACAGAACTTTTGAATGTCAAATATAATTCCTCTTTTCATATTCCAGACCTCAAACTGTTTTGAAATTCAGTTAAACTTTCAGTTAAAGAGAAAAGTATAGAAAATTCTATACTTTTCTCTCACTTTTACTTAATATTCAATTGCCATATTGTTTATTTTGCAGTACCTTTGGCTTGCTCCAAAACATCCGGGTTTTCTTCCAGGTACTTGGCAAACTGAGTTCTGTATTCTTCCAGGTATTTATCAAGGCCTGCGGCTTTCAATCTCTGCAGGGCTGCCGGGAACGCTTCGTCATATTCCACCAGGCCATATTTAATCGGATAGATGGAAGCTATTATCTCTGTCTGCAAAGCAGCCAGCTCGGACTGTACGTTGGTGGCATCAAACAGGAAGCCTGCAGCCGGGCTTACTACGTAGTTTTCAGACTTGAACTGGTCAAACTCAATTCCCTTTTCAGGCATGGTTTCTGCATATCTCAAAAATGGCAGATAACCGCTCATCCAGGTATCCATATAATAGAGGACATTGTTTGAAGCATCTTTCTTCTGATCAATTCTGTTATCAGCAGAAGCAGTATAATGGACACCTTCTATACCATAGTGGAACAAGTCATGATTTTCCTTGCTCTTGTACAGCCAATCCAGGAACTTCAACCCTGATTCAGGATCTTCGGCTGTTGCAGATACGGCATTCAGGTTCTGGGCAAGGGTATAAATCATGTTCGGTTTTTCAGGAGCTGTAAACATAACTTCAATATCAGCTGTAGGGATGTTCTCCTTCAAACCTACCAAATCTCCGTATCCGAAAGTTTCAGACGGCAGGAAAGCACCTATCTTAACCTCATCATATTTTTCCTCATGGGTAGCATTGAGGATATCAGGATTTATCAAGCCTGCAGTGTACATCTGCCTGTAATAATAAGCATCTTTCTTGAACTCTTCTGATTCAAAGTAGGAATCAACAGTTCCGTCCTGGCGGATCAAAACGATGTTGAGGCTGTTTTCTACATAGAACGGGAATGTGTCATACATTCTGTGCAGCCATCCCGGTGCCATTGCAAGCTGGTGCGGCCAGTGATAGGAAGTTTTTCCCACTTCCTCTTTTATGTCAGCCTGCATCTTCTTCATGAGGTCAATTATGCCTTCCGGAGTATCCGGCAGCTTGTCGGTATATTTCTTCATAACATCATAACGTACTGTCATGTACCCGAGAGCGTTGTCAAAGCTTCTCCAGTATACAGGCACAGCATAGATTTGGCCTTTGTACTTGCCTGCCTGCCATTCCTTTTCACTGAACATTTTCACCAGGTCCGGATACTTGTCAAGGTAGTCATCTATGGGCAGCAAGGCATCCCTGCTGGCGAGAGCACTGATGTTCTTGACGTCCTGCATTACATGTATCAGCTCAAACTCGTCACCGGATGAGAGCATCAGGTTCAGCTTCTGGTCATAGGCGTCCCACGGGATACGGATGATTTCCACCTCGATGTCATACCCGTCGGCCTGAAGTTTCTCATTTACTGCCTTAATACCGGTCTCGTAATCCGGAGGCAGGTTTCCAGGCTGAACATAACGCATTGGGTGAATTGTTTTCTCTTCTTTTTGTTCCTGTTTCTGTTCGCCTGAACTGCTGCTCGTTGTTGTGGCATCGCTGCCTGTGGTTCTGCCACCATCGCTATCTTTGTCCGAGCCGCCGCAGGCAGCCAATAGTGACATACTGAGAGCTACAATCAAAGTGAGCGCAATCAGCTTCATTTTGTTTTTCATTGTCATTCTCTCCTTTTTCATCTTTATTATTTATAACATGCTGCATTCCCTTATGATTAGGGATTGCAGCAAATTACACTTATTAGTTTATATAAACTTAACAGGGGACACTCATCCACCATGATGCGAAATTTTTCAATAAGGGAGAATCCAACTTATCGTATCAGCCTTTAACAGCTCCCATGACTATGCCTTTGATAAAGTACCGCTGCAGGAAAGGATATAGAAGAATTATGGGTCCCATGGTCACAACCGAGGTCGCCATTTTAAAACTTTCTTTCGGCGGGTTTACCGATACTCCCTGCAGCAACTGGCTCATCATGCGGATTTCCGATTGAATCTTGAATAGGAGCATCTGCAAGGGAAAAAGCTTCTGATTGTTAATCAGCATTACCGCATTAAAGTAATTGTTCCAGTACCCGATGGCATAGAACAGGGTTATGGTTGCCAATGCCGGCATGCACAGCGGGAAATAAATCTGAAAAGCAATTCTTACATCCCCCGCTCCGTCCATCCTGGCAGATTCATTGAGAGAGTCCGGTATGCCCTTGGCATAGTTTCTGACAAGGAACATGTTAAAGGGCGAAAACATCAGGGACGGTATGATCAAAGCCCAAATATTGTCATAAGCGTGTATGGCTTTTGATATCATGTACCACGGTACCATACCTGCTGAAAACACCATGGTGATGAAGAAATACAAGGCAAGGCCGTTGCGGTATTTACACTGCTTGTTTGCCAGTGTGTAACCTGCACCATAGGTTATGAGCACTGCCAGAAACGTTCCGATCACCGTTGCCGTTATAGTGACCGCATAGCTCCGCGGCACCGATGATGCAGGTCCGAACATGACCCTGTATGCTTCAAGGGACCACTCGGACGGAAAGAAAGAATACCCTTTCATTGTAATAGAACGTTCAGAAGCAAAGGATGTAATAACCACCAGCACAAACGGCAGCAAACAGGAAAGGGCAAACAATCCCACTATGCAATTAATGATTACCTGACCAATTGTAAGCTTTCTCATATTATTAACTCCTTTTCTTTATCTTAGAATAACGCGCCTTCCGGATACAGTTTCCTTGTAATCCAGTTGGAACCGAACACCAGAATAAAGCCAACAATGGACTGATATAATCCGATTGCCATTGAAACGCCCGGATCGCCGGTCAGTTTAAAGGTTCGGTATACATAGGTATCAATAACTTCAGCAACCGGCATCAATGACCCGTTGTCACGAATTATTGCATAGAACATTCCGAAGTCTCCGTAGAAAATCCTGCCTATATCCATCAGTGTCAGGATACATACGGTAGGCAAAAGCAGCGGTAAAGTGACATAGCGTATCCTTTGCCATCTTGTTGCACCGTCTATATATGCGGCTTCATATATCTCTTCATCTATACCTGTTATTGCAGCAAGATATATTATTGAACTATACCCGGTATTTTTCCATATCCGCAGAATTATCAATATGGGATACCAGTACTTGGGCTGGGTATAAAAACTGATTCTTTGTCCGCCCAATGCTTCTATCATCCTGTTGAGCATACCGGTCTCTGTGTTCAGCATGCCCTCCAGCATATAGCTGACAATAACCCAGGAAATAAAGAAAGGAAACAGCATTGTTGACTGGGAAACTTTCAGGAATCGTTTTTGCTTGACTTCATTCAGAAGCAGTGCCATTAGTATGGCACATATTGATCCGATGATAATGAACAGGAAGTTTAAAACAACAGTATTTCTTGTAACAGTCCATGCCCAGGTGGAATTAAAGAAGAACCTGAAATTTTTAAGTCCGATGAAATCACTGCGCAGACCTTTTTTGTAATTGTAATTCTGAAAGGCAATTATCATGTATGGCATTGTCAAATAACCATAAATAAAAGTATATAATATTGCAGGAAGAGCTAGGAAGTACAAAAATTTGTGATCCCATATTTCTTTATAGAATCTTACCTTTTTCTTTGGCTTTGAACTCTTTATCGAAGTGATACTGCTCACGGTAGGTGTACTGCTCATTAAAGAATCCCCCTTTTTCGAGAACGACTTATCAATAACTCACAAACTGCACAAAATGATAAAAGAGTACTACCATGCTGCTGCTCGGTCTTAATATCAGATTATTCAACAACAAGTACCAATCAATACCCTTTAATATATATCCAAACATATCCAGAACAACTTCCCAGAAGCCGGACAATGTCAATAACATGTTCAAGTATGTTTATTTCAGCGCTGTTTGTTAATTTTTCAATAGCATAAAACCTACGTCACATACATTATGAAATTTCATAAAGTAAGTTATGACTAGTCTTGGTAACTTTTCTTTAACTAACAGTAGGACATATTCTTTATCTGGAATTACGGTGGTTAATTTGATTTACTAAGCTGACTATTCTATTAGATATTTACACATTATGTATTTTTGATGCATTTTGCTCATGACTCATCATTCATTTCTTGCATATTAGTTTGTCAAAGCTTTACGCATGCATATAAAACTTAAACTAC
>Ga0134099_1001275_pt1 | contig 24778 bp, 27 predicted proteins | sample 10_taG_2_FD_105482 | JGI IMG/M metagenome (GOLD analysis project Ga0134099, IMG submission 105482) | Switchgrass degrading microbial communities from high solid loading bioreactors in New Hampshire, USA - 10_41_5_180_A2 metaG | ecosystem: Engineered > Bioreactor > Semi-continuous > Anaerobic >...
CCAACCGAAAAAAGCGGATGAGGAAGAAACAACCGAAGAATAGGTAAAATGAACAAATAGCCGAGTAAAAGACGCAAACTGAAAAGTCAATCTTTAAAAGCGGCGGCACCGTTTTAGGACGGAGCCAGCCGCTTTTCCATGACCGTTTTTATGACCATATTCATGGGTTTTCTGAATTATCCTGCAGGTACCAGGGCTACAGGAACAGGATCAGGCTTGCGGCCATGACCATCATGCCGGAAACGAGGCCGTAAATCGAGAGATGATGTTCTCCGTATTCCCTGGCGGCAGGAAGCAGCTCGTCGATGGATATGAAGACCATGATTCCGGCGACCGCGGCAAAAATGATCCCGAAGGTCAGATCGCTGAAAAATCTCAACAGCAGCAGATAGCCCACCAATGCGCCGATTGGTTCGGACAAACCAGAAAGGAACGACAGCCGGAAGGCTTTCAACCTGCTTCCGGTGGCGTAGAAGATGGGAACTGCGACCGCTATGCCTTCCGGAATGTTATGGATGGCAATGGCTGCGGCAATGGGGATGCCGAGATTGGGATCCGAAAGCGCCGCCGTAAAGGTCGCAAGGCCTTCGGGGAAATTGTGAATGCCGATGGCAAGCGCTGTGAAGACTCCGATCCGTAAAAGACTGTCTTTATGATGATCGCTTTGGCCGTCCATTTCCTCCACGGTATGGGCTTCGTGGGGGTTGTTCGCGTCGGGAAGAATTTTATCGATCAGGGCGATAAAAAACATGCCTCCGAAAAAGCTGACGACGGTCAGAATCGTGCCCGTTTTTTCGCCAAGAACGGCGGAAAGCGAAAGATTTGCTTTCCTGAAGATTTCAATCATGGAAACATAGATCATGACTCCGGCGGAAAATCCGAGAGCGATGGACAGGAACTTGGTGTTCGTCTTGCTTGTGACAAGGGACAGCACGCTGCCGATGCCCGTCGCCAGTCCTGCGAAAAGTGTTAAGCCGAAAGCAAATATGACATGCTGCAATGATGCGTCCATATGTTACTCCTTGTCCTGGATTTCCTTATTCTGGGATATTTCCTATATAGCTATTCTATCATAAGTTTTTACAAAGACAAATAAGAAAATGCGCGACAATTTCAGAAGGGGAGGGCGTCGGGAGCCAGTCTCTTTTTTTGTAATAAAATCTTGTTCGGGTCATATAGTGTATTGTACAAGTCCGATCTCCGTTTATTCCCGCAAGCCGCCGGATGCGCGCTTTAAGGGCCTGGAGATCGGACCGGAAGAGAAGGAAGGTTGCGGAGATGAAAAACCTGGACAGTATACTTGCGAAACTGCCGGCGGAAATCGGAGAGCGGATCCGGGACTTGCCCGGTCATATCAGAAACAATCTGGAGGAGATCCGGATCAGAAACGGCTCCGATATCGTGCTGTATGCGGCAGGAAAGGAATACGCGCTGGAGCCCGGAAACGGAAGGAAAATTGATAATAATACGATTAACACCATATTTAATTCATTGCTGAATTTCTCGGCCTACGCCTATCAGGAAGAACTTGCAAACGGCTATATTACAATAGAAGGCGGTCACAGGGTCGGTATTTGCGGGCGAACCGTCATGGAAAACGGAAAAGTAAAAACCATCAAGGAGATCTCCTCCATCAACATCAGAAGAAGCAGGGAGATCATCGGCGTGTCGGATCCGATCATGGGCTATCTCATGAAGGAAAAGCGCGGGATCTATAACACCATCATCGTTTCGCCCCCGAAGTGCGGGAAAACCACCTTGCTCAGGGATATAATACGCAACGTCAGCGGTATGGGCTATCAGGTCGGAGTCTGCGACGAACGTTCCGAAATCGCGGGGATGTATAACGGCAGGCCGTCCTACGACCTTGGATCCCGCACCGACGTGCTGGACGGCTGTCCGAAGGACAAGGGCATGATCATGCTGATCCGTTCCATGTCGCCGGATCTCATCGCCACCGATGAAATCGGAAAGCAGGAGGACTGCCGCGCCGTGGAGGCCGCCGTCTGCGCCGGGATCAGCCTATTGACCACCATACACGGCAACAGCTATGAGGACGTCAGAAACTCGAGCATCGGTGGGCTGGTGGCGAAGGGCGTCTTCGAGCGCCTGATTTTTTTATCCAATGTTCCCGCCGTCGGAACCGTTGCCGCCATTAGAGACTGGAGGAATCAGCATGTTGGTTAAAGGAATTCTGTGCATCCTGATTTTGCTTTCCGGAATCGGAATCGGACATCTGAAGGCAAGGACCTATGAGAACCGCGTATACCACCTTCAGGAGCTGATTACCGCCCTGAAGGTTCTGGAATCGGAGATGAAGTATCGGCTGGACCCATTGCCGGACCTTTTGCTGCGCGTAAGCGGAATGAAGGAAGGGCTGAGCGCGGCTCTGCTGGAAACGGCGGGCAGGCTGCTGAAAGATCAGGCGGAACGGGATCTGCCCGACTGCTGGAGCGAGGCGGTTGAAACCGTCTATAGCGAAAGCGCTTTAAACAAGGAAGACCGGCGGATCCTTGCCGATCTCGGCATTGATCTGGGCAAAACCGATATGGAAAGCCAGACCGCCATGTTTCAGCGCACGTTTTCCCTGCTGGAGGCCCAGGCCGCCGAAGCGTGGGAGGAAAATAAAACGAAGGGCAGGATGTATAAAAGCCTCGGGACGGCAATGGGCGTGCTAATCGTGATTCTATTTATATAAAAGCTACCCCATCCGCCCTTGGACAATCCGTCGACACAATACTTCAAGCACATTTTAAGAATAAAATCTTGTCCAAGGAATATGATGTAATGATCGTCGATATCAGGATAAATTTTTCAGGAAACCAGAGAGGAGATTCAGGAATGGATTTTAATGTGGATATTATCTTTAAGATCGCGGCCATCGGCATCATCGTCGCCATCGTGGACGTAATGCTGAAACGTGCCGGAAGGGATGAACTTGCAATGATGGCGACTCTGGCGGGAATCATCGTGGTGCTGATCGTGATCGTCCAGATGATCAACAATTTCTTTGTTTCTGTAAAAACCCTGTTTCAATTGTAGAAGCAGAAGTTCATTGCAAGGGAAACGGGGTGTTTTTTATGGACATGGATATCTTCCGGATCGCCATTATCGGGATCTGCGGTGTGATAATATCCTCGGTGGTTAAGGGCTATAAGGCGGAATTCGCAATCTATGTAATCATGGCAACGGTCATGGTCATCTTTATCATGATTCTTTATAAGTTAAGCTACGTCTTTGAATTCCTGGGCGATATCTATAACCAGATCAGTTACGGCAGAAACTTCTTCCCGATCATACTCAAGGTGCTTGCGGTAGCTTATATCGCGGATTTTACGGCCCAGATCTGCAAGGACGCCGGCGAGGCCGCAATTGCCGGGAAGGTGGAGCTGGCCGGAAAAGTTATGATATTCTATCTGGCAATGCCCGTCATGGTGGCGGTCCTGGAGCTGATCAACAGGATGCTGCCGGGCTGAACGGGCAGAAAGAGATAAGGGAAACCGCCGGGGGTGAGGATGTTGAGCATTGAAAGCATGATAAACGAACAGCTCTCTTCCATGGACATGAAGGAAATCGAAGAGCTTTTCGACCTTGCCGCCAAAAACGGCAGCGTGTTCGGGGACGCAAGCCCCCGGGAGATCATTTGGAGCATTCTTCGGGGAGAGCCGATTTTCAGCTTTCAAGATATCATCGAAGCCGTAACCGGCCATTTCCTGCAGGAAATCCACGGAAGCATCATCCTGGGAGTCCAGTTGGTGGTCATCTGCATCATCATCGGCCTTTTAAAAAATCTTGCGGATTCCTTTTCGCAGGATACGGTATCAAACCTGGGGGTCATCGTATGCAGCTGCTGCGTCATTGCGTTATGCCTGAAAAGCTTTATGGATATATACCATGTGTGCCGCGAGGCGGTGGATACCATGACGGTGACCATGCAGGCGCTCCTTCCGATCCTGGTGCCGCTTTTAATCACCATGGGGGGCTTTGCCTCCGGGGGAGTCCTGAATCCCTTCATCGTTACTGCGATCACGCTGTTCAATTCCGTACTGCAGAGAATCATCATGCCCGCGGTTTATATTGCGTGTGTTTTTATCCTTGTCAACAGCATCTCCGAGAAGGATTATGTGAAGAAGCTGGCGCTGCTCATCCGGGCGGTGGCGGTATCGGTGATGGGGTTGATGGTAACGATGTTTTCGGGACTTACCTTAATACAGGGCATTGTTACCAGAACAGCGGACGGAATGCTGGCCAAGACTGCAAAATACTCGGTGGATAATTTCGTTCCCATCGTGGGAAGCTTTGCCGCCGATTCGCTGGACCTGATTTTAAGCTGCGCAACGATCATTAAAAACGGAATTGGCATTTTTGGCCTCATCATCATACTGACGCTGCTCATCATACCAATGGTGAAGATCCTGGCGGTGGCCTTGATCTTCAAAGTATCAGCGGTAATCATAGAACCCATCGCAAACAAAACCATTTCGGACAGCCTGAACGAGGTGGGGAATACGGTAATCACCCTGGCGATCATCCTGCTTCTTGCAGCCATGATGTTTATTATTTTTCTATCCATCATCATCGGAATCGGAGGCGGAAGCCTGTTCAAATAGCGGGCGCTTAAAGTCAGTACGCCGGATCGCGGCCGGGACCGCACGGCTTCTTCAAGAAAAAACGGGAACCAGGAGGCGAACACTTATGGAGATCGCAAGAGAATGGGTCAAGAACATATTCATCATCGTCGTAGCCGTGACCTTCGTTGAAATCTTACTGCCCACGGGCAGCATGAGCAAGTTCCTGAAATTTGTTTTTTCCCTCATCATCATGGCCATAATATTGTCCCCGCTGGCAATTTTGATGGAATAAGGACATATCCATATTTATATATTAATAAGGAGGATAAAGCATGTGGGATAAACTGAAAAACGATAAATACGTAAAAGACTTGCTTATAAAGCTGCTCACGGTTTTGTTTGTCGCGGCAATGGCTCTGCTGCTGTTCGACGTACTTACCCAGAGCAAGGACGGAAGAAGGCAGATTGTCGATATGGACGGCGGCACGGAGTATACGGAAGAGACTTCCCTGGCGACCATGGAGGAATTAAGGCTTGAAAAGATCCTGAGCCAGATGCGCGGAGTCGGGGATACGAGCGTCATGATTACCTGGAAGGATGAGGAAGAACCGGATACGCTTTTCGCAAGCGAAAGACGTATGGGCAGCCGCAAGGTGGAGGGAGTGATTGTCGCTGCTGAAGGAGCGGGAGATGTAGTCGTTAAAAGCAACATCATCAATGCCGTTGCGACATTATTCGACATTCCTGCCACAAATGTGGTCGTTTTCGAGAAAGTCAGGGACGATGCGAAATAGGCGTACAAAAAACAGGATATAGGGGGGATATCATAAATGGAAATTTTCAAACGTAAAAAAATAGTTTTATTGGGGATGTTGGTTCTCATCGTAGTCATCGGAGCAGTGAACCACAAGCTAAGCAACGATCAGAATCTTTCCGCCACGGCGGGATATACAGACTATGAATTAGATCAGATGAGCCTGCATGACGGAGACGTGCTGGTTGACAGCCTGAATGTCACCGGGCTGCCCGGAACCAGCAGCGGTGCGGCAATGGGCGCCGGCGCTCCCGCCGATACCGAGACGCCGGATCCGAACGCGCCTGAAGATGCAAATACGCCTAGCGGAACGGAAGAGGGAGGAGCCGATGCCGCGACGGCCGAAATGCCCGTCGTCGACACCATAGCCGGCGCGGTGCCAAGCCAAACTGCAGCCGCTGATTATGAAGACATCCTGGTCGTAACCTCCGACGATATTACGGAATTGGCCAATGTGGACGTTTATTTCGAAGAAGTCAGGGCTACCATCAACATGGACAGAAACCAGATCATATCGATGCTGACCGACGTGATTGAGGAGGCCCCGGACGGAAGTGCGGAAAAGAACAATGCGACACAGCAAAAGCTCAAGATCATCAACTATATGAACACGGAAAAGGTCGTTGAAAACCTCATCAAGAACAAGGGATTTGCCGACGCTCTTGTGCTGATCACGGATAATTCCGTCAATGTAATGGTCAACAAACAGGAGATCACCCAGTCCGACGTTGCCAAGATCTGCGACATCGTTATGCGGGAAACCGGCAGAAACGCGTCCCAGATCGTGATACAGAGCAAATATTAGAAGTTAAGGAGAGGCAAACCGAAGCGGGCAACTCCCGTTCTCCGCAGGCAAATGCGAATGTTTTGAAATCATTTGTAACCTCAGTTCACTTCTGCTATAATGTTTCTGTGAATTAAGTGCGGCAAAACGGGGAAATCTGCCGTGAAAAAAGGCAGAAACAATGGCTTTAACGCTGTTTTGACCGCAATCAAGCGACATTCGAGGTGAACGTATGAGCCCGGCGGCAGAAGAGAAACTGGGGACCCTGAAAATATCCGACGATGTCATCGCGATATGCGCCATGAACGCGGCATTGAAGACGAAGGGCGTCGCGGGACTTACCGGTGCTTTTACAGATAATCTATCCAAGAATCTCTTTGGAAAGGATCCGCTGTACAAAGGTATAAAAGTAAACCAGGGTGATGATGGTATCGGCATTGACATATACATCGTCGTGGAATACGGAGTGAAGATCCCTGAGGTGGCCTGGGATGTTCAGGAAAACGTGAAAAAAGAAGTGGAAACCATGACGGATGCAGTGGTCAGAGCGGTGAACATACACGTTCAGGGAGTTCATTTCACAGACGGGGAGGGCCGATAAAGATGCAGAAAACGGAGATGAAGGAGTTCTTTGCCCGCCGGACAGAGGCGAGAGAGTTCTTCATGCAGCTGCTGTTCCAGATGGAAGTGCAGAACGATTACAGCGAAAAGATTAAAAATAGATTTGTCAGCGAGCAGGATATGGATCCCGACCAAAAAGAGTATTTCGAAAGGCTATTTAAAGCGGTGACGGAAAACCTGCAGGAGGTAGACGAGAAGATCATGGCCTGCAGTGAAAACTGGAAAATCAGCCGGATGGCCAAGGTCGATCTTTCCATACTGCGGCTTGCGACGGCGGAGATCCTGTATTTTTCGGACATTCCGGATTCGGTCTCCATCAACGAAGCGGTTGAAATGGCAAAAAAATACGGAGGCGAGGATTCAGGAAAATTCATCAACGGTATCCTTGGCAAGGTTGTCAGAAGCAAAGATGCGTGAGCGGGATTTTGTACTAGGTATCGATACCAGCAACTATACGACATCTCTGGCTGTTACGGACAGAAACGGGTCAATTGTCGGCGATTCACGCAAATTATTGATCGTAAAGCAGGGCGAAAGAGGGCTTCGGCAATCCCACGCCCTTTTTCAGCATATGGAAAACATCCCGGAGCTGATTCGGGAACTGTTTGAGAAGGTTGACAAGAGCCGGATCGGGGCCGTTGCGGCGTCCGTCCGGCCAAGACCGGTTGAAGGTTCCTACATGCCCGTATTCAAAGCGGGCGTCAATTACGGAAAAGCGATGGCAGCCGCTTTTGGGGTGCCATTCTTTGAATTCTCACATCAGGAAGGACATCTTGCGGCCGCCGTGCACGGGAGCGGGCTCTCCAGGGAGAGGGAGTATCTGGCGTATCATCTTTCCGGCGGAACCTGCGAGCTGCTTCATGTAACCGTGTCCGGGGAAGGGCAAGGAGATTTTCACATCAAGATCCTTGGCGGCAGCAGGGACCTTTCCTTCGGACAAGTCCTCGACAGGATCGGCGTCACTTTGGGCATTCCGTTTCCGGCAGGAGGGGAAATGGACCTTACAGCGGTGAAAATGCGGGACAAGCTTTTCAACAGAGCTTTGACCGGTGATGAAGAAGGAAGGCCTTCCTGCTTATTGAAAGAAATCCCCATCGACGGCCTTGAGATCAATCTCTCCGGCATTGAAACCCAGTGCCGGCGGGAACTGGAAAAGGGCGCGGACCGTGAAGCGCTGATCTATGAACTGTTTCAAAAAATCAGCCGCTGTCTCTGCCGCCTTACGGAAAAGGCTGTGAGCCAAACCGGCTGCAACCGCGTGCTTTTTGCAGGCGGAGTATCGGCCAGCCGGTTCGTAAGGCAGGAGATCGGCAGGTATTTCAATGAGGACGCCGCAGGGCAGGTTAAGCGTGCCGTGCAGCCTAAGCCGGTCAAACCGGACCTCGTTTTCGCCGACCCGGCCTTGGCATCGGATAACGCCGTCGGCATTGCGCTCCTTGGAGGAAGAAGATTATGGCAGTCAAACCGGTAAAGGTTTCCCAACTGAACGGATACATCAAGCGGGTCCTTCAATCCGACCCGCTTCTTGGAAACGTGTCCGTCATCGGAGAGATCTCGAATCTGAAATACCACGGCAGCGGGCACGTATACTTTACGCTGAAGGATGAAGCAAGCAAAATAAGCTGCTTTCTGCCTTACGAATACCGGAAGGATCTCCGGTATGAGCTCAGCGACGGAATGGAAATCATTGCGACAGGTTACATCTACCTTTATGAACGCGGCGGCACCTATTCCCTGAACGTACGGGAGATCGCCGTCGAAGGGGTCGGGAACCTGATGGCGGCTTTCGAGCGCCTGAAGGACAAGCTGTCCAAAGAGGGGCTCTTCGATGAGAAATATAAAAAGCCGATTCCTTTTTTCCCGCGGAAAATTGCGGTCATCACTTCGGAAACCGGCGCCGCGGTGCGCGACATTATAAAAATCATCAGAAGCAGAAATAATATAGTGGATGTGCTGGTTTATCCATGCCTCGTTCAGGGGCCCGGAGCGGCCGCGGAAATTGCAGACGCCATCGAAGCGGTAAACAGGCTGTTCCCTGAAACCGACACCATCATTGTGGGACGGGGAGGCGGATCATTGGAAGAGCTATGGGCGTTCAACGAAGAAATTGTGGCGCGAAGCATCTTTGCATCCCGGATACCGGTTATTTCCGCCGTCGGCCATGAAACCGACTTCACCATAGCGGATTTTGTGGCGGACAAACGGGCGGAAACGCCGACCGCGGCGGCGCAGATGGCGGCGCCCGACATCGCCGTATTGAGGGAATACGTTACAAAGCAAAAGGATAACCTGGTTCATACCATTGAGCATATTATAAAATACCTGGAACTGAGAGTCGCGGCAAACAGCACGGCGGCGCTGATCGCCGGCATGAACCAACGGCTGCTGTTTTATGCCATGAAAGCCGAGACTCTCCAAAAAGAGATGGCCGGCTCTCTGAAGGAAAGGCTGGGAGAATGGTCCGCCAGGGCGGAGAGGCTGAAAGCTGGCCTGGATGCATTGAACCCGAAGAACATCATGGACCGGGGCTATGCGGCAATATTGGACGGACAGCGCAGGCTGGCCGGTTCCGCCGGCCGTTTTGAGGCCGGAGAAAAGCTGACGGCTGTGATGAGGGACGGGGAAATTGATTGCGATGTTGTGGAAGTTAAGCTGCTGAAAGGTCGTTAGGAGGGAAGTAAAATGGCGGAAAAGAAGAAAAAGAACATGAGCTTTGAAGAAGCGCTGGCCGGCTTGGAGGAAATGGCGGAAATACTGAAGAAGGACGGTACTACATTGGAGGATGCCATGGCGAGTTTTGAGCAGGGGATCGAGTATTATAATTATTGCAGCAGGCTGCTGAACGAAGCCAAGCAGAAGATCGAAGTCTTTGAACGGAGCACGGGTCTGACTCGGCCGTTCAGTACGGACTGACTTTCACGATCGGATCGATGGATACATAGTCTGAACGCCTGCGGTTTGATATGATAAAGCGGAAGCAAAAGGAGAGAACACCGTATGCAAAACAAGGAATATCAAAGATATAAGGATCTCGTGGAGGAACACCTCCTGTACTTCCTTCCGGAGATTGACCATAAAAGTATTACGTTATATGAATCCATGACATACAGCTTAAAGGCAGGCGGCAAGAAGCTGCGGTCCGTACTCCTGCTGGCAGCCTGCGAGTTCTGCGGAGGAGACGTGAAGCTTGCGCTTCCCTATGCCTGCGCCGTCGAATATATCCACACCTATTCCCTGATTCACGATGACCTTCCCGCCATGGACAACGACGACCTGCGCCGCGGGGTCCCGACCAATCACAAGGTTTTCGGCGAGGCTGCCGCCATACTCGCCGGCGACGGACTGCTGACTTCTGCATTCGAGGCGATGACGAAGGATATGCTCCTGTACTTTGATAACGTGGATCTGCTTAAACGCAGAGTACGGGCGGTCTATGAGATCGCCAAGGGCGCCGGTTGCCGCGGGATGATCGCGGGGCAGATCGCCGATATCGAAGCGGAGAACAAGCAATGCACAAAGGAAATCCTGGATTACATCCATCTGAACAAGACGGCCTCCCTGATTAAGGCCGCGGTAAGGGCGGGCGCCCATCTGGGAGGAGCCGATAAGGAGACGCTGGATAATCTTGACGAATACGCGGAGAATTTAGGCCTGGCATTTCAGATCGTCGATGATATCCTGGACGTCAGCGGAAGCGAGGAACTGACCGGAAAAAGCGTCGGCTCCGACGAAGCGAAAAAGAAGGCGACCTATCCGTGCCGGTACGGCCTGGAAGAGTCCAGGCAGAAGGTCAGCGAATTGACGGAGAACGCCAAGAAAGCCATGGAATCTTATTATGACAACGCGGAATTCTTTGTCCAACTGGCGGACAAATTGGCGAACAGGGTTAAATAATGAAGGAAAGACTTGATATCGTTCTGGTAAACCGGGGCTTTTTCCCGTCCAGGGAACGGGCAAAAAGCGCGATCATGGCCGGCATCGTATATGTGGACGGACAAAGAGTGGACAAGGCGGGGACCGGGATCCGGGAAGACGCGGAAATCATCGTGAAGGAAGACGCCTGCCCCTATGTCAGCCGGGGCGGTCTGAAAATGGAAAAGGCCATCCGCGCTTTCAATCTGGACCTGAAGGGGAAGATCGCGGTGGATATCGGAGCCTCCACCGGCGGTTTTACCGATTGCATGCTGAAGAACGGGGCCGAAAAGGTTTATGCCATCGATGTCGGCTACGGACAGCTGGATTGGAAGCTCAGGAACGATCCCAGGGTTGTGAACCTGGAAAAAACCAACGTGCGATACCTGGAAACGGAGAAAATCCCCGATAAGGCCGATTTTATCAGCATTGACGTTTCTTTTATCTCCCTGAAGCTCATTTTCCCCGTGGCGGTTAAGCTTCTTGCCGACGACGGGCAGCTTTTCTGCCTCGTAAAACCGCAGTTTGAGGCGGGAAGGGAGCAGGTTGGGAAAAAGGGCATTATCAGGGACAAGGCGGTACATGCCGAAGTCATTGAAAAGGTCATCCGATACGGCGCGGAAAACGGGCTTTATCCGCGCGGACTCGATTACTCCCCGATGACGGGGGCGAAAGGGAATATCGAATACCTGCTGCTCTTTGACAGGCACGACACGGGGCAGGATTACGGACCTATAATTGAAGCCGTGGTAAAGAAATCTCATGAAGAACTGTATGAGGCACGTTAAGTAGTTACTATACACGAAGAAATAAGTTAAAATCGACAAAAATACAGGGGATTCGAGGGAATTATGCAACTGACTCCGATGATGCAACAGTATATGGAAATCAAGAAAGATTACCAGGATTGCATCCTGTTTTTCCGTCTCGGTGACTTCTACGAGATGTTTTTTGATGACGCCGTAATCGCTTCGAAAGAAATGGAGATCACGCTGACGGGAAAAGCCTGCGGCCAGGAGGAAAGGGCGCCCATGTGCGGCGTACCGTACCATGCGGCGGATACGTACATCGCAAAGCTCATCGACAAGGGATATAAGGTGGCCATCTGCGAGCAGATGGAGGACCCGGCGACGGCAAAGGGAATCGTAAAGCGGGAAGTCGTGCGGATCATTACGCCCGGAACCATCGTGAGCCAGGTCATGCTCAATGAAAAGGAAAACAACTATCTGGCGTCGTTATATCTTGATGAAACGGGCGCCGGACTGGCCTATTGCGACATATCCACCGGCGAGGTCAGCGTCACGGAGCTCACGGGTTTAAGGTACATAGAGAAGCTGATGAATGAACTGGTTAAGATACAGGCCAGGGAGATCATCGCCAACGAGGCCGCCGGGCTTGACGGGTTCGACGAGGATATCAAGGAAACTTCCGGAGCTTATTTCAGCATCTGGAGCCCACAGAATTTCAGCCGGGATTCGGCCGTAGACCTCGTGCTTCGCCAGTTTCGCGTAAAATCCCTCAAGGGTCTCGGCGTGGAGGAAAAACCGCTGGCCGTTCTGTCTTTGGGCGCGCTGCTGTCCTATCTCTATGAAACCCAGAAGCAGGACCTGTCGCACCTGGCAGATTTAAACGTATACGACATCTCGGACCATATGTCCCTTGATAAATCCACCATTAGAAATCTTGAACTGACGGAGACACTGTATGAAAAGAAAGTCCAAGGCTCGCTTCTTGGCATCCTGGACAAGACTCGCACCGCGATGGGTTCAAGGAAGATGAAGCAGTGGCTGAGGGAGCCGCTGAACAATCTCGCAGAGATCCAGGAAAGGCTGGACGCGGTTGAAGTTCTGACCGATAATGTGTTGCTTAGAAACAACATCCGGGAGCATTTGAACAAAATCTATGACCTGGAACGTCTCGCCGGCCGCATTGCCACAGGCAACGCCAACGGCAGGGATCTCATCGCGCTGAAGAACTCCATTTACGTACTGCCCGAAATAAAGAGCGAGCTTGTTTCCTGCGGGAATCCTCTCCTTGAGCGGCTGGAACAGAGCATGGATTCCCTAAGCGAAATCTACGACTTGATCGACCGGGCAATTGTCGAGGAACCCCCGTATACGATCAAAGAGGGCGGACTGATCAAAAGCGGCTATTCGGAAGAGCTGGACCAGCTGAAAAATTCCATCCGGGACGGCCAGAACTGGATCGCCGGGCTGGAAGCCGTGGAACGGGAGAGAACCGGCATCAAAAACTTAAAGGTCGGCTTCAACAAGGTGTTTGGTTACTATCTGGAAGTCACCAAGTCCTATTATGACCTGGTCCCTGAGAACTACATAAGAAAGCAGACCCTTGCAAACTGCGAGCGCTTCATCACGCCGGAGCTGAAGGAAGTGGAGTCCGTCGTTTTAAACGCAGAGACAAAGATCAACCAGATGGAATACGAGCTCTTTTCGGAAATCAGGAATTTCATCCAGGGCTACATCGGCACGATCCAGAAGACTTCCGCCGCCCTTTCCGTGCTGGACGTCCTGGCCTCCTTTGCGGAGGTGGGCAGCCGTCTCGGTTATGTGAAGCCTTCGGTAAACGGCGGCGACGCCATCATCATCGAAAAAGGCCGTCATCCGGTCATCGAGCAGACCATAAAGGACGGGATCTTCGTTTCCAACGATACCTACATAGACCGGAAAAACAGCAGCCTCCTGCTCATAACCGGTCCCAATATGTCGGGCAAGTCAACCTATATGAGACAGACGGCGCTCATCGTGCTCATGGCCCAGATGGGCTGCTTCGTCCCCGCGGAGGCCGCAAGCATCGGCATCGTGGACAGGATCTACACGCGGATCGGCGCTTCAGACAATCTGGCCATGGGACAGAGCACGTTTTTTGTGGAAATGAGCGAGCTTGCCTATATCCTCAACACGGCGACAGACCGGAGCCTCATCATCCTCGACGAGATCGGCAGGGGCACCAGCACCTACGACGGGCTGTCCATCGCATGGGCCGTGGTGGAATATCTGTGCAACAGCAAGGGCAGGATCAGGAGCTTGTTTGCAACTCATTACCATGAGCTGACCGCCTTGGAAGGCCACATGACGGGGCTGAAAAACCTTAATGTGGACGTTCAGGAAAAGGACGGCAACATCGTATTCCTGCACAAGATCGTCGAAGGCAGCGCCAGCAGGAGCTACGGGATCCATGTGGCCAGGCTGGCAGGAGTGCCATCCCAGGTGCTTTCCACTGCGGAAGAAAAGCTGAAGGAGCTTGAAAACAGCGGCGCTTCCATTAATCTGGAAAGATATGCCGACAGTGAAAAAGAAGAGGAGCTTGCGCCGGGCGCCAAAACGGAGCAGCTTTCGTTCTTCAGCTTTGCGCCGAATCCGGTGGTGGAGCGCCTGAAGGCGCTTGATCTGATGAATATAACGCCGTCCCAGGCATTCGGGATACTGGAGGAGCTGAAAAAGGCGGCGGAATCATAATCATGCTAAATCGCATCATAATGTCGCAATAAATCAGGACCGCGGGTCATTGAGGTAACTTATGGAAAACCTTGTGTATAGAAAAATTATAGAACTGCCCAAAGAGGTCGCCGACAAGATCGCGGCGGGAGAGGTCGTGGACCGGCCCGTATCCGTTGTCAAAGAACTGATGGAGAATTCCATCGACGCCGGGGCGACGTCCATCGTGGTTGAAATACGAAACGGCGGCAAATCCTATATCCGGGTAACGGACAACGGCAGCGGCATCCCCAAGGAGGATGCGGGGCTTGCTTTCAAACGCCATGCCACCAGCAAGATCAGGAGCGCTTCGGATCTTGACCGTATCGAAAGCCTCGGCTTTCGCGGAGAGGCTCTGGCCAGCATTGCGGCGGTATCCAAAGTGGAGCTGATTACGAAAACCGCGGGAGAAAAAAGCGGGATCCGGATACGGGCGGAAGGCGGCGAAATCCGTGAAACGGAAGATACCGGATGTCCGGAAGGAACCACGGTCATCGTTGCGGACCTGTTCTTTAACACGCCGGCCAGGCTGAAATTCCTGAAGCCTGACTCCACGGAAAGCACGCTGATCATCGATGTGGTCTCCAAAATGGCGCTGGCCTATCCCGATATTAAAATAAGGCTGATCAATAACGGCAATATCCTGTTCTCGACGGCGGGAAAGGGGGATATCTATTCCAGCATACTGACCATCTACAGCAGGGAAGTGGGAGAAAAGCTGATCCGTTTACAGGAAGAAACCGATTCGATGTCCCTGGAAGCCTTTATTTCCCCTCCCCATCACAGCAAGAGCAACCGGAAGAGCCAGATATTCTTCGTAAACGGCCGTTACATCAACAGCAGGATCATTGAAAACGCCGTCGCCGACGCTTACCGGGAAAAGCTCATCGAAGGAAGATATCCCATTGCGTTCCTTTTTCTTAGGGTCGCTCCGGAGAAGGTGGACGTCAACATTCATCCCAATAAAAGAGAAGTCCGATTCGCCGAAGAGCAGGCGGTGAGGGAATTCGTCGCCGAGTCGATCCGCGGCGCGCTGCAGCGAAAGGAAGCGATCCCTGAAATAACCGAACGGAATCTCAATCCGTTCCGCCAGCCCGGTTTTATATCCGGCGCGTTCGTAAAAGACTCGATTTCACCGGAACCCTGGAATCGGGCGGAAAACAGGGAATTATCCCGAGGCAGCGGCACACAGGTTGACATAAAAAAATTATTGTACGAGCAACGCATGCAAGAGCGGGAAATGCAGGCGGCGGGAAGCCGGCAGATTAACGAATCCGCTGAAGCGTACGGAACCGTTGAAAAAACATCCGGACAGCATGAATTCAATATGGAAGACCTGAAAATAATAGGTTCCATATTCGGTACATACATAGCCGCGACGGACGAGGACAGCTTTTATCTCATTGATCAGCATGCGGCCCATGAGAGGATCTTCTACGAACAATTGATGGCCCAGCATCAGAGCGAGGAAAAGGCGCAGCAGCTGATCCTGGCGCCGCTTGTGATCAACGTATCCCATACCATAAAGAACGATACGGCAGAGCTGCTTGATTTCCTCGGAAATTTCGGGTTCCAGATCGAGGAATTCGGTCCGGCCGCATATCTTATGAAGGCGGTTCCAGTTTTCATGGAGCTGAAGGAAGCGGAGGATTTTATCGATTATATCCTTGACAATATCTCGGAGGATGCTGACTTGAAGGACCGGCGCAGGATCGACGCAATCATAACAAACGCCTGCAAGAAGGCGGTAAAGGCAAACGACGTACTGGACCAGCGGGAAATGGAACGCTTGATGGCCGATCTCGCCAAAACGAAGAATCCGTATTCCTGTCCCCACGGGAGGCCGACCTTCATCCGGCTTACAAAATACGAAATTGAAAAGATGTTTAAACGGGCATAGCGGGTATCATATATGCGAAACAGAACGGTAATCTTCATTGCGGGCCCGACGGCCGCGGGAAAGACGAAATACGCGATTGAGATCGCCAGGGCCTTTCAGGGAGAAATCATTTCTGCGGATTCCATGCAGATCTATAAATATATGGATATCGGCAGCGCCAAGCCTTCAAAGGAGGAGCTGGCCGCCGCAAAGCATTATCTTGTGGGCGAGATCGACCCGCGGGAAGAGTTTTCCGTAGCGGAATATCAGGCGCTGGCCAAAAAATATATTGAAAAGGTGTTCGGGGAAGAAAAAATCCCCATCGTGGCGGGGGGAACCGGCCTCTATCTGAACTCCCTGATCTACGACATGGACTTTTCCGTGATGCCGGGACAGCCGGCCTTGCGGGAACGGCTGTGGCGGGAGGCGGAGCAGTACGGTCCCGGTTATCTCCATAACCGGCTTAGAGAGATGGACCCGAAGGCCGCGGAAAGGATCCATCCAAACAATGTCAAAAAAGTGATCCGGGCCATTGAAGTTTTCATGACGACCGGAGAAGGGATCCGCGAATTCAGCGAATCCTTCAAACCGACGAAGGATTATCGATGCATACTCATCGGCCTGACAAGGGACCGCGGGGAGTTGTACCGGCGGATCAACGAACGGGTCGACCTGCTGATGGAGGCAGGTTTGGTGGAAGAGGTCCGGGCCCTGCTTGACAAGGGGCTTACCGAAAACAACATCTCCATGAAGGGCATCGGCTATAAGGAAATCATTGCCTATCTTCAGGGGGAATACGATCTGGACGAAGCGGTCCGGCTGGTCAAGCGGAATACCCGGCACTACGCGAAACGCCAGATGACCTGGCTAAAGCGGATTCCCGGCATGATCTGGTTCAATTTGACGGAATATAAAACGGAAGAAGACGCGGTTTCCGATCTGATTCACACCATCCGATCCATGCTGCCCTGAACCCGCTGGGTATTTTCAAAGGGTTTCGGCGGCGTCAGGGATTATGGAAATCTGACGTGTACAGGAGGGCAATATGGCGGTAAAAAAGGAATTAAGGATCCATAATAAAAGTGACAAGCCCGACAACATCATCATGAAGGAAATCGAGATTATGGAAAAGTGCCAGGCAATCCAGGACGAGCTGCCGCGCTTTTTCAGCGGGTTTTTCGCTTATTTAAAGGGTAACGTCCTGCCCATGACACGTCTTGCCTATCTGCAGGACATCCGGTTTTTCTGCAACTATCTGGTCAATGAAACCGATCTGACCGAGGCGGAGAAGCCCCGCGACATCAAGCAGAGCGATTTTGACAGGATAAAAGCGGCGGATGTCAATCTATTCCTCGATTACTGCAGAAGATACAAGGTCGAGAAGGAAAACGCCGTCTATATCTATGAAAATGACAACAAGGCACTGGCTAGGAAGAAATCCTCGCTTTCCGTGCTGTTCAAGTATCTTTACCGGAATGAACTGATCAGCAAAAATATCACCGACGCCTTCGAACCCATCCGGCTTCCCAAGCCCGGGGAAAGGGAGATCAAAGCGCTGCAGGACGATGAGGTCATGAGAATGCTTGACGCTGTGGCCACCGGGGACAAGCTTACGAAAAAAGAACGGGAGTTCTGGGAAAAAACAAAGAAGCGGGACAAAGCCATCCTGATCCTGTTCCTTACATACGGGCTCCGGCTGTCTGAATTGCAGCAGCTCAATGTTTCCTCTTTCAATTTCAGCCGGGGCGAGTTCAAGATCTACAGAAAACGCGGCAAAGAATCCATCATGCCGATTAATAAATCGGTAGAAAAGGCCCTGACCGAATATCTCAGGGATGAAAGGCCCTCCGACGACAAGCTGCCTCCGGAAAGCAGGGACGCGCTGTTCCTGTCGCTGCAGGGCAAGCGGATGACGGAGCGGCAGATCAGAGAACTGGTAAAGAAGTATACCGCCATCGGTCTTTCCACAACGAGGAAAGCCGGTTACAGTCCGCATAAGCTCAGGGCTACCACGGCAACCTCGCTGATCGGAAGAGGAAACTCCATATTCGACGTGCAGGCGCTGCTGGACCATGAAAATGTGACCACGACGCAGCTTTATGCCGCCCATGCGAAAAACGTCAAACGGGATTTGGTGAAAAACTTCGAGTGGGATGAGGAATTTGACAAATAAAGTATTCAATATAAATATTATGTAAACTAGAATGGAGACATCAATGCAGAAGAATAGTTTTCAGGGAAATACTTATCAATTGTTGAATCGATCCTTCGGGATCAGCAGGGAAGTCCTGGACGCAGTCGCGGAAGCCGAAGGGCAGATCCGGGACATCTTCCAGGAATTGGACGATATCATGTCCTATAATCAATACAAGATCCTGGATGCGTTTCAGAAAAACAGAATCTCGGACATGCATTTCGGATGGAACACGGGCTACGGCTACAACGACCCCGGCAGGGAAGCGCTGGAAAAGGTGTATTCCGATGTATTCCGGACCGAGGCCGCTCTTGTCAGACCCACCATTGTCAGCGGCACCCACGCGCTTACCTTGACGCTGGCCGGCATCCTGCGGCCCGGAGACGAGCTGATTTACTGTACCGGAAAGCCATATGACACCCTGGAGGAAGTCATCGGAATCCGCGGAAAGGATCAGGGTTCATTAAGAGATTTTGGGATAGAATATAAACAGGTGGAGCTGAAGCCGGACGGGAGCATCGATCTTGATGCGCTTGGAAAGGCCATAACACCGAAAACGAAGATGACGACCCTGCAGCGGGCTACCGGCTACGATTGGCGCAGGGCCGTCACCATCGACGAGATAAAGGAATGGGCCGCCTTTGTGAAGTCCGTCAATCCTGATATCGTCTGCATGGTGGATAACTGCTACGGCGAGTTTCTGGATACCCGTGAGCCTTCCGAAGTCGGCGCCGACGTAATCGCGGGCTCCCTGATCAAGAACCCCGGCGGCGGTCTGGCGCTGACCGGTGGATATATCGCAGGGCGCTCCGAATTAATCGAGAAGATTTCCTGGCGGATGACGGCTCCGGGAATCGGCGGAGAATGCGGGCTCACCTTCGGTCAGACCAGGACTATGTTCCAGGGGCTTTTCCTTGCGCCCAAGACGGTAAACGGCGCCCTGAAGGGCGCGATCCTGTGCGCGAAAGTCTTTCAAAATCTGGGATTCGAGGTATGCCCAAAGCCCGAAGACAAGAGAAGCGATATCATCGAGGCGATAAAGCTGGGCAGTCCGGAATCGGTTATCGCGTTCTGCGAAGGAATCCAGGCTTCCGCGCCGGTTGATTCCCATGTGACGCCCGTGCCATGGGACATGCCGGGCTACGAAGACCCGGTCATCATGGCGGCTGGGGCTTTTGTACAGGGTTCTTCCATCGAATTGAGCGCAGACGCTCCGATTCGTCCTCCCTATGTCGTTTATTTCCAGGGCGGGCTGACCTACGAACACTCGAAATTCGGCGTGATGAAGGCCCTACAGACGATGTATGAAAAAAAACTGGTAAAACTATGATTGATGATATGCTCCCCGGAATCTCAAGAAGGGGAGCGTTTTTCAAATGAAACTCCGGCTGTGATAAATATGACAAAGATAGGGGAAATATGGCAAGAGATAGGGAAAAACGGAAAAAGCAATTGAGAAAACTTATTTCAGTCCTGAAACTGCTGATGCTGTTCGCTATCATGATCGGCTCGCCCGTATATGTCTATTTTGCTTACCCCGAGCTGATTGAGCGGTTAAACAGCCTGGAAGAGATTGATCAACTGCTGAAACAGTATAAGACTGCAAGCATTTTTATCTTTCTGGGGATGCAGGTTTTCCAGATCATCGTATCCGTCGTGCCCGGACAGGCCCTTCAGTTTGCAGCCGGATATGCCTATCATTTCTGGCTGGGATTCCTGCTTACCATGATCGGGGTTTTTGTCGGAACCGTCATCTCATTCTATCTTGCCCGCCTGCTGGGCAGGGATTCGCTCCACGTTATGTTCGGGGAGGAGAAGTTTTCCAGATTTGTCCATACATTAAACAGTAAGCGTTCCTATATGGTTCTCTTTGTCATTTTCCTGATACCGGGCTTCCCGAAGGATATCTTCACCTATGCCGCGGGAGTCTCGGAAATCCGCTTCGGACCTTTCCTGCTGATTTCGCTCACCGGCAGAACCCCGGCGATAATGGGGGGCGTCCTCATGGGGAAAATGTTCCACAACGGCAGCTATACGGGACTGATCATAATGGGAACGGCGGCGGTAATTCTGTTTGTCTTAGGGATTCTGCACAAGGATAGAATCATTCATTTGACGGACCGGGTTTATAGTCGCCTCATGACGAAAGGATGAATCGAGAAGGTTTCGATTGATTGGAACAAGACGTCGGGGCTTGAACACAGCATTTAAAACAATTTTTAAGCAATTTGACGCAATCTGAAACGAAGGAGGCTGCGGAAAGCGGCCTCCTTTTTTACGGTCGTTTCGCTTTGGAAACAGCTTTGCGCCTTTCAAAGAGAGCGCCTTAATGCTTGCCCTAGGCAGCGAATTGTTAGAAATATTCTAATATGAATTTATTTCCAATTCATTGACATTTATCAATATTTAAATAAAATCTAAACATACCTCAATTAAATCACAGAATTCAATGCGCATGCATCCTGCTTCACGATTTGCAGATCAGTCAGCCTACGTTTTCGCATCATATGAAAATTCTCTGTAATTCCGGACTTATAAGGAGCCGCAGGGTCGGAAAATGGAATTATTACTCCATCAACGCCGACGGATGCGAATACGCCGGCCGTTTGCTGAACGCAATCGTGAATCGCGACGCGGATAATGTGCTGCGCGTTATGCTTTCCGTTTACCGATTTCTGGGATGCGGAAGGGCGTTTGGGCGATTGATACGAATAAAAAGGACGATGCTCGTTCTTGCTGCTGCGCGCACAATTATTAAGAAGAGGTGAAAGATATGGATAAGAAAGTATCGGAAATTTTGAATCGTGCTCTCGAAGACATTCCGCCGTCAAGGGAAGAATGTATTTATCTGCTCGGTTTTCAGGAATGGACGCCCGAAGCCACGTTTACTCGCGGGGTGGCAAACGATATCGTGCGCCGCAAGACAGGAAATACGGCGCTTATCTTTGGGCAGATCGGACTTGAACTCTACCCATGTGAAGCTAACTGTAAATTTTGTGCATTCGGCAAATCTCACACGGGATTTAAAGAGAAAATTACCTTGACGAAGAAACGATCAGGCAGAAAGTATACGACTTCACAAAAGACGGCGACCTGTATTGTCTCTGGCTCATGACCATGGATAAATTTGATCTCGACTACTATATCAATGCGCTGAAAATCGCCCGGGAAGTCGCTCCGCCCCAGACACTGCTGTACACAAATATTGGCGACACGGATTACGAAACGTTTGTCAAGCTGAAGGAAGCCGGAGCGGACGGTGCATACCATGTGATACGACTTGGCGAGGGTGATTATACGACGATAAGCCCGAAACACCGTCAGGAAACGATCGATAATGCAAAAAAAGCCGGGCTTATGCTGCAGGATTGCCTGGAGCCGATAGGCCCCGAACACACTCCGGAGGAACTGGTGGACCACATTTTCAAAACAATAGAGAAGGGTTGCGACACCGCCGGCGTCATGAAGCGCACTCCGGTTCCGGGCACCATATTTACTGATGAGATCACCAATGCCCGTTTAGCGCAGATTGTAGCCGTAAATGCGCTGGCGGTCCGTACCCATGGATCCCGGTGCACGAAGCGGACTACATAAGTCTTGTCAGCGGCGCCAACAGCATTTGTGCGGAAACCGGCGTAAATCCGCGCGATACCGCAGCGGACACATCAAAGGGCAGGGGTCTTGACGTATCCGCTTGCCGGAAAATGCTATGGCAGGCAGGATTCAAACATCTTGCAACGGGTGACGGAACCCGTATCGACCTTACCCCCGAATATATCTCAAAATGTGAAAGCATAGTTAATCCGGTTTCCGAGACGGATTAACATTCACTTCTTTTTGACGCCGTGAAATGGCAGGGGTCTCGTAAACTCCTGCCATTTTTATATTGTTGTTTGCCGTCAAATAAACTTCTGCCCGCTGCCGCAGACGTTTTTTCCATCTTCCAATCCTCACATTCCATATATGACATGATGCGAAAATGATAAATAAAAAAGAACAAATGTTTTAAAATTATGCTTTACAACGAACATGTATTCTGGTATTATAAAAACGAACAAATGTTTCTATAAAAATAGGGGACATGGAGGTCGCTGAAAATGAGAAAGAAATATAGGATTAAGTCCAGGGTAAGATTCACAATGTTTTTGACGGCCGTCATGCTTATGCTGATCAGTATTACTGGCATGTTGTTTGGAGATAACCAGGCAGAAAGCTTGACAAAGCCGGTTTATTCGGAAGTCGTCATCCAATACGGCGATACCTTATGGGATCTGGCTTTGGAATTCGGCCCGGCGGACAAAGACATCCGTGAAGTCGTTCATGAGATCTGCAAGATCAACGATATTACCGCCGAAAGCATCTATCCGGGCCAGACCATATTGATTCCGGCATACATTTGAGCGTTTTCCTGTTTAAAGCCGAATTGGACCCCGTTATAGCCGAATTTGACTTCACAGACAATAGAATTGGAACAATATATTCACTTCCAAGGATAAAATTAAAGGTATCAGACTATCACCATGCTCCAAAAAATCGCTTAAAACGCAAAATAGAGCCTCGTTCCGCGCAGCCATTGGAATTACTGGGTTTCAGGGCTCAAAGTCGGCAAATCCGGGAAATAAATCCGAGTAAGCCGGTCAAATATTAAACATGCCGGAGGAAAAATTGAATCATCCGGCCGGAAGACCGTGTTATCAAGAAAAAAACTATAAAAAGGTTCTATAGAGAATAATGACAAACCGGCAGTGAGATCTTAAGAACGGACGAGTTGGCGAATGATACGGGATTTGATATTGGCCCAGGTCTGGTTAAGATATCAATCGGGATAAAATATATTAGAAAACAAAGCGTACGGAAAAAAATACTGGGATCCAATCATCATGATAATGATAAATATAAATATTATAGTCATAAAACTGGATCCGGACGCAAAAGGCGCCGCAGGCAAAATGAACCGGGTTTCAAAGGCGCCTTTTCAGTTATCCCAACATATCTATTCCCAAAATTATGATTTTAGGAATAGTTCCGCATTTCAACAAGCGTCCGATGACGGGCCTCTTGAACGTTTCCCCCTGTTTCTGCCTATGGCAACGACGCTGCTGCAGATGCCTTCCATGCTTTTGGACCAATAATTTATGTTTATAAATCTTTATACTTAGCTCAAATATTAATGTTTATCAATTAAATCCATTAAATCCATTATCCGAATTCCTATTATTAAAATTTATGAACCCTAATATTTAATCTATAATCTTCCTCTTGAAACTTTTATCTAGTATCAATTTATCTAGTATCTTTTCATTCATTATCTCTATTAAGTCTAATATCATAATCTGGAACCTATTAGTTCTAAATATCATCAGAGTCCTTTCTCATAGTTTATAAATGTAAGTTGTAAATTATCAGGGTTTCACAGTATGAATTTAATCTGAATAATATATAAAAGTGGTCATATCTTTGAATTCAACCCTCCATCGGCTAACACATAGCAAGAAACCTGCAATATTGCAGCGTGCAATTTGTTAATTAGCGAAGGGAGGTTAAAACATGTGTTGCGGACGCCATGATGACTTTGTTGGCGGAGCCTTCGACAGAGTTAGAGATAGAGACTGCTTTATTATCCGACGCAGAGAATTTGATTGCTTCTGCGCCAGACGTCGGCGCAGATGTTTTTAATTGTAGATTAATAAATACGTTCACCCTATTTCGGATGAACGTATTTTAAATTCACTTATTTATTTAATCAGTTATTCATTAACAATGATTAAATTTATTTAGATATGCTCATGCATACATTTATTTATTTATTTATTCATATCGAGCATTCTCAGAACGACCATGGCGGTTTCCGCCCTGGTGATATTATCCCTCGGTTTAAGGTAACCGGCATTACCTTCAAACAGTCCGCTTTTGACACAGACCGCGGCCGGTTCCTTCGCCCATGCGCTGATGCCGTTCTTGTCTTTAAACGTTTTTAACGTTTCAGAAATCTCCGGTTCCGTAATTCCCGTTTCAATATTCCGGAGCTTCAGGGCTCTGGCCATCATGGCCATAGCTTCTTCTCTGGTGATATTCTGTCCTGGCTTGATCATTCCTTTTCCATAGCCATTCAGAATGCCGTTTTCATAAGCTGCGGATATGGTCTCATAATACCAGTCCGAATCTTTAATATCGCTGAGCTTAAGATCGGATCCGGAATATTTCAGATCCAAAGCTCTTACGATGATAGCCGCAAATTCGGCCCGGGTAATGTGGCGGTCCGGAGCAAAGGTCTTCTCGTCGATCCCAAAAATGATCTTTCTTTCGGCCAACCGGCTGATCGCGTCTTTCGCCCAATGGTTTTCAGTATCTACGAAATTGACCCGTCCTGCTTCCGCCCCGATCCTTCCTCGTATTATAAAGTAGTAGTGTTTATAGTCCCTCTCCAAGGACTTAATGCTATAATTCTTACAGACGCTGTGGATTAGTCCGATCCTCCTAACGCATGACGTTTTTTGAAAGGCTATAAC
>Ga0134099_1001283_pt1 | contig 24712 bp, 20 predicted proteins | sample 10_taG_2_FD_105482 | JGI IMG/M metagenome (GOLD analysis project Ga0134099, IMG submission 105482) | Switchgrass degrading microbial communities from high solid loading bioreactors in New Hampshire, USA - 10_41_5_180_A2 metaG | ecosystem: Engineered > Bioreactor > Semi-continuous > Anaerobic >...
AGAGATTAATAACACCATTCAGGATTATGCCCTCACCAATTTACCGCGGTTGGTTGTTGCTGAAAGTGAGGAGGAATTCAATGCGCTGTGTGAAGAAATTATAGAGACAATCAACAAATTAGGAGCACAAAAGCTTATAGATTACAGGAAACCGACGTATACTGAAATTGCATCATGGTATGAAGAACATATGCCGGTGGTTGACTAATACGCGGTATTTTACAGATAGCAATGCAAGTTCCCTGCTCCTCAAGGGCAGGGAACTTGCAGTTAAAAAGCACAAGGCGGCTGCTTTAGTTTAATCAGCAAATGCGATTCAAAATAACCAACTGTTCCGATTTGTTTTGCCTATCTAATACACCAGAGAAACAAAACTCTGATAAAATGTAATTTGTAGAACGGATATCAGTTTGTTTTATTACTCGAGTTGGAATGGATAGTTGATTTATCAGATTATGCTTATAAAGGCATTATAGCAGATTATGGGGGTAAGTTTCTGAGCTTTATAGAAATATTCAATTTAGATTTCAGTGAACGAAGACAAAAATACAGGGGAAGATACTTGCATGTTATCTCGAACCTTGTCTTTGCTGAAAGGTACCTAGCCTGCTCTGAAAAACGCAGGAAAAAGATGAATAAACTAAGAGCAATCTAATTACATACTTGACAAATATAAATGTATGTGATATTTTTAGTTGACCCGAGTAAACCTCATTTTAAACTAATATTTGGTATATTGAGACACAGGAAAAAACCAATAAGACAAAAGCGATTCGTAAGCAAATTGTATTGTATTATAGGTTATGAATATTGTTTGGCGGAAGGGGGAAGCAACTTGAAGCCGACTCGAACGGATGTGGCTAAACTGGCGGGTGTGTCGACAGCAACAGTATCAAATGTATTGAACAGGCCCGATATTGTTGCAGAAGAAACTGCAATGAAAGTACGGTCAGCAATTGAACAGTTGGGTTACCGGCCTAATATGATTGCAAGAAGTTTGGCAATCAAACGTACTATGCAAATTGGCATTATATTGGAAGATATCTGTAATCCCTTTTTCGGTGAAATTGTTAGAGAGTTTGAAAACGCAGCCAATGAAAAAGGTTATTTCGTCAACATCTGTACAGGTCTTCATAAACTAGATAGTTATTTAGATGATTTTGTAGCCAGAAGTCTAGATGGAATATTTGTTACAGCACTTCCATACAGATATAACCTAAATAAGATTTACAATCTCGTAGAAAAAGGGGTTAAAGTTGTAGTCAGTGGAAATATCAATGTAAATACCAGTTTGGTATCATCAATTGAAAATGATTATGTTTCAGCGATGCACGATGTGGTAAAGTATTTATACGATTTAGGACATACCGAAATTGCATACCTAAGTGGACTTGGTAGAGAACTAACCTATGATTTACGATGCATTGGTTATAAGAAAAGTTTGGTGGAATTTGGTCTGCCATACCGTGATAGTTTATTAATCGACGGTAAGTATCCTTATACTACCAACATAGAAGACGGTTATAAATGTGCTCTACGACTTATGGAATCTGGGGAGGATTTTACAGCTGTAATATGCGGAAATGACTTAATGGCTTTAGGTGCAATGAAAGCATTTCAGGAAAAGGGTTACCAGATACCAAAGGATATATCTGTAGTAGGTTTTGATGGAATCACACTGAGCATTTTTTTCGATCCTGTATTAACTACAATGAGTGTAGATAAAATAAAATTAGGACGTAAAGCATTTGAACTTTTATACTCTAATATTATGCATGGAAGTACCGGACAATATATCAATAAACTTACTATGCGGATAGGCGGCTCGACAGCGCGAAGCAGGAAAGCATAGATTAACATCCGCCATACAGATAGCCAAATGAATTTGCAATGGACACCCTGCCTTTGGTTAACAGTTGGTATTATCAACCCCCGTTGCGGATTTTTACTGTCAAGGTAGCGTGCATGCCGTGCGCACCATACACAAAAAGACTGGAAAGCATCAGCTTTCCGGTCTTTTTGTGCAATTTTCTTAAAGCCTGGGTTAATGTTTGGTTGAAAAGTTTGGTTAATGCCTGAGTTTGCCGCAAGAGTGCAGTATGTCCGTCAGGTTCATTTTTTCAGACAAAAGCCGATAGAATTCGGATACCAGTTCAAACAGGGAACTGTCCTTTTCAATCCAGCTGAATGCTTTTAAGCTTTCCGGAAGACTCATAGTTTTTACGCTTTCCTGGACTTTCCGGCCTGCCATCTTTTTTAGGCCGACAGCCGTGTGTTTTACTATTTTTGGAAGAATATTGACTCCTACCGCTGTGGGCATGATGTCCGCTGAAGCAATTTCGATTGCGACGGCTTCGATATCGGCACCATTCACGCCTCTGACATGGTTGACGGTTATTTCTTTGCTGTTTTCGTCACTCATTATCCTGATAGGATAGGAATGATCCGCATTCAATCTCTCCATCAGGAGCGGGTTGATTTCAATAAACACTACCTCATAACCCTATTCACTGAACAGTTGCCCGATAAAACTCCTTCCGATATTTACTGCACTGTACATTATAGCTTTTTCATATGATCTCCTTCTATTTATAAGATTTTATTGTCAAAAGGCTTAAGCATTTCTTATTCGACGATCTCTGGAGTCCGGCTGATGTCAGAATCCGAAAAGACGTACGCTTCATCCCTGCTTTTTGTTGAAAACTCTTATATCACCGCACCCTCAGGACCGCCCTGGAACCAGTGCAGAGTGTTCGGCTCGCCGGTGACACACAGGTATACTTCACTCCAACGGTAGCGGAAGGTTTCTTCCTCGCCTGGTTCACCTTCTACCGGCGGATGCTTGTGCTCCGGACAGGTCTGGACGGGGAAAAGGATCAGTTCTTTGGCGCAACACCGGGAACTATTTATGTATGTAAGCAGTTGGAGCCATGTACGTTCCAGATCACCCAGGCCGAAATCTGCCACTTCGATATTTGCCTTTTCGGCATCGGTAAGAACGATACCCGCTTTTTTCAAAGTATTCCAAGGCTCTTTTTCTTGCCGTTTCATACTTAGCTTTGGTAATCATTCTTTTTTCTCCACTTTCCTTTAAATTATTAAATCATAACTCAAAGGCAATTTCCCATCAGGATTTTGAAGATCAATCGCCATACTTTTTCATGAATTCCAAATTTTCTATCAACGGCTTGATTCCTGTGGTGGCACCCACAGCCATAACGCAGTGAGTACCTACGGCATTGGCAAACTTACCACATTTGTACAGATCCCGGCCCTGCGTTAAGCCTTAGATAAAGCCCGCGATAAAGGAATCTCCGGCGCCGGTGGCGTCACCGCTTTCACATCCAGGTAGGTCGGGATGGTATATTTTCCCTGCTGTTGCTTTTAATGAAACAGCCATTCTTTCCAAGTTTGATGACAGCAAGTTTGACACCGTGAGACAGGAACACATCGGTGATTCCTTCCGGCTCATCTTTACTGGCGATCAAAAGGGCTTCATCATAGCTGTGAATAAACAGACCCAGATAAGGCAGGCACGGACGGACAATTTCCATCTACCGGCCGGTGGAATCCCATGCTGTATCCAGGGCAGTGTATACTCCCATTTCTTTGGCCTTTTATAATACCCTGCTGCAGGGTTCGCCGTCAAAATTGGGTATCAGGTTGGTGCCTGCAACAAACAGGACTTTGGAGTTTTTGATGATGTCGAAATTGACATCGTTGTAAGTAAAGTCGGCATTTGAACTGATGCATTGGAGAAAAGTTCTTTCACCGTTGCCGGCAACCAGTACGACACTGGTTGAAGTATTGAGTCCTGGTTTGACTACCAGTCCGTCGGTGATTTAGTGTCCAGGGGAAGGTTTTCTTGACATTAATTGCTATTTTTATGGAGTTCAGCAGACAGGACAGATGTACATACTATGCAAGCTTAATATATCTCAAAGCTATAATAACAAACTCATTTATAAATGAAATACCTTTAATAATCTCGGTTGTTATAGTTTCCCAATAATAAATATTCATGGAGAAACAGAAGATAAATTTGTTATGAGAAAGGGTTAAAATGAATTAGACCGTCATATAGCATATATATGTCACATTCTCTCTTGAAATAATGAGATAGCAGCCTTAGTTATTGATATATTTCCTTGAACGTTTTTTTCAGAAAAAAGAAAAAAATCATTGATATGTCCTACGTACAGATGGTTTTCAAAATAGCCCACAGGCATCAATCCCTTCAACTCGACCATGTGGAGTGAGTAACATTAATGTCAATGGTTAAAAAGACAGCTTTGAAATGTTTATAAATAAAGGCTTTTTAGACATTGAGCTTTTGTCTATATGACTTTGCTTGAGTTGCCAATGTCAGGAAAACTGTATTTTTACTCTTTGAGGAAACGTTAACATTCAAAGTGACGAAATCAAATATATATTAAATTATAATTATACAACTGATAGGTGTAATTATACAGATTATCATAATAATTCTAATATACTAATAATTTGCTATAAATTATATCCTTCTTTTGTGGAAACAGTATGTAAAACGTTTTATTCCATATATTGCATGTTTAGTAAACGACTTTATTTTAAAATTAGATAATATTTACAACGACGGAATGCGGGGGTGAGATGTGTTTCAGAAAACAACTTTTTTTTAGAAAACAGTTCATGTGAATAATTCAAATAAAGTTCACTCCATGATAATAAAGTTCGCTCAATAAAAATAAAGTTCGTTCCAAAATCCCGTAGTCGAAGCAGGAAAAATCCTGAACGGCTACGGGATTTGCTTTTGACAGGTGAAAGGGCTTGTCCCTATTCGGAACCGGCTTTATTTAAAAAATATTAAAAGAATTAAGGAAGAAATGTTATTAAATGGATAAAAATATGGAATTTTAGAACCTGCTTTATCATATCGAAAGAATTAGGAGAATAGGCCTAAGGTGAGAAGGGATAAAGGTTTGAGGGAAAGTGGTTTGGAACGGAGTTTATTTTAAATATACACTATAGCCATAATCCATATCTTGCAATTATTTGGGAATATTTACATACCACATATTTATAAGAAGATTTGAGTAAGGGTTATAAAATCTTTACTTATTTGCAAACTTTCAATGTATATATAATTTTTATTGACATGTATAGATTATCTATATATAATTTTTATATAGATGATCTATATAAAGGAGGACTATATATGCCTATTGACAAGAGCCTGATGACAGGTAGTACAACAACTCTGATTTTGAAGTTGCTTGAAGAAAAAGATATGTATGGGTATCAAATGATAGAGACTTTGGCACAAAAATCTGATAATACTTTCAATTTGAAAGCAGGTACACTTTATCCTATTTTGCACAATCTTGAAAACAATGGTTTTGTTGAGTCTTATGAAAAAGAGCAAAGCAATGGAAAGATAAGAAAGTATTATCATATTACTTCTAAAGGTAAAAAACTTCTACAAGAAAAACACCGAGAATGGATTAATTATTCTTCTATAGTCAACAGAATTTTGAACGGAGGTTTAAGTTATGCAACCGTTTGATGAAATAAAACAATATAGCAAGACTGTATGCGAACAAATACGTTGGAAAAAGGCTCATAGTGCTATTGAGGAAGAAATTGAAAACCATCTTTGCGACCAGAGAGATGCTTATATTTCACAGGGCGAAGATGAAAAAACAGCAACACAAAAAGCAATATTACAGATGGGGGATGCTGTTTCCATCGGTATGGAGTTGGATAGAATTTACAGACCAAAACCTCAGTGGACAATGATTACTTTGACTGCTGTAATAATGTTGACAGGTATGCTTTCAAATTATTTTATTGATTCTTTATATTCCCTGGCCAGGTTTAGCCTTGCTCCCTATATTATTGCTTTGGCTGTGTTTTTAGTATGCTATATACTCGACTTCTCCATTTTAGGCAAGTATGCAAAATATTGCTATTTTATCATCCTGGGAGTTTCAGTTACAGGACTTTTGTTTGGCAGCCCAATAAACGGCGGAATTTGGTTTTTGGCAGGTAGATTATCTGTAAGGTTATCCTACCTTTCCTTAATATTTCCGCTTGCATATTCATTGCTTATTTATGCTTTGCGCTATAAAAGATATAAAGGTATTATATTATGTGGTATAGCTTATATCCCGTTTGCAATTATCTTATTGCTTGTATCATCGTTTACTGGTTTTGCTTTGTTTACAATGTCGGCTCTTGTTATCCTTTACATATCTATTGAAAAGGGATGGTTTGGGGTCGATAAAAAGCGTGGTTTGTTATTAGTGCTTATACCTGCACTTATTGCTGTTATTGCTGCCATTATCCATATCACACGGAACCCCCATTCTTTAAATAGACTTAGCGCTGCAGTAAACCCATATTCCGCCCGCGATGGTGCTGGTTACATTCATTGCCTTGTGAGGGATTTATTAGCGAACTGTAAATTTGCAGGCAAGGGAACTATACCTGTTCAATATGGTAGTAGTGTTCCCATAAACCCTGCTTTAGGCACAGATTATATTCTTACTGCATTGACGCATAATTTTGGATGGGTTGTATTTATTGGAATATCAGCAATTATTTTAGCATTTTCTATTTACGGGTTATATTATGTTACTAAACAAAAAAGTGTCCTGGGAACTATAGTATCGTTATCAATAATGCTTACTTTTGTATTTCAGGCAATTATTTATATTATTAATAACCTTGGGTATGGGATGTTATCAGCATTATCATTACCACTAATTTCTTATGGGAAATCGGCGCTGATAATAAATTCCGCTTTAATAGGACTTATGCTTTCAGTCTTCAGAACAGGTAATGTTTTGAAAGATAATATAAAACCTCCTGCAAAAATCAATTCAATATTTTTATTCGAAGATGGAAAATTGATAATTAATTTAAAAGGATAATTAACTATGTATAAGTATAATTGTAAATATAGCAATGTATATACTATTCAAAAAATGTGATATAAAGATTTAATAGTATTGAAATAAACATATAAACTAAGTAAAATATACACTCTTCCCGGAAGACTTTATTTACATTTTGGAGCGATATTATTTGCTTTCCAGAAAAGTTTATTTATTTTGGAACAGGTTAATTTTCCTGGAACGACATTATGGTTTATGGAAGGTGTATAATTCAAATAAACTTCACTCCATGATAATAAAGTTTGCTCAATAAAAATAAGATTCGTTCCAATATCCCGTAGCAGGTGCAGGAGAAATCCTAATTGGCTGCGGGATTTGCTTTTTACAGGTGAAAGGGCTTGTCCCTATTCGGAACCGGCTTTATTATGTGGAAAGAATCGGAAGAAAGGTCCTAAAGCGAGAAGGGATAAGGGTTTGTGGGAAAGTGGCTTGGAACGGAGTTTATTTTAAATAGACAGCTGTGTTTGAAATATAGAATTCATTTTGGTAAAATTAAATAATTTATCTGTCAGAATTGTAAAATATTAATATAAGGATATACATAAAGCGGATATATAAAGCGTCAAAATAACTGATAAAAAGTTTCTTTCAGATTTAATTACTGTTTCTTGACAAGTACATATATATTCAATAATATATAACTATTGTAATAACGCTTGCGCAAGTAAATATATTTTTGTAATTGACAAACATTAGCTATTGAAGATTTCGTGGAGGATATGGAATATGATTAAGCTTAAAGTCAATGAGTTAAATGAAAAAACCTTTGCCAGTTATGGTAAGGTTATATCCAGGACAAGCAAGAGTCCTTCAGGTGAAAATGATGAATTTACTTTCTGGGACAAGGTTTCAATCTTTGGCACTTCCGGCGATATCAGTACAGGTATCCTTATAGCAAAAAAGAGGGATTTTCTTGGAGATAGGCTTGAAAAACACGCAAATACTCCTGAAATGGTTGTTGCCTTGGAAGGAGACTCAATTGTTGTTGTAGGTAGAAGTTCTGAGCATGCAAAAGATGATATCCAGGAAATTGAGGCATTTAAGCTGCCAAAAGGTGAAGCTATTCTCATTGGTAAAGGGATATGGCATTGGGCTCCTTTGCCATTGACAGGTGATATTAAGTTTTTAATTGGATTTGTAAACGACACTCCTGCAAATGACGTTTTAATTAAGGAATTAGACGAGCCTTATTGTATTGATATTTAGTTATAGTATTTTATATACATATGTTACCTATATGATAGGTCATTTATCTGACACACAAAAGATTAATTTGGCTCTGTGCCAATGGGTATGTATGCAATTTGCTGGTTTGTAATTTGTATGTCCTTCTTGGACAAGAAAGTTTGAACTAATAACATAGTATATATGTTACCGGAATATTCGGGAATGTAAATAAGGTAATGTAAATAATTTTGCTGTTTTAAATTTTAATGCTCCTTCTTAAGCAAGTAAACTTTATCAAAATTTATAACTAACTATTGCCGGAAAGCCTGGTTTTTATGCATGAAACCGTTGTTTTCTGGTAATAGTTTTATAAAGGCATAGATCCTCTTATTATGTGGGGTCTAGCCCGCCCGGCAATGAGGGTGAGCCCCATTGGGGCGGTGGGGGGACGATTCTTTTACAGGTATTGTTCGAGTCGTCCCTCGAACATCATTAATAATTGGCTTAGGACCCTATCCCAATTCCTATACCGCTGCGTCCATTTTCTTGTTACATTTAATGATGCCAAATAAGGCATTTTCTTTAAGATTGGTCTGAAGGAAACATAGTTTTTGATTTTGTAACCTTCCTGAGTTGCCCGTGTAATCCCTCTATTATATTTGTGGTATAAGCTATCTTGCGCACATCAATATGGCATCTAAAGGCCTGCTTTGCCACTTTATTATTTCAGGTACAATACGTTCTGTAATTTTACTTACCATCTATACTGATATTTTAATACTATAAAGTATTTTAAATACTATAAAGATCCTTTATCTGGTCATGGATATCCCTGGTTGACATACTTCTTGCATAAAGAGATTATCTTTTCTTCAATTCCTGAAATATCCCTCTTATACTTTGGTACAATCTTAGGTTCGAAATCACCATTCCTATCTCTTGAAATACTAAGGACTACTTCTGCAATAATCCTCCCACATACTGAAATTACATACAAGATATTATTCAGCAGACTTAGTTAATCATATTCTTCAATTTTATTATCATTTCTATATCAAAACAAATGCCTGTCACACCTTATCATTCACAACCTTCTACAATAATTCAGATAAACTTCAGATAACAAACAAATTTATTTCAGTTTCATGGTCTAGAATTAAAGCATTCTAAGGGAAAGAGGTGAAAAAATGGGAGAAGATCGGGGCAGACATGAGCTGAAACATTATATAAATTATACTGACGTACTACAACTTAGATCGAGGCTTCCATTTGTAGCCAGTCTCGACAAAAATACAGCAGAAGGAAATAGCTATCGGGTAAAAAGCCTTTATTTTGATAACTATAACGACAAGGCGTTGAGAGAAAAGATTGATGGCGTAAACGACCGGGAAAAATTCCGCTTGCGACTTTATAATAACAATACATCTTTTATACGCCTTGAAAAAAAGAGAAAAAAGAATGGGATCTGCTTTAAAGAGAGTGTCATCATTACTGCTGAGGAGTGCCAGAGGCTGCTTGACGGTGACCTTGATGCTCTAAAAGAAAACAGCAGTTCCCTGTGCATGGAGCTGTATGCTAAAATGCGTTACCAGCAGCTTCGGCCTAAGAATATTGTGGACTATAGGCGGGAGGCCTATATCTACCCCATGGGAAATGTACGTGTAACCATAGACTCTGACATTAGGACAAGCTACAACATTTATGATTTTTTGAAAGCTGAACCGGTTCTTATGCCAATTTCTGGAGTTTATATTCTTGAAGTGAAATACGATGACTTTCTTCCTGAAATAATTCGAGGCATGGTGTCACTTTCAAGTAGGAGAAGTACTGCATTTTCCAAATATGCAGTAACAAGAATTATTTAAACAACTGGAATTACTTAAACCACTTGAAGTACTTAAATCACTGGAAATATATAAATCGGAGGTAATTGACAATGACATTTAGGGATATCTTTAAATCAAGTTTTTTAGAGAAGGCAGTGGAATTTTCAGTTTTAGATGTTGCCATTGCAATGCTTCTAGCCTTTGCCATTGGGCTCTTTATATTTTTTGTATACAAAAAAACCTATGCGGGGGTTATGTACTCGGCGTCATTCGGGGTAACGATTATGGCTATGACATTGATTACAACCCTCATTATTCTTGCAGTAACATCAAACATTATTTTGTCACTAGGTATGGTAGGCGCTTTGTCCATCGTTCGATTCAGAACAGCTGTGAAAGAGCCTCTTGATATTGCATTTTTGTTCTGGGCAATTTCGGCTGGTATTGTCATTGGTGCAGGATTGATTCCTCTTGCCATTATAGGATCAGTTTTTATTGGTATTATTCTTCTTGTGTTTGTAAATAAGAAAAGTACAGACACGCCATATATTGTGGTTCTTAATCTTGAAAACGGTAAAGCTGAAAGCGACTGCATGGCAATATTAAAGGAAAAAACCAAGAAAAGCCTGATTAAGGCAAAAACAGTTACCAGAAACGGTATTGAGCTTACTGTGGAAGTACGCCTTTTGGACATGAGTGCAAAGCTTATCAATGAATTACTCACTATAGACGGAGTAAACAATGCATGCCTTGTAAGCTACAACGGTGAATACACCGCCTAAGAGTAACCAAATCTGAGGTGGTAGAATGATACAAAGTAATAAAATAAATATAATAGTTGCGGTAGCTGTGATTTTTGCTTTGGTAACAAGCATGGCTCTTGTAGTGCTTGGCAATATACAAGCAAAAAATGGCGGTTTTAAATCTGAGCCGGAGTACGCTACTAAGGTTTTTGGTCCAGATATTATTTCTGTTGAGATTATTGTAGATCAGGATGATTGGCAGGAAATGCTCGACAATGCCATAAACGAGCAGTATATTATGGCCGATGTGGTTGTAAACGGCACAAAATTCCATAATGTTGGCATCCGCCCAAAGGGCAACTCAAGCTTAACCCAAGTGGCAAGCTCCAACAGTGACAGATATAGTTTCCGGCTGCAATTTGACGAATACATAAAAGACCAGACGTGCTTTGGGCTTGAGAGCTTTGTGCTCAATAATATGCTTGGGGACAACACTTACATGAAGGAATATGTTTCTTATGATCTGATGAAGGAAGCCGGAGTGGATGCGCCCTATTTTGGATTCGCGGGCATTAAAGTAAACGGTGAAAACTGGGGGCTGTACCTTGCGGTGGAGCTTTATAACGACAGTTATGAGCAGCGTGTTTTCAGAGATACGTCAGGGATGCTTTATAATGTGAAGAGCATGGATATGGGTGGTAATCCACCGGGACAGCAAGGAGCTGAAGGACAACAGAGGCCAGAACCACCACAAGGATCTGAACTACAACAGAGGCCAGAACCACCGCAAGGATCTGAACCACAACAAAGGCCTGAAGTACGGCAAAACTCTCAAGAAAATACTGGAGATCAACCTTTTTCGCTATTAGACAGTAATGAAATGCCTGACTTCAATCCGCCGTCTGACACAGACAGGACCATGTTCCAAAGACAAATGGGTGAAATGAACAACATGGAAAGAAATTTTGGAGGCAGAGGCATACGCGGAAGTTCGGGCGGCAGTCTTGAATATATAGATGATAATATCGATAGTTACAGCGCAATTTTTAACAATGTGGTAGGAAAAGGAGCAGAGAGCGGCTATAAGCGTGTTGTGAAGGCTATTAAAGCACTTTCCGAGGGAGAAGAACTGGAAACTTATTTTGACGTTGACAAGATATTGCGTTATTTGGCTGCTCATACCATTGTTGTGAACCTAGATAGTTATAGCTCAAGCATGGCACAAAATTACTATATCTATGAGCGTGAAGGTAAGATTACCATTCTGCCGTGGGACTATAACCTTGCTTGGGGCGGATTTCAAAACGGTAGTGCATCCTCTGTGATTAACTTCCCCATTGACACTCCGGTGAGCGGCGTTGAAATGTCAAGCCGTCCATTGATAGATAAGCTGTTTTCAAACACAGAATACCTGGAACGGTATCACAGCTATTTGCAGCAGCTGATTGATAACTATTTTGCAAACGGCAAGTTTGGAGAAAAAATTAATGCGCTTGATGCTTTGATTTCCGATTACGTAAAAAACGATGCCACAGCATTTTGTACCTATGAGGAGTACAAGACAGCCGTTTCAGCTTTTATTACTCTTGGCAATCTCCGTGCTCAAAGCGTACAAGGTCAGCTTGATGGCACTGTTCCCTCTACTACGGAAGAACAAAATAAAAACCCTGATAAACTAATATCAGCAGGTAACTTAAAGCTATCCGACCTTGGCAGCATGATGAGTGGAAGAGGTGGTAACAATAGGCGCTTTCCAGATAGAATGGGTGGCCAGGATGGGAATTTTGTCCCTGGAGGCATGGATAATGATATAGATATGGAACTTATGTCTAAAGTGATGGATATTATCCGGAAGTCAAACGGAGAAATAACCGATGAAGTGAAGGAAGAGCTACTATCTATTGGCCTGGCAAATGAGCAGATTGAACAGATTGAACAGTTTTCTGCAATGGACGGAGGGCGTTTTGGCGGAATGGTACAGGGAGGAATGGAGCAGGGAGAAATACAACAGAGGGGTATGCAACAAAGAGAAATAGAACAGAGGGGACAAAACAGAAATGCTCCGTTTAATTTAGATGCAAGGACTCCGCAGGCTCAGGGAGCAAGAACTAACAATATTGTTCTCATGGGTGCGTTGCCACTGGTTTTAGTTGCTGCCATAATATTTGCTGCAAAATTCAAAAGGAGTTATTAGTTATTAGACAATAGATGTAAACGCCGCAAAATCTTTGGCATTTTGTGGCTTTTCAATACTGTTCAGCTGAAGTTCAGAAAACTGTTTTTTATACTTGTTTTATGTTAAAATTGAACAAAAGTAAGACCATAGTCAAAAAATTGTTCAAACATTGTTTTTAGCCATATTGAATTTTTTTGCGAAAATTCAATAAAAAATTGAGAAAGGAATGGATATAGAATGGCTAAAATTTTAATATGCGATGATGAAGCAGGGCTTCGTGCCGTAATAAAGCGGTATGCTATCTTCGAGGGCCATGAGGTTACAGAAGCAGGTGATGGCATGGAAGCTGTGGAACTTTGCCGGAATAATAGCTTTGATATAATCATCATGGATATTATGATGCCGGAACTTGATGGCTTTTCAGCTGTAAAGGAAATTCGCAAAACATCGGATACTCCGGTGATTATGTTGTCTGCTCGTGGTGAGGAGTATGACAAAATTTTGGGATTTGAGCTTGGGGTAGATGATTATGTTGTCAAACCATTTTCATCAAAGGAAATTATGCTTAGAATAAACGCTATTTTACGCAGATTAGAGAAAAGCAGATCTGCAAAGCAAGATACCGAAGGGCATGTCATCTTTGAAAAGGACGGATTTAAGGCGGATTTGACAGCGTATAAAGTTTTCATTGATGGAGTACAAGTGGAAATGGCGCCTAAAGAATATGATCTTCTGTTTTTTCTGATACGGAATAAAAACATTGCTGTACCGCGGGAGAAGATAATGACTGAAGTATGGGGCTATGATTATTGTGGTGACGACAGGACTTTGGATACGCATATGAAACTGCTGCGGAAATCTTTAGGGCCATATGCACATTTTATTAAAACCCTGCGTGGATTGGGGTATCGGTTTGATGGATAAACTTAAACTAAAATGGAAAATATTCGGCTTTCTCTTAGGGTTTTGTGCTTTGCTGCTGGTATTTTTATGGATTTTTCAGACGGTGTTCTTAAGTGATATGTATAAAATTATTCGCAAAGTTGAGATAGACAAAGCAATTACGCTGGTGGAGAAAAACATTAACAGTCCAAAGCTTCAGAATGTTCTATACGAGCTTGAACTTACCAAAGAGATAATTGTAAGGCCGACGCGTGATTTTGCTCCACCTGCTATGCCTGTTCCCGATAGGCACGACAGGAGGCAGCCGGAAACTATAACTAAGGCTAAAGAGTTTATCTTAGAGGATGGCAGTAAAATTTCTCTTACCTTTTACGCCATGATAACTCCGGTTGAGGCCACAGTATCCACCCTGCGAATGCAGCTTTATATTATAACGGTAATCATGGTACTGCTTGCAACACTGCTTGCAATTATTATATCAAAACATATATCAAACCCCATTGAGAAGATTAATCAAAGTGCTAAGGTGTTAGCAATGGGCAATTACGAAACAGAGTTTCGCGGCAGAGGGTTTTTAGAAATTAAAGAGTTGTCTGACACATTAAATACGGCTGCTACAGAACTTTCCAAAGTGGAGCGGCTTCGCCGCGAGCTGTTGGCAAATGTTTCGCACGATTTACGAACTCCTCTTGCTTTTATATACAGCTATGCTGAGATGATGCACGATTTTCCTAACGAAGTTACACCAGAACAGAGTCAAATCATTATGGATGAAGCAAAACGCCTGACTTCTCTTGTAAATGATATGCTTGATATTTCAAGTCTTGAGTCAGGCATGGCAAAACTAAACAAGGTGAATTACAACCTGACAGAAAGTTTGCGAAAAACAGTCAACCGAATAAGTGAGCTTGTCAAAAACGATGGCTACCAGTTGGCTTTCGAGTATAATGAAGATGTTTACATATTTGCAGACGAAGTAAAGATTACTCAGGCCTTTTATAATCTTTTAATTAATGCAATCACATATAGTGGTGATGATAAGACCGTTATCGTGAAGCAAAGCATCAAAGGGAATATGGTTAAGATAGAAGTGATTGACCATGGAGAGGGCATCAGTCAAAGCGACTTACCTTACATATGGGAACGCTACTACAAGGTTGACAAAAGGCATAAAAGGCCTAAAATGGGGACAGGCCTTGGACTTTCTATTGTAAAAAAAGTTATTGAGTTGCACGATGGTGAATGTGGAGTTGAATCGGAAGTGGGTAAAGGCAGCACTTTTTGGTTTCAGTTAAAATTAAAATAGAAGCGAAAAGAAGATGATTAATGCTGAAAGATTGCAGTGTGTTGTATTATCTGCATTTTTTGGAACATTGAATTTTTACATGTACCTAATGAGCCGGCTTGCTGGCTCTCATGCAGTGATAAAAAGAGTTGATAAGTATGCTAAGTAACTTACTGGATAGGATCGATCTAGCCGGTACATGCCCAATTTAGTGTTGTTTGTATAACATGAGCAAATTTTTTATAAGAACATGAACAAGGTTTTATAGAAGATGAAAAAGATTTTATCGAACCTGACAATTTTCAAAGAGCTAATCTAACCACCTGTATGTCAAAAAAATGTCACAGCTCTTCAATGAAGGTGAGGTGTAAAGACAGGTAATGTAAATCGGCAAGTCATGTTTACACAAATCTTTCAAAATCTTTAAAATTCTTTAAAATACCTTTTAAAATAGAGAATAACGTGATATGTTTAATGTAATAGCACAATAGTTAAAATTTGGTTATATGCTTTTATATAAATATACCGCTTCTCCTGACGTTAGAAATAGCTATTCTTATGGGCATAAAGGGGGGATTATGCTTTTGAAGGCGAAGAAGATATTTGCTGCTGGCACGGATGGCGGTGGCAGACTGATAGAAGAGGCAAGAGCAGCGATACTCAGAAAGAAAGTCAACGTGTGGCGAAAATGGACAGCTGTCGCAATTTGCATTGTACTGATACTCGGTGTGGGGCTGCTGGTTTTGAGAGATAGAAATGGGAACTCACGCTCAAAACCTATTTTGAAGGTTATTTATCCTAAGGCTTATGCTTTTGATGACCATGATTCATGGAGAGAAATCAGGGAACAAAACCCTGTTAATGAAAGCCTGATTACGGCGCTCAACGACTTTTCGTACAAGACAGGTTCCATTATACTTAAGGACGCTGGCAAGAATATCAACTACTCACCCCTCTCGTTGTATTATGCTCTATCCCTTGCAGCTTCCGGTGCAAAAAATGAGACTGAGGCACAATTGCTTGATTTGTTGGGCATTTCCGATGTTAAAACGCTTGCTGAGCAGTGTGGGAATTTGTACAGGGCGCTTTACAGAGATAATGAAGTCGGAAAGCTCAGAATTGCAAACTCTATTTGGATGGACAACGATATGAATGGTATACCAATTGTATTTAGAGAAGATTTTGTCAAGCAAGCAGCGGAGTATTTCTACGCAAGCTCCCACAGCGTGGATTTTGCCAATCCGGAAACCGCAAAAGCAATGGCGGACTGGGTATCAACAAATACAAACGGTACTCTGTCTCCGGCATTTAAAACAGACCCAGACCAAATATTATCGATACTCAATACTGTTTATTTCTATGACCAATGGATTAACCGGTTTAACAAGAGCAAAACTGCCAAGGATGTGTTTTATCTTTCAGACGGTAGTGATGTAAAATGCGATTTTATGAACCAGACTTTTAGCTCAGCGGGTTTTGCTAAGGGGGAGGGTTTTATTCGTGCTGGTTTGGGGTTGAAAAATGCAGGGCAAATGGTATTCATACTTCCTGATGGGGGTATCTCACCTTATGAATTGCTTTCGTCTCCTGAGAGAATGAGAGAGGCTTTTGAAGGTGGAGAGGGCTTTTCAGGAGAGGTAGTGTGGAAAATACCCAAGTTCAGCTTTAGTTCAAAGCTTGAAATGACAGATGCTCTCAAGAGTCTTGGCGTAAGCTCCGCTTTCACGATGGATGCAGACTTTAGCGGTATTACTGATCAGACGGCTTTTATTACCGGGGTGAGGCAGGAAACACATATAGCAATCGATGAAAACGGTGTGGAAGCGTCTTCATTTACCCAGATTGATTATAGCGGTGCTGCGCTTCCGGAAGGGCGCGCAGATATGATTCTTAACCGGCCATTTATCTACGGTATTACAGCAGATAACGGCAGCCTGCTTTTCGTGGGGGTATGTGAAAATCCGGCAGAATAAAGGTTATATATTTGTAATATTAGAATTTTGGATGCATCCGTAAATTTTTATATTTTGCAACGGCAGAATATTGTAAATTAAGTGAGATTTATATATTGTGCCCGGGCAGAGTATTCTGAATATTTTAAGAACTGAGTTTATGGAAGTACTAAGTATATCGAAATACTAACTCTATTGAAGCATTTAGACTGTGGAAGTACTGACTTTATGGCTTATAAAGGAGAATAAGTATGAGAAAACCATTTGTATTGAGAAAATTATTAACAATGGGAAAACTTTTAACATTTGTATTAATATTGCTTATGACTATGCAATTTACTTCTTGTAAAAAGAACAATGATATTCCTGAATCTCCGGAGCCAACATCTTATAGTCCAACTGTTATAGATAATTCAAGCACCAATAATGAGACAGCTGAAAATAATTCAGGAGACAATAACGAGACAGCAAATGATTTAATGAGTAATACTGCTGCAGAATTAGGGATTACTCATCAAAACTATCCAAAAATTGATGGCTCTACATCAACGCTGGAAATTGTACGGGCAATCAACAGGGCTATGTATAAGAGTGTTAATAATGAAAATTTCCCTGAGGCAGCATCAAAAACAGTCCCGTCATATAAATTGCTGATAAATGGCGAAGTGGATATGATAATTGTGCCTTATGCATCTTCTGATGTTTTGGCTCTTGCAGAGGAAGCAGGTGTAGAAATTGAATTTTATCCAATAGCTGCAGAAGCACTTGTATTTATCACTCCAAAAGAAAATACAGCTGAAAACATAACGATGGAGCAAGTACGAAAGATCTATATAGATTACGGAATTACCAACTGGTTGGAGTTGAACGGCCCGGACCGTGAACTTGTACCAATCTGCAGGAATTCAGACAGCGGCAGCCAGTCACAGATGGATAACCTTATTTTAAAGGGTGAAAAAATGCATTCCAGGATACAGGAAAACTATATAGAGTTAACCATGGAGGGTATGCTTGAACAAGTAGCTTTTTATCATCAGGGTGGATTGTTCGGCAAACCAACAAAAAGCTATGCACTTGGTTATACTTTATATACTTATTTGAAAAGTATGGGAGAGATTACAGGGATAGATAAGGAATTAAAAATGCTTGCTTTTGAAGGTGTTGTTCCTTCTGAACAAAGCATAGCAGACGGTTCATATTCTCTTGCAGATGCTTATTATGCCGTGGTGCGAAGTGATTTACCCAAAGAACACAGTGCCAGGAAAATCATTGGCTGGTTGAAATCTGATGATGGTATGGCTATCATAAAGGAATTGGGTCTTATCCCAAAAGAATAGAATAGTCATACAGCTTTTAAGATTTTTTCAATTACACCATACTTATAAGCATGCTTATAAGTATGGTAATTTGCACTTTAAGTTCCTAATTTTCCTTTCTACAGCTTTTTTTATAGCTTAATAAAAGTTACATATAAACTTCAAGTCTGGTCTTATGGCTAATTATGCTTTTAAAGATATTTTAAAATTTCTACTCCTGCATAAATTGGAAAAATGAAGAATAACATACATAAGTTTAATAAAAAGTGATTGACACGAATATATTTATGATATAGAATAGTAAACATATATGATTAGTAAACATATATGAATAGTATAAATTGCGATGACAGGAAGAGTAAGTTAAGGTAGATCTACAGAGAGAAATCCTCATAGGCTGGAAGGGATTTTAGATTGAGATTAACCGAAGTGCATCCTTGAGCACCGGATCGAAAGATAGTAGACTCCGGCGGGTACACCCGTTATAGTGTTTAGGTATGTGAGTACCGAAAATGACGAGATGCCGGTTTTTACATCCGGTAAACAGAGTGGAACCGCGGAATTAAACTTCTGCCTCTGAATGGGGTAGGAGTTTTTTATTTAAAAACAGCAGCCGTAGATTTATAAGGATGTTAAGCATGATTGAGGTGACAGAGGGATGGGTCTTAACTGGAAATTTATAACAGACAGCTTGCCCCTTTACCGGGAAGCAGCATGGACGACTTTAAAACTTGGATTTTGGGGTATATTGATTTCTTTAATAATTGGCCTTGTATGCAGCATAGTTCTGTACTTCAGGGTTAAAGTGCTAAAAACCTTTGTTAAAGTTTACATAGAGTTATCGCGCAATACACCGCTGCTGATACAATTGTTCTTCTTATACTTTGGACTTACCAAAGTAGGAATATCACTAAGCGAGAATACATGCGCCATTATTGGTTTATCTTTCCTGGGAGGAAGCTATATGGCCGAGGCTTTCAGAAGCGGTTTGGAAGCTGTAAGCAAATCACAGATTGAATCCGGACTAAGCATAGGTCTTTCCAAAGCCCAGCTTGTGAGGTATGTAGTGCTTCCCCAGGCATTTTCAGTGGGTGTACCTTCAATAGGTGCAAATTGTATTTTCTTGTTGAAAGAAACTTCTATTGTAGGAGCAATTGCAGTGGTTGACCTTATGAATGTAACAAAGGATTTAATAGGCATGTACTATCAAACCTTTGAAGCTCTGTTTATGTTGGTGGTTGTATATTTGATCATGATTTTGCCTTTATCATTACTTCTGACATGGCTGGAAAGGAAGGTGCGGTATGCAGAGTTTGGGAATTAGTGTTCTTTTTAAGGGAATGAACATGCAGCGTCTGCTTGAAGGACTGTTGGTAACAGCAAGAATTGCTTTCATTTCAATTATTATTGGTTCGTTGCTTGGTATAGCTCTGGGAGTTGTCTGGACATCAAAGTCAAAATGGATACGTCTGATTTGCCGCATATACTTAGAGTTGTTCAGAATAATACCTATTCTTGTTTGGTTGTTCATCATGTATTTTGGGGTTACTACTGCTTTGAATATAGATTTAAGCGGTGAGACTGTTTCTGTTATTATATTCAGCCTTTGGGGTGCCGCAGAGATGGGAGATATCGTAAGAGGAGCATTGGAATCATTGCCTAAACATCAGGTAGAGTCCGGAAAAGCTATAGGACTTAGCTTTTGGGACCTTTACAGGTATATTCTTATACCTCAGGCCGTGAGAAGAATGCTGCCGGGTGCCATAAATTTAGCTACAAGAATGATTAAGACCACATCATTAGTAGTTTTAATAGGAGTTATAGATGTTATAAAGGTAGGACAGCAGATTATAGAAAACTCTCGCATAGAAGTGCCTACAGCATCTTTTTGGGTATATGGTTTTGTATTTATATTGTACTTCATAATCTGTTATCCTCTTTCGAAGTTATCCAGAAGACTGGAAAACATATGGAATGGTTAGGGGGGTAGCCAAGCATATGAAAACAAATGAAGTATTACTTGAAATAAAAGGTTTGCATAAGAATTATGACGACATAATTGCCCTGGATGATATTAGTTTAAATATCAATAAGGGTGAAGTTGTTGTTATTCTGGGACCTTCAGGCTGCGGGAAAAGCACTCTTTTAAGGTGTCTCAACGGCTTGGAGAAAATACAGGGGGGTGATATAAGATATCGTGGGAGAAGCCTTGTTAATAAAGATGTGAACTGGCAGGAAATCAGGCAGCATATAGGAATGGTATTCCAGAGCTATGAATTGTTCCCACACATGACAGTCATTGAAAATATAATTTTAGGTCCTGTCAAGGTACAAAAAAGAGATAAAAGTGAGGTGATGGAGCAGGCAAAGCAATTATTAGAGAGGGTAGGATTGTTTGACAGAAAGGATTCTTATCCCCGCCAGCTTTCCGGGGGACAGAGGCAGCGGATAGCAATTGTAAGGGCTTTATGCATGAATCCTGAGATAATGCTGTTCGATGAGGTTACAGCAGCTCTTGACCCTGAAATGGTAAGAGAGGTTCTGGATGTAATACTGGGACTTGCAAAACAGGGTATGACAATGGTTATTGTAACCCATGAGATGTCATTTGCCAGAGCTGTTGCTGATAAGATAGTGTTTTTGGATAAGGGCAGGATCTGTGAAATATCAGAGCCCAATGAGTTTTTTACAAATCCTAAGACAGAACGTGCCCAGCACTTCTTAAACATATTTCAATTTTAAATTAGAAGAAAAAATATAAAATAAAAATCAATTTATAAAAGAAAGGAATGGTTAGAATGATAAAAATCAAAAAATCTATTCAATTATTATTGATTACAGTATTAGCGCTGGGGATTTTTGCGGGCTGCAACAATGCAAGTTCAAAGACAAGTACTAATACAAGTACTTCAGAAGCTAAAGGTTCTATTGCCGAAATTAAAGAGCGGGGCAAGATTAGAATTGGTGTGTTCAGTGATAAATATCCATTTGGTTATGTTGATGAAAATGGCGAAAATCAAGGCTTTGATGTGTACATCGCCAGGAGGTTTGCGAAGGACCTTCTAGGAGACGAATCCAAGGTTGAATTTGTTTTGGTGGATGCAGCAAGCAGAGTAGCGTTCCTGGAATCGAATAAGGTTGATATAATAATGGCTAACTTTACGGTTACAGAAGAAAGAAAACAAAAGGTGGATTTTGCCAACCCATATATGAAGGTTTCTCTTGGAATAGTTTCTCCGGAGAGTGATCCAATTACATCAGTTGAACAGTTAATAGGTAAAAAAGCCATTGTTGCCAAAGGAACTACTGCGGAAACCTATTTGACCCAAAATTACCCCGATATAGAGCAATTAAAATTCGAACAGTATACAGAAATATTTGAAGCATTAAAGGATGGACGTGGAGCTGCTATAGTTAACGATAATACAGAAGTGATTGCATGGGCGAAACAGAATCCCGGGTTTATAGTCGGTGTACCTACACTGGGCGGACAGGACACAATAGCACCGGCTGTCAAGAAGGGTAATAAGGAACTCCTTGATTGGATTAACAATGAACTTGCCGCTCTTGGTGAAGAAAAATTTATTAGTAAAGCATATGATGAAACGCTGGCAGAGATATACGGAGAAGAATACAAGGAGGGTATTGTAATTGAAGGTGGAAAATTAGAATAATTAAAATTGTAATTACATGAAATACTATATATCATTTTATATCATTTTATTCAAATAATCGATTCGGTGACATTAGTCACCTTTTTTTATGCGTAAAAAAATTTTAATTGACATATTCACATTAAACATCATATTATAATATATAAGTATATTATAAAATACTTATATATTATTTATTGAACCGTATCGTATACCGTGTAGAAAATATTGAGCCATATGCCGTAAAGACAGTATTGGGCTGCATGCTGTCCAGACAAAAGAATAACATTGTTCAGACAATGATTTTTGACAATATAATTTATCTGATAGTAAAGGTGAGAATAACATGAAAAAAGCAATGGTAAATCAAGCAGAATGCGTGGCCTGCGGAGTATGCGAAAAAAACTGTCCACGTAAAGCCATAACCATTTTTCACGGGATTTACGCACAAGTTAACGAAGATTTGTGCATTGGATGCAGAAAGTGTGAGAGAGTGTGTCCCGCTTCGGTAATTCAGGTTGTACAAAAGGAGGTCGCATCATGAAAAAGTGGTATGAATATTTGTGGATATTCTCTGCAGTATATATGATATCAGGTTTTTTTAATATTTTATATGCCTGGATAGGGATGATTTGCTTTATTACCCCATTATTGCTGTCGATAATAGGCAAGGGTAAAATATACTGTAACAGATACTGCGGAAGAGGGCAGTTGTTTGAACTATTGGGAGGCAGGTTGAAACTTTCTTCAAACCGCAACATTCCTGCCTTTATAAGAAGCAAATGGTTCCGTTATGGCTTTTTGGCGTTTTTTATGACTATGTTTGCGATAATGATTTTTTCTACTTATTTAGTGTATAATGGAACTAATAGTTTGAAAGAAGTGGTTACGCTTTTATGGACAATTAAACTCCCATGGAACTGGACAAATACCGGTGCAGTGTCACCTTGGGTTGCACAGTTCGCCTTTGGATTTTATAGTGTTATGCTTACATCCACAATTTTTGGGCTGATAACGATGTATTTTTTCAAACCCCGGTCATGGTGTGTCTATTGCCCCATGGGTACAATGACTCAGGGCATAAGCATGCTAAAGTACAGAGGAAAGGTGAAATAAAATGGAACAGCAAGCAAAAGAAATAGCAGAATTGCTTAAAGTTTTGGCTAACCAGCACAGATTAATGATATTATGCCACTTAATCGAAAGACCAATGAATGTCAGTGAAATACACGAAAAAATTCCTGCCATATCCCAATCGGCTTTGTCTCAAAATTTAGCTTTGTTAAAGGCACACGGAATTTTGGACTCTAATAAGCATGGCCTTCAAAATGTTTATCATATTAATGATGACAGGATAAAAACGCTTATTCAAACACTAAGAGAAACTTATTGCAAACCCGATAAGCATTCTTTTTAAATTTGTTTTGTAATAATTATCTGTACTATATAAATATTTAATTGCTTTAATACATACATCACATACATCGCATATGACCTTACAATTAAAGCACAACAAATGGGACAATAAATATGGTAACTGATTTCGACAGTACTCGCCATGAAAAATGAGATGGTTCCGGATATTCGGCAAGACTTAAGGGAAAAAAGGCAGAGCTGTGAGAGACAGGTGTTCAGACACCTGACCTTCACAGCTCTTTAATACTGCTACTCAATGCAGCTCTTTATTTCGTATTTTCAAAACCAGTGAATCAGTTCTTGCTCGTTTGCTTTCCAAAGTTTTGTGTGGCGTAACCGCCTGATGAACCTACTCCCAGTTCGTCGCAACTAGTGGTCAGTAGGTTCATTCGATGCCCATATGAATTAACCCAGCTGTTCACTGCACCAGAAGCGTTGTTACCTACACTACTCATGTAAATATTTTCTGCACACGCCATCCAGTCATATCCTGCAGCAGTTATTCTATCGGCCGGTCCTTTACCTTCCGGATTAATATGATCAAAAAACTTTCTTTTCTCCATATCCACACTGTGGGAACGGGCTGCAGCTGCAAGCTTATCATTCCATCTGAGTGCAGGCAGACCATGCAAGCCACGGAAGGCATTGGTAAACTCTAAAATGAGCCGTTCTGTTGTGGTATCATCAAAATCAGGAATGTAACCGACTGAAGCTGCGAATTGCCTGTTATTGTCGTTTGAATCAGTGTAAACAATTCCACCTTTTGTATAGATTGTCAAATCGTTGGTGTACAGGTACTTTGCTTTATTATTTTCATAATACACAGCAAGGAATCGTTCATAACTGCCATAGAATTTCCATTCACCGTTGGTAGTTTTAAAGTATCCGAAAATATCTCCTCCAATTCCGGCCTGAGATTCAGTTTGCCCTATCTTGATATTTGTAAATCCTAATGTCGCTGTACCGACAAAGTTGTAGCCATAAGCATTTGCAATCCATTCTGCCATTCCCCCGTATTCACCGTAAACAACAACATTTTTATTGGATCCGCTGAGAATATCACCGACTATCATTTTTATACCGGACGGAAGTGTTATTTTTTTCAATTCTTTTATATCGTTAAACGCACACCCATAAATTGTTGTGACACTTTCCGGAATTACCAGCTCTGAAAAATTACACCCACGGAAAGCATCTACACCAATTACCTTAAGATTTGATCCGAATTCTATTTCCTGTAAATAACTATTGTATGCAAAAGCACCGGTTGCAATTGTGGCTACACTATCAGGAACTTTATATTTGCTGTCTCTTTTGCTTCCTGGGTAAGCAATCAG